>OFFY01002406.1_pt1 | contig 13194 bp, 10 predicted proteins | sample 1521481 | NCBI WGS metagenome assembly OFFY01 (sample SAMEA3504117, study PRJEB24116) | mouse gut metagenome | biome: mouse gut; feature: mouse-associated habitat; material: faeces | place: Denmark | collected 2011
CCTCCAGCAATTCAAGATACCAGTTGACTACCTCCAGCTTGCCGAGACAGTAGGAGGAGATCATCATCTTGTCGTTGGCGTCCTTGATGGCCTCTGTTTCGATCTGGATATAAGATACCAGATCAGAGGGAATCTTTTTTAACTTCTTGGGCTTGCTAAACACGGCGACGCCTCCCTTGCAGGATTATGTATAGCTTTCCATAGCGTCACGATACTTTCTTCTCATCCGCACATAGCTTTCACTGCCATCCTTGAAAACAATATCGTAGTAGAAGTAGGTATGGTAGGTTAAGCCGACTACTCTTTTTTTCTTTTACATACTTATAGGATTGGATTGTATCCGAGGTGAGCATAACAATTTGACCGTTATCCTCATCAACTACGATGCAGGCTTTGTCTCCAAACATCTCAATAGAACACTCATGAAATGCGCCACGCTTCACGTTGCTTCCATGATCTGTATTCAGATAATCCAGCCCTTTTTTTAATGCAGCGGGTCCTACAGTTGCAACGATTATTTTTCCTGCTTTTCCTGCTGCTTCGATTACTTGTGGAGGTATCGACATAGTTCAATCTCTCCTTAAAGACAATTTTGATTGTTGTAAATAAGCTCACATTTGATCTTTCCAAAACTTTGCATGGGCTGATACGACGGTATTCTTATTGTGTAGCATTATCTGGCATCGCATCCAAAACCATTTGCGCCATACGATCACCTTTTGTGGCTTTTAACTGGAGATATATCCGTCCCATTCCGGGCTTGCCTTCTGCAAGCATTGCTTTTGCATCGGCATCACCAGCAGTTGCCAAATTCGTAAGAATCGTTTTCCCCAATTCATTTTCCAACGCAATTTTTGTATAGAGGTCAGCTAACCCCTGTTGAGCATCGAAAATTCCCAACTTAGAGGCGGCTTTTAGTGCTTTTATTGACAGTGCCAGATTGAGTCTCCTTTTATTTGAAATTCCCATAAATACGTGACCCTCCTTATCCACATTGATTAGGATTTTTGCACTGTGGCTCGGTACTTTGGCTTCCCTCCCAGTTGATAATACTGATCGCCTTTGACGCTTTTATGATGCTTGCGCCAAATCCCCCGCTCCAACAGTTTCTCCCGTATCAAGTGGCCCTTCGTTCGCAGTCCAGCAGTTTTCATAGCAAACTTCGCAACTTTCAAGGAGACACCAGCCCTACGAACGAGGCAAGTAGTAACTCCAGCCCGGTTCCCTCCGACCATATCATCCCGCATACTGTTGCCAACATGGGCCATCTGATATGGTTCCACTTGGTAGAGTTCCATCATTTTTTCAAAATTCCGTGTTTCTCAGCCAAGAAATCCCCAGCTTTTCCACATAGGCGAGAATCTGAGACTTCGGTGCAGTGCAGAGAAAAGGAAAATGCCAATAGCCCTGTGAATCCCCCGCGTTTCGCACTGTGGACCGCTGTGTGCGGCTCCGCAGAGGTTGAGCAGTCCCTGTCCCTCCCATAGGCAAGCAGCAGTGTCAAGGCATTGCAGGCGGCTTTCAAAGAAAGCAAGAGGTTGGAATACTCAGTTATGAACTGCACCAGCGTAAACAAAGAGAATAGGGCGAAGCAGTATGCAGATTTTGATACGCAGGAAACAAAGAGAACCCCATCCCGGCAAATGATAACTTTCTGATAATTCTGCTTTAAGGCCCTGGCTATTGGTCCAAAGACGTGGTATGTTGTGTCGCTGAATGGAGGCGATACGAATGGCAAAACGCAGAGCTAATGGCGAGGGCAGTATCCGCCAGCGTCCGGACGGACGCTGGAAGGGCCGCTACACCGCCGGGCGTGACCCGGAAACGGGCAAGACTATCTACAAGAATGTCCTCGGCAAGACCCAGGCGGAGGTAAAAGCAAAGCTGAAGCAAGCAATTCAGGAGAACACAGAGGTGGACACCATTAAAGCGGCACAGTACACCGTTGGTCAGTGGATGGACGTCTGGTTCGAAAACTACGCCAAAATCAAGGTAAGGCCCACATCCCACCAGACCTACAGAGGGTACATTGACAACCACATCAAGCCCAATATTGGCAAAATCCAGCTGAACAAGCTGACCACCCTGGAACTGCAAAAGCTCTACAAAAAGCTGCTGTCCAAGGGAAGAGTAGAACGAATCGAGGCAAAAGGGCAATCGAAAGGCCGCAGCCCGAAAACGGTACGCAACATCCACCAGGTCATTTCCTCTGCGATGGACTTCGCCAGGAGCCAGAAGTTGATCGCTGTCAATCCAACGGATGACTGTGCCCTGCCAAAGCTGGAGCACCAGGAGATGAAGACACTCCCAGTGGAACAGTTGACCTCCTTCCTGCGGGAAGCGAAGGAAAGCGGTGTGTTTGAGATGTACTACATCGAACTGGCCACAGGACTGCGGCGGGGAGAACTCCTTGGCCTGAAATGGGAGGACCTCGATTTGGCGCAGGGCACCCTCCGGGTTCAGCGGCAGGTCTCCCGGATCAACCGGAGAGGTGATAGAGGCCCCACTGAAAACGAAGAACTCCTACCGCACCATTTCCCTGGGGGCAGATGCGGTAGGAATCCTGAAAGAACAGAGGAAGAAATGTGGCGACAGTGAATATGTGTTCCCCTCACCGACGGGTGGACCGATCTCCCCGGACAGTGTGATCCAGATGCTCCACCGGGTCCTGAAGCGGGCAGGCCTGCCGAAAGTGAGATTTCATGACCTGAGACACACATTCGCTACGGTAGCCCTGCAAAACGGAGTGGTCATCAAGACGGTCTCCGGGATGCTGGGGCACTATTCAGCGGGGTTCACACTGGACACCTACGCCCATGTGACCACGGCGGCGCAGCGGGAGGCGGCGAAAACGATGGGCAATATCCTCTCCAGTGCTATCTAGCCCTTTCTGGACGTTTCCCCGTATAGGTCAAGAAATGGGTCAGAAAATAGCCACAAAAATAAACCTCTCGAAAAAATGGTGAAAAGCAAAAATAATCCTCTGATTTCAAGTGAAATCAGAGGACATCTGGTTGCGGGGACAGGACTTGAACCTGCGACCTCCGGGTTATGAGTTTTTGTAAAAAAAGCTCATAGCCCGGGTTTCATTTTGTCCGCAATCCCAGTGATTTCAAGACTTTGCGAATTTTACTGCAAATAGCCCGTATCCCCCTTATTTGGTATCCTTTCCCTTTCTTTTTTATACTTTGTTATACGTTTTGCAAATTTATTGCAAATGGAGATTTACCTTATTTGCTGCCGAAGTCACAAAGAAAAATCGGGACAACTCTAATATCGTTTAGGAATTATCCCGATTATCTAGAACACTATTTCTGTCCAAGAATGTCCATAACCTGTTCTAAAGACATCTTGAAGCGTTCCGCAATTACATCAGGTTCGAGAACTCCTTTGAGAGCTGTGACTGCATCTCTTAAACCTTCTGAATAACCTATACGGCGTTCATCCATCATTTTCTGCGCATACGTCATATACGACACCTCCAATGCCTTATCACTGCGCACCTCTTGAATCCGCTTCCGGGCCTTCTGGCCCAGCGGCGTCTCATACGGTTTTTCCATATCATTTGTGCGAACCAAGTCTAAAAACTCCAGAATCGGTTTGCTGCCGTTGCCCTCTGTGTACCGGCTGTTGAGGAAGAACACATGAGAACCGTCTTCGTAAGGGACTTCGGTGTCTTTCAAGAAAGAAATCCGCTCTCCGATAGCTTTTCCAATGTGAAAGTAGTCAAAGTCACAGACAAAGATGATATAGCTCTCCGAGAGACTGGCGTAATCCGCACTCTTGGGCAGTTCCCCACGGTCAATGGCACTTTGGTAAAATCTAACCCGTCGGGGCAGATCGTCCTTGCGGTCGGCCTGTATCTCCACATTGAACACGGTGCCCTTTTCGTCCTTCAGATATACATCAAGTCGGATGCCATGATATTCATAGCTGTCGGAAAGATCCTTTTGGCGGTCGATAAATTCAATTCGTTGGATCTCGATTTCCAACAGGGCTTCCAGAAACAGCCGGCAAATCTCCTCTGATCGCATAATCTGGCCGAACATGAAGTCAGAACGAAGCGATAATTCGCTGAGTGGAGTGATCGTGTATTGTTTGTGCATAGGGCAACGCTCCGTTTCTCTTTTTCTGTTAACAGTATAGCACAAAAAAGTAATTTGGTCAATTTATCGGCCGATTTCTATCACAGAATTTAATACAAGTTAGGCATTATAACTCATTAGGGGAAATAACATTGGTATGAACAACAGAAATCTCAATATTTTGCAAATTCCTATGGAAAATCTGGCCAATTAATGGTATACTCACGAAGAATAGATAATCTGCAATTATCTTGTCTTAGGTCCTGTGCAGACAGGAGGCAATTTTGTGCAAAATTTTAATTATCATACTCACACCCTGCGTTGCGGGCACGCCATTGGTACCGACGAGGAATATATACAGGCGGCGCTGAGATGCGGATACACAGCGCTAGGTTTTTCTGAACATATCCAATTTCGAGCATGTAATGGTCGGTACGGGCGCATTGATTATGAGGCATTTCCACAGTATTTTCAAGATATTCGAGCCCTTGGAAATCGCTATAATAATCAAATATCTATTTTTTGCGGTATAGAAGCTGAATTTATTCCGGAATACTTGGCTGACCTCTATGATTTAAGAAACCTGTGTGACTTTTTTATTTTGGGCCAGCACCGTGGTGGATCTGGAACATATCTTTATGAGAATTCATGCTCTGACGAGGATGTTCTACACTATGCTGCAGACATTGAATACGCTGTTCGGACAGGCCTTTTTGGAATTGTTGCGCATCCTGATTATTTCATGCGAACCCGCAATACCTGGTCCGCCGCATGCGTCGAGGCCAGTTGGCGGATTTGCCGTGCCTCGCAGATAAGCGGTTGCCCATTGGAACTCAATTTGAAGGGAGTCCGAGGTCCTCAGGTGATAATTGATGGGCAGGCTCAATTTCCATACCCTTTCCGAGCTTTTTGGGAAATTGCGGCCCGCAGCCAAGCACCAGTAATATGGGGGATTGATGCTCACAATCCAGCTGATTTTTCGTATGCAGGACAGTTTAAGCGGGCACATAAGGTCATTGCAGGGTTGGATTTGAACTTCATGAGCAACTATCTGCCTTATAAACCATGGACTAAAAATGGAGGAAATTCTGGTGAATGAGAAAACTGCCCTTATAACTGGTGCAGACCGGGGTATCGGTTATGCGGTGGCAAAGAAACTCTTTTGTAGCGGCTACCGAGTGTGTGCCAGTTATCTTCACGCCTTTGACACCGCAAAATTTTTAGAGGAGACAAATGGTTTGAACGAACAGAACCGGCTTTGGACTTATCAGGCAGATGTCACCAATCTAGAACAGATTAATCAGTTGTTTGCCCTCTTGGAGCAAACCTTTGGTGCGCTTCATCTGCTGGTCAACAACGCAGGAGTCACGCTGTTTGCCCCGTTTCTAGAAACTACTCCTGAGCAATGGGATGCTATTGTTTCTACGGACTGGAAAGGTGCCTATTTCTGCACGCAACAAGCAGCAAAAAATATGTTGCGACATGGTCAAAAAGGTACCATTATTAATATCTCATCAAATCAGGCCGTTGGGTGCTGGCCGAATGCCAGCGTGTACGGTCCGGCAAAATGTGCTTTGACTAAATTCGGTATGCATGCGGCTATGGAATTAGCCCCCTATGGAATTCGGGTAATTACCTTGGCGCCAGGTTACACTGATACAGGCTGGGGAAAATCTGAGAATGCTCAACAGATTCATTCCAAAATTCCCTTGGGACGTTTCGCCACACCAGAAGAAATTGCATCCCTTATTCCTTTTTTAGATTCTAGAAGCACTGCGTACCTGACTGGCTGTTGTATTACCGCTGACGGAGGTGCGCTTCTTCCGGTCGTCCCGGAAAATACCTACTCCGCCAAAGAAGGGTAAGACAATATGGAAAAACGGTTGGTATTGCTTTGCATATTGGGAGATCCATCCATTCCGGCATCCTCAGAACCGCTTTCCGGCGGATTCAATGCCGACACTGCTGAGTTGGCGGATTTACTGGTTCAGGTGGAGTATCCTGTGGACATAATTACAAATATCTCGCCGGATCGGCAGACACCTGTGGAGTTTTGGCGAAATGGAAATATTACTATTCACCGTATCCCTGTATCGCCTGAGGCTTTGATTGATCAGGAGCAGTTAGGTGCACAGTTTTCCATAATTCTTCAAGAAGTCCGTAAAGTTTGGAGCAGCTTTGCCAGTCCCCCCTTCCTTATCCACAGTCTCTACTGGTATTCTGGGTATCTAGCTTTACACCTGAGTCAAATCTATAACGTCCCATTTCTTCACTCCGCTGTATCTTTAGCCGCAGAAAAAATCAGTGCAGGCAGGACACCTAAATTCCACGATCAGCAAAAGTGGGAAGATTTGTTTCTCCCAAAAGCAGAGCGCGTGCTGGCTATCAGTCAGGCAGAGCGGGAACTGCTTTGTGCAGAATACCATCTATCCCCAGAAAAGGTGGAAGTAGTAGGCAGAAATGTCCCCTATGAGCTATTCGCACCTAGTCATAACGAGTCGGGCACAGTGGGGAAAGAACTGCGCCCCAGCTCTACTTTGCCGCCTGCGGACAGCCGTTGGTGGAATAGTGGAGCCTTTACCTACATTGGGCGTATGGTAGCAGATAAAGGCGTTGTAGAGATTGTTCTGACGTGGTATCGGCTTTATCAAACTTACGGTAAGTCCACACCTCCCATCTGGCTGGTGGGCGGGACACCAGAAGAAATTCGTGTACTTCGATCTCGGTTGGCAGAAATGCTGCCTGAACTGGCAGACCTGGAACAGGCTATGCAGGTATGTTGGTGGGGGTTTCTCAACGCCGGCGCGCTGAGTACTGTGCTTATGAAATCGTCGGTGTTGGTACACCACTCCCGGTATGAGGCCGGCGGCCGAGTCATTCTGGAGGCTATGAGTACTAAAACCCCCGTTATTGCTTCCCCGTTCGGCTTTGCAAAAGATTTCATTAGAAATTGGGAAAACGGATTTTTGGTAGAATTTGGGGATCTGGATCTTCTAAAAATCCGTATGTCCCATTTTATTCGTCAACCTCTCCTGTCCAATGCGTTGGGCAATACGGCATACCAAGATTATCAATCACTGCAACAAGGTTGGGATTTTAGCAGGACCCACCTGGAAATTTACCGATCCTATCGCACAGGAAAGCTCTGGAGCGGCCATCACGCTTCTTCAGCGCCATCAGGAAACGAAAATTATTTTCAAAAGAGTTTGATTACTAGTTATCCCTATACCGGTGTCCCTATCCCAGAATTGCATCATCTTATTCGTGAAGAGTTTCCTGACATACCCAGCACATTAAAAAAGTTTCCCAATCCAGCGGGACGCTCCTTTCTCTGGACGGTGGACGGGCGTTATTACATCAAACAGCTTTACTCCACCCTCAATAAAGCGCGATTGTGGGGCGAATCCGACGTACCTGAGGCTGTGCCGGTACAGCTCCGCTTTTGCAGAGCCTGCCAATCAGCTGACTCGGAGCGGACGTTGAAGCCCATCTATACGGAATCCGAATACCATCTGCTGATTACAGAACGTGTGCCTATTGTTCCAGACAGTACGATTGACCGACATCCAGAAATGGCAGCGGAGGCCCTTTCTGCATTTTCTGGAAGCCTTCTGGCAAGCAAGGCAAAAATGCTGAGCGGCAACCCGGCATGGTCAAAAGGCTGCAAGGATACTCTGGCAGAATACTGGGCAGAGCTTTTCAGAACAATGGAGCAAGCGGGTTCTTGGGGATATGACTGGGAGTTTTGTGATTGCTTAGCTCTTGCCCAGAAGCTGGGGGAGGATGCCGGCCGGGAGCAAGCCCCCTTTGGGGGGAACTATGGAAAGCCCGTCTATGGTCATTGTGTGGATGCGGGCAAAATATACAAGCTTCTCCCCAGCGCCGATGCCTTTTGGGGTGAGCTGGGCTGGGATACGGGCCTGTTGATATCTTGCTGGCTTCTGCGGCGCAATAACGATGTGGCATCAGATTTTTCAGAGTTACTTCCCAGGATTGCCGCTTCCTGGACCCTTTCTCCCCGCCGAGCCCTCAACTGGACATTATTACACCTAACTGTCAAGACTTTCGCTTCAGCTGTATGTATGGCGGAGTGCGAAAGCCGGCGGATATTTAAAATTATAGAATATCTTTCAGAACTCTATAAAAAACTATAAATTATGATTTGATGACTATCTTTCCTGCCTGGTAAAACGGAGTCTTTTGTAGAATGGATTCCAGCGTCTCACCTTGCCGCAGATACATATAGTACTCGTCCACCTCTTTCAGCCGAAATGCAGATAGGAGCATCTGGATTTGTGCTTGACAGGATTCTGTGTAATTGGGGAGTTTTCCAATTGCCAGCAAGCCGCGCAAAAGCAACAGTACTCCCACGAACAGCTTGGGGTATTTCCCCCGAGCGATTTGAAAATGATTGATCCGATCTACATAACTCTTTCGAAAAATCTCTCCGCAGCGGCAAGCGGTATCCAATGCCTTATCCCACTGCTTTTGGCTTTGCTGCACGGAGAACAGATTGCTCAGGATAGGCCAAAGCACCGTGACATGTTTGGCCTCCGGGATTAATGCGCTTCCATGGGCCAAATTGCGCTCAGCTTCTGAATAGTTTCCACGAATATATGCCAGACAGCCTAGCAGATTGGAGCAGCGCGCCTCTTCGTTTTTCAGTCCCGCTTGGTTGGCCTGACGAATAATGGCCAATCCTTCCTCTTGCGGCAATTCATAGTCGCCGCAGTACATCCGCATAGTGGCCACATTGATTGCATGGTGCAACTGAGAAGACAGGGGAAGCTGTGCTTTCAGCGGCTCAATCAGTTTCAAACAGCGCATGGCTATGGGGGCGTTGATGGTGGAGTATTTTTCTGACAGATGAGTCAAATTGGAAAAGAGCAGCGCCGCATTCCCTGGACACTGCTGGCGCCCTTGGCGGAATACTTGCAAGCACTGATTCAAAGATTTAGTTTCCTTCGTGGCAATTGCGTACTCCAGCCAAACACGCCCGGCCAATTCAGCGGGGGTCTCTTTATTGAGTTCTCCAACTGTATGCTCAATGGCTGCCAGGGAGGTTCTATAGTCCCCCCAATAGTGATATAGGCGCATCCGAACCAGGCCAGCATGAATATCTAGCTCTTGCATCTTTGGCTGCTCCCGATCTGCTGGAGGCACTTTTTCAAAACACTCATCCAGTAGGGTGAGCTTCTCCCGTAAATTTTCTCGTTCCATTTCCTGAAGGTATAATTCATTTTGCAGCAGAGCCAACAGAGACTCAATATGGCGGGACACCCAGAGCACCGGGGCCATACTTTCCAAAATGGTTAGCTGTTCTTCCGCTAATTTTATATAAATTTGAGAAAGACTGTACTGCCCATACTGCTGCGTGGAAATGCCGAAAGCCAGACTTTGGATAGCTACTTCTTCTATTTCGCCTAAAATTTTGTGAAGCCGGATGCGGCAGATGGATTCCTCTTCATGGTTGACAAAAATGGATGTCCGTTCTGCCGCAGACAAGACCTTGTGGGCTAACTCCTGCTGATAAGTGATTGATAAATACTGCCCTGTGGTAAAATAATCTAAATATAGAGTGTGGGTAACGTGAAGCGTCTTTTGAGTCAACGTGTAGATGTCGGTATGCTGAAGCAAATCATTCAGGGCATCCTGATTGTTTCCCAAAATCAGTTCAACCATAGAGAGCGTAACACGCCCTTGGAATAGGCTGGTCAAGAAGAAAAGGCCACTATAATAAGGTCCCCTAGCACTTAAAGTGTCTACCAGCATGGGGATGATCTGCTGGCCATGATCTACGGGCATAGAAGCTATATTATCCGCCCACAGGTGCTGAGGGAGTTCCAGGAACCCTTTTGTCTTCAAATAGGTCATTAGGGTGTTGATTAGCAACAGAGTATATCCCGCCTTTTCCAATATTAGCTTTGTTTCCGAAAGGCCCAGTTTAGGGCCATTTAGCAGTGTGTTGATGTATGTGCGATATTCCTGGAGGGTTAGTTTACATAGTCTACAGCGATATATAAGGCAAGGCAGCTGTTGGAACTGGGACACATAATATTCCCACTCATCCTCCCGCATATGGCCATCAATATATACGGATGTGCGAATTTCCAAAATGCTTCGGATGTCTTTGGAAAAACGCTTATAAAACTGGATCAAAAATTCCATCAGATCCTTTTGGGCATAGTTCAGATTTGTAAAGCAGATAATGTACTTCCTTCGTTTGCTTGCCTGGGAATATAGCTGGGCCAAATACTCAATAAGATAGTAATAAAAGAGATCTGTATGCTTAAGATAGCTGTGCCTGCTTTTCTGAAACGCGGTAATAACAGCTTTTTTAACGGATTCATCCAGCACATCATCACCAATCCAAGTGATAGCCTGCGAAAAGTCTTGTATGTCAATGGCATCAATCCATTCTTGTGGAATACACCATAGAGCTTTGACTAATTCGATAAACAGTACCCGTGATGTGTCACAGTTTTGGAGGTCTATATGGATGACGCCAAATCCGAACAACTTCAACTTCTGCCTTACCGCTGCAGTAAAAAAGCTCTTGCCAATTCCGGCATCTCCTTCCACAGTAACAAGTCCGCCGGATTGCTCGAACAGCCCTACAATTTCTTCACACATTTTCCAACGATGTGCGCTAAACAGTGTCACCTCTTTAGGGCTGTCAAATACATTGCTAACAGAGAGTTTTTCTATCGTTGGATTCTTTTTATAGGCTTTTAGAAACGTGTCATAGGAACGTTCTAAAAGATCCAATAGTGATGCTGGACATATCTCTTTTAACTTAAGATCCTGTAGCAGCCGTTCATAAATCACCTTGATTAAGAGAAACCGGACTTCCAGTCCGGTTTTTTTAGAGTAATCTTGTAATAACTGAATGGTTTTATCTGATAATCGTAAATTGGAAGCCACTATAAGTAATCGAGCTGTTCGGTTGATAGCGATAATCATAGCCTTCGAAAAATCCTGCAATGGAAGGTCACGTAGAATATTTTTCCTCAATTTAGCTTCCATAATTGCGCAAAATCTGTGCTCATCAGTAGTAAACTCTGCTGGGAAATAGAATATTCCATCAAAGCCGCCATCTTTTTTTCTTTGTGTCAACTGATTATGTTCATCAGCAGTCAGGTGAAAAACGGTCAGCAAGATTTGAAAAGTTAGTTTCTCAAATGCTTCCCAGTCTTCATCGGAGATTCTATGCCCCACCTTAGTCAACCCCTATCCAACCGAATGATCTTGTTTGGTGAATGGTCGTGATACGAATAGATTCGATGATAATTGCAGATTATCTGCCATACAGAGCAGCAGGCCGCCGGGTGATCGGCGGCCTGTGTGATTAAAGCGAAAATGTCATTTTTCCTCTAGGGTGCTTTTCAGCCAGAAGCATGGTCTGTTGTGCTGTTGCGACATGCGTGTATATTTGTGTTGTAGAAATAGAACTATGACCTAGTAAAGCCTGTATGTATCGGATATCCATCCCAGCTTCCAAAAGAGACGTTGCAAACGTGTGCCGGAACATATGGGGTGTAATGGGGTAATTTACCCTAATCTGCTTCAAGTATTTTTGAATGATTCTTCGAACTGACTGAGGAGAAAGGGGATTTTTCCTTTTATTGAGCAAGATAAAGCCATGCGCTTGTATTTCTTCCTGAAACTCACCAAAGTAAGTTTTTGCAAGTTGAACCAGCTCTGGCGTTGTGATTTGCAGCACACGTTCTTTGTTTCCTTTTCCACGTACTAGCAGGCAGAGTTTGTGATTCTCCAAAAGAAAGGTATCCTTGGTCAGTGCGCACAATTCCGACACGCGAAGGCCAGTGCTAAACAATAGCTCCAGCACCATGATGTCCCGTAAGATATCTCGGCGGTTAGGGTCGTAGGCATCATACGCACCCTGCAACAGGCTTTGGACAATTTGGCCCGGGATAATTCTTGGAAGCTGCTTAGGGGATTGGATACGGATATGTAGCTTTTCAAACGGATTTTCTTTCAATACACCATTCAACATGAGTTCGTGGAAAAAAGCTCGAATGCTTGCAAGTTTCCGCTTTACAGAGCGAGGAGCAAAGTTCTGATTCAAGTGCTTGATGTACTCGCTTAAGATATCCCGGTCGGGCCACATATCGCCTGTAAACTCGGAAAATTGCCTCAAGTCAATTCGATATGCCTTGAGGGTATTTGCTGCAAGCTTTCGTTCGTATTCGCCCACTTCAAGGTAGTCAGTAATAGCTGTAGACAATGATTTCATAAATTGTCCTCCATTTCTGCTTAGAATGTCTCTATTATGGAGATTTTGTCATATATTGTCCATTATTTGTTTGATAGTTTAAAATTATTGAAGAGCGGGTTGAGTTTGTCCTCAAAATAGCTTATACTTTACATGTCGAAAGTTGTTCTTTTGAGGAGTTGTGAACACATGGAACGAGACGATATTTTTCGAGCTATTCAAGTTGCAGTTGAAGATACACCTCTTTTGATGATTGGAAGCGGAAGCTCTGCACCGTATGGACTCCCAGGTATGCAGGAATTAGGGGAACATCTCTTAAAGCAGTTGGATTCCAAATACTCTGGTGAAAAATGTTGGAACACTTTCCGCGAAAATCTTCAGGCTGGCCAAGATTTGGAAAGCGCGCTTTCCGATATTACATTTCCCTCTGATATACTCAATGATGTTAAATGGGAAACATGGTCATTGATTTCTTCGCGGGATTTTGATTTGTTTGGCCGTATCCTTTTTGGACATCAGGAGTTGGCATTATCAAAATTGTTGAAGAAGCTTTATCAAGCCACTCCGCAGAAAATAGATATTATAACGACAAACTATGACCGGGTCGTCGAGTACGCTTGTGATTTAGCGCAGATACCAGTTGCAAATGGATTTTATGGCTGTTACCATAAACATTTTGACAAAGATTTTCCTTTGAAAAAAAGTGTAAATTTGGTCAAAGTACATGGTTCTTTGGATGTATTTTGTGATACCCACGATGTTGCTGTTTCAGTTCCAATGTTAAAAGATCGGGTACCAGGATTAATTCCTGAAATAATTAGGGCCTGCTTCGTAACCTCAAACAGCTTGGAAGACAAGCAATATGGGATGAAA
>OFFY01002418.1_pt1 | contig 13156 bp, 9 predicted proteins | sample 1521481 | NCBI WGS metagenome assembly OFFY01 (sample SAMEA3504117, study PRJEB24116) | mouse gut metagenome | biome: mouse gut; feature: mouse-associated habitat; material: faeces | place: Denmark | collected 2011
TTGAAGATGCGTATTTCCACCAGTCCCATCTCAAGGGGAAGCAGGACTATGGGCACCAGGCCGTAGCCGTTATGCTCTCCTGCAATGGCATTGTCCTCAATTATGCCATCGTCATGTACGACAAGTCCAAATCAAAGGTGAAGATTGTACAGGACATTGCGGACGAATTGCCCGTACCACCGGTTGTTTCCTATTTCCTCTGCGACAGCTGGTATACATGCGGCGACATCATGGATGCCTTTGTCAAAAAGGGCTTCTATACCATTGGCGCGCTGAAGACGAACCGGGTGCTGTACCCCTGCGGCATAAAGCAGAAGGTAAGTGAGTTCGCCCTTCATATACGGAAGACAGATGCTGCTGTCAGCCTCGTGACCGCCCACAGCCGGAGCTATTATGTCTACCGGTATGAAGGGAGCCTCAATGGCATCGAAAATGCCGTGGTCCTGATCAGCTATCCAAAGGATGCGTTCCATGTCCCTAAAGCCCTGCGAGCCTTTATCAGCACGGATGCTTCTCTAAGCCCCCAGGAAATCCTGGACATATATGTGGAACGGTGGCCGGTGGAGGTGTTCTTCCGCCAGGCAAAGGACAAGCTGGCGTTTGACAGGTACCAGGTCCGCTCATCGAAAGGAATCAGGAGGTACTGGCTGCTGATGTCGCTGGCCCATTTGGTTGCATGTACTGGCTGCGAGGAAACCATGTCCTTCAAAGACGGCTATGCTTATATTTATAGCCATATCCAGGAAGAATGGCTCTGGTTCATCTATCAATGCGGGGCAAGGCACATGGACTTTGAGCAGATTAAAGCTTTAGTGGCATAGGCTTATTGTGCAATTTTTTAAATTTGCTCATTTATAGATATAAAGAAAGGATACCTACTACTAACTATGAATCTGAGTGAATTGAAAAGAATAGAAAAACTGCCACACCTTTCTAATTTTTCCGCAGAACAATTAATTACAGAACTAAGCCTTTATGAACGTGTTTTAATTACTACTGATGATGTGAAGATTGTAGACGCTACATATGACAACGAAATACCATACGTTTCCGTGAGCAAAGATGTAAAAGCTCTTCATGAATTTTGTCTATCAGAAAAGCGCATAGTGCTTCCATGTTCACATTGTCATAGTGACCGCCCCTTTGAACAATCTAAAGGTTGGAATCCCAGAAAGGTCAATATTTCCAAAAATGCTGACCACAAATACACTCCTTCTGAGGCCTCAGTTATTTCTGCATCGTCAACGGATGAAAAAACGGAAAGATATAACATATTTGATCCACATTATAGCTTTGGCACAGAACGTCTTGCTAATGCTGACCAGTCCAATTTCCAGGATTCCTCTTGGGATATATACACTTCTGTGTGTGGTCATAAATGTAAAATGGGAATTTTAGGCAATATATCAGAACTTCGAAAAGATTTTATTTGTACTCTGGACAGAGGACACAAAAATTTTGTGGATTTTATTATAGTTGCTGCTGTAACAGATGAACCAGACGAAATGAAATCATACTCAGAAAAGCAGACCGCCGCTAAAACCAAAGATTCAGAAGCAACTATAGAAAAAACCGATAGCGAACAACTAGCTGAGGATTTATATTATAAACATTTTAACTCTCTTTTCTTGATTAAAGTAGGACAATATCCATCATTAAAGGATTTACAACTATTCGATACAAAAAAATATAGAAATATTTTAGGAAAGAATTATACTGATTATACTTTGGCATTAGCTTTATATTCCGATGGAGTTGGGGCTGGTTCTTTTGTATATCTTCGTCGTATATTAGAACATTTTGTTGAAGAAGTCCACACAAACTGCGTCAACCAGTGTATCGATGCTGTTACAAACGGCTCTGGAAGTACATTTAATGAGGAAGAATATAACGCCTTACGTTTCAACGAAAAAATTAACTACCTAGAACAAAATTTTCACAAAACAATAATTCCGGCTGAATTGAACGATATCCGTAGAAATATTTATGGCGTAATCAGCAAAGGTGTACATGAATCTACAGAGGAAGAATGCTTACAACTATTCCCGTCTGCAAAGTATATCATTGATACTTTTATAGAGGAAAAGATTCAACAAAAGGAAAAACAGGATCGGCTATTACAAGTAAAAAAAGCATTCCAAGGACAATAGTATTCTCATAATTCATCAAAACAATCTCAAGCGTCCTGTTTCGGCAGGGCGCAGAGTGTTCATTCTTTACAAAATAAACGAGAGGAAATTACCATGAAACAAAAATATGGTCAATGTCATATATGCGGAGAAAATACAAAATTATCATACGAACATATTCCTCCCAGTTCTGCCTTTAATAAAATATCACGAAAAATGGTAGGAATGGATATATTATCAATGAACGGACAAAATGAATGGACTTTACAGGGTCAAAAATATAAGTCCTTTCAAAAAGGGTTTGGAGACTTTACCTTATGTGAAAAATGCAATACTATCACAGGCAGCAAATATGGGGCTGTATATACAAAAATTGTCCAAGCCGTAGGCAGCCAAATATTGCAAATTCCCCAAGAGAACAAATATAATGAACTAAAAATTACAATAGAAAAAATTAACTGCCTCGCTTTCTTCAAACAAATCATATCTATGTTTTGTTCCGTAAATACTGCAAATTGGGGAATGCAATTTAAAGAATATTTGTTAAATCCCGAAAATAATGAGTTTAATACTGACCGATATAAAATTTGTACATATTTACATCGGGGAACTATGGATCGTGTTTGTTCAATGTGTGTACTATGGAATCCCTTAAATGGAACATCAAAGGAAGTTTCCGAAATCTCTTTTTTTCCTTTTGGCTTTATCCTATATGATTCAAAGCATGTCACAGATAATACAACAATCGGAACAGACATATCCGCTTGGGGAACAAAAGCATATAAAGAAGAACAACTTGAAATAAGCATACCTTCTTTAATTTGCAATACTGGTAAAATATTAGATTTCGAATAAAGGTATCTGGAGCCTGATACGCAGATCCGGAGACTTAAAGCCCAGGCTTAACGCCATAAAAGCCGCAGGTCGCCTTGATGACCTCGCTGGTGTCTACCGCCAGAAGAAAAACAGATATTTAAGCCTGCAGGATAATGACCATCCTTCCTTTGTAGTGTATATCGAAGCTGTCAATGAACTTTACCAGAAACTATGAGACTTCCGCTATCCATAAATGCAAAAGCGCAGGGTTGGCCAAAAACACGCCAGCCCTGCGCCATGCACCGTCATTCAGGTATGTATCCCATAGTGTGCCTTTTTCATGTCCTCCTGCCCATGCAGGATAATCCCCCCGCACAGGCCTGTCCCGCAGGCACGCTCCTCCCGGAAGAAAAAGCTGTAGGGCACAAAGTCATCATATACCATGATCCGGATGCTCCCTCTCCATGCCAGATGATTGGCAAGGAACTTCCCCAGCTTCTTTCTCAGTGCGGGCATCTCCGCCACTTCCTTCAGATGCTCCCTGCTGTGGAACTCAACCTTCGGGAGCCTGGCACCCTTCATTGCCAGCAGCTTCACAGCCGCCCCGCCCAGGCTGCGGCTTTCTGCAACCTTTTCCCGGAAGGCATCCCATGGAAACCGCAGTGTCTCCTCCGTCCCGGAGAGCTTCCCCTCTCCGGCATCGCCCAGCCAGGCGAACTTGATTATAAGGACATCATTTTCTTCTTCATCTGTCCTCTCCAAACTCATTTTCGCAAACGAACGGATGTCCATGGACAAAGCATAGCGCTTCCCCTCCAGTTCCTCCAGCTCCTTTTCCAGCAGGACGAACCTGTGCGGCGAGCGGAACCCCCTGGATACCGTCCGCATGGATACGCACTCCCCTGATGCCGAAAGCTTCAGCATCGTCCTCTTTTCCTGTCCCATATTTCCTCCTCTCCTAAACCCCAGCATATGCCCCTATGTCCATTGAGGCCAACAATGCCGATCTCCGATACCATGTTCATAATGCCAGACATATAGTTATCCGGCATGGGTTACCAGCCATAAAGACAGGATGCCGCAAAGGGCACCCTGCCATATGTTACTGCCGTATGCCGGTCATGCGGCAGCCGGTAAAGCGGCCTCCGCAGCCCCTTCCTTGTTCTCCATCAGGTCTGCCAGCAGCACATCCGCCAGCAGCTGGCCCTGGAAATCGCCCATATTGATGACTACCCTGTCCTCCTTCAGCTTCAGGAACTCCTGGTTCCGCAGGACACGGCTCTTTTCCGCCAGCCCACGTTCTTTTTCCGTGATTCTCTGGGCAATGGCTCTCTGCCACTCCATCAGGAACTTCTCCGCGTCTTTGATATCCTCCTTCTGGCGGTCATACATGGTGCGCTTCTGCCTCACAGTCCCGTCCGGCTCCACTTCCAGGGTATAATAGGGCGTATCCGGATCGGATGCCCTGCGCAGGAACAGCACGTAGCTCTCCCTTCTTTCCATACGGTCCCAGTACCGGCCGCTGCTCCCCACACAGTGGTGGAGCCTTTCGCCCTCCTCCAGAACCTCTTCAATGCGGGCCGGGACAATGACCGTATAATTCTTTCCCAGATACCCATAGAGCGGCCTGATTTCCTGTAAGATATCCTCTATATGAGGGTACTTCTCCAGAATTTCCCCCGCCCTTATGGCATGCTCCTTCTGCCCGCACAGCTCCACCAGTTCGTCATGCCGCTGCCGCAGCTTCCTGGCACGGTAAATGATCGCATCGTTCGTATCCATCCCCAGACGGCAGGCCATGGAAAGGTAGTCCGCCCATGTGGTAAGCATCTCCCGGCTGGTCATGCCTGTCTCCCGCATCTGGCGTCGCATGTAGTGGTAAACCTGCACCATGCTCATCCGGCAGGCTATGAACTTAAGCCCCTCCGGCTGGATGCCCTCCCGGCAGAACCACATGACTGCCTCATCCGGCAGGGTCCTGCCCACAGCCTTTTCATACTGCAGCCATCCCAGATATTTCCGTCCACCTCCGTTCTTCCGCAGCCTCTTCAGCTGCTGGGAGTCTATCCCCAAAAGCTTCAGCAGGCTGCATGCCTCCGCATTCCGGAACGATTCCGCAAAATCATAATAGCTGCCCACGCATTCCTCTGCCAGGACAGGCAGACGGGCCTTTGACAGCTGCTCCAGCTGCGGCACCTTCTGGAGCACCGCCAGATATTTTTCGGGGTCTATCCTCCCGCTGTCCTGCAGGGCTTCCACCATACCCGTGCGGCGCAGCTCCTTTTTGTTCAGCGACGGAAGGGGCTTCCCGTATACTTTCCCCCTGCCGTCCCCGTACCAGTTCGGATGGCAGAAGTTCGTCTCGATCCATCTGAACTCGGCATGCTTGTAGTCCCCCCAGTAGTAGGCATGGAGCGGTTCTGCGGTATGGCCGTAGATGGCCCTGCGGCATTCCCAGCTGTTGCACTCAGGATCCCTGTAGTCCCCTTTCCGGTATTTGCGGTATCCCTGGAACTCCCGGACCATGAACCCGTCCTCGCACCTCTGTATCAGATACATGTAGTTGCGGCTGGTCATGACTGTGCCTGCCTTTCCCAGTGCCTTGAACGTGACGGCATGACGGCAGCGCGGGCAGCATCCGGCCTTGTTATGGCGTGGCTTCCTGACCTCCACTTCCTTTTCACAGAAAGTGCAGTACCCTGTCCTGGCCCCTTTCCTGTCATACCGGTAGAAAATATAATTTTCTGTTATCCCCACCTTTTCCACCCACCGCGCCCAGTCTCTGGGCAGGGCAGGCGTCTGCTCCAGGTCAAGGTCCCACGGGTCAGTCTCCCTCTTATGGCGGCGCTTCAGCTCATCCGCACGCACCTTCAGCTGGTACTCCAGCAGCCCCTTGTAGCCGCCGTGCTCCACGCCCAGATACTCCTTCACAATCCTGTTCCCCTGTTCGCTGATCCACTTCTTTTCAGAGAAACATACAGAATCCGGCCACGGCACCATGTCGAGCTTGGCCGTCAGCCATTTGTCCGCCGTCCGGTCATAGGTAAGGAACTCCCCTGCCTCCCTGTCCACATACAGCTCATAGGCAGGCATCCTCCCTCCGGCCCGCATGTGTTCCGTGAGGAAAAAAGCCACCTTCAGGAGCCCGCCCGCCACTGCGCAGCGCATATACAGCCCATGCTGGTAGGTTACATAAAAATGCTTTCCTCCCCAATAGTCTTCTGTCTTCCTCACAGGCTGATCCCCTTCTGCCATCCGCATCATCTTTGACGTTGCTTTCAGGACCTTCAATCCCAGCAGTTCCTTTTTCTTCATATCAGTGCCACCTGCCTTTCCTCCAGATCAGCGCCATACCATTTGTCTTCCATGATTCTGCTGCCGTCTACCTGCGCAAGGCCGACCCTGATGATACGGCCGCTCACTGGGTCTTCCTCTGCAAGGGCAAGGATATCGCCGCATTTCCCGCAGGCGGCCGGGGCGCTCCCCCTTACAACTGCATACCCATGGGATGCCTCTGCCCTGTCCCTTGACACATGGCAGTTCCACTCCCGTAAAGGATGGACCGCCATGAACGCCAGGCTGTGGAGGAAGAAGTCCCATTTTGTCAGTCTCTTCAGCACCGTCAGCTCCGTGCAGGAGATCTTTGTGTCATATCCGTCCTCGTCAATGTCCCCTCCGGCATCCACCACATAGTATTCCGCCCTGTCCATGTCGGAATAATAGGTAAGGCAGTCCAGGGGATCCTCCGCACAGTGGAAGCCGTTCTGGCGGCAGTTTGCCTTCTCCGTCCGGTTAAGCCCCATGGAGAACTGGTACCCCCGGCAGATAAGCCCATGCTCAAACGCTTTGTATGCGATCATTCTTTTCCCATCTCCTTGAAATTTGTGTTCAGCCAGCTTTCGCTGCGGTTCCCAGCATGTCCTCAAAAGACATCTGCCCCATAAAGGACAGCTGGCCGTCCTCTGCAGGCTTTCCGGCTTCCGGCTTCTTTTCTGTTTTCCTTTCCGGTGATTTTCCACCCTGGGGCTTCTTTTCTGCCGGTTTCTTTGCGGCGGATTTCTTAGCACCGGTTTTCTTTCCCTTTGGGCTGGATGCCGTCCTTCCCACATAGGGCTTCGGGACGAACTTCTCCTCCTCTTCTTTATCTTCTTTTACGTCCATGGTCCGGAAATACTCTTCCGCCCAGTGGTAGCAGAGGTCGTCCGGGACATCGCTGGCATAGCAGGTATTGTCCCGCCCCGGCTGTATCCCATTGGCCTTTATCTCATCCTGCACGTATTCATAGGCCTTCCGGTTGATGTACTGGAAGCAGCGGACCATGTTCTTCTGGGGGAGCATGGCCTGCCGTGCAAACTCGGCGTCCTCCAGGCATGCGGTCTGGATATACTCGGAGACGCATTCCTTCATGTTGCGGCGCGTCAGCTTCTCCGTGTCGGCCTCCACCCTTTTCATGGACTGTACCGCCAGTTCCTCATCGCTCATGGCCCTGATCCGCTCCATCTGCGCCTTCAGCGCTTCCCTCTTCTCCTGCTGCCTGGCTTCCCACTCCGCCTTCCTTTTCGCCTCGGACGCTTCGTGCTCTGCCCGCCTCCGCTCCTCTGCGGCAGCCTCGTCAGCCCTGCGGGTCTCCTCCGATCTGCCATCTGTATGCTCTTTTTCCTCAGATTCTTCGGGTTCTTCCCCTGAATCTTCTGGCGCTTCCGAATCATCCTCCGAATCTTCGGGCACTTCCGGATCTTCTGATTCTTCTGGATCTTCTGATTCTTCCAGATTTTCTGATTCTCCCGATTCATCTCCTTCTTCCGCATCCTCCAGTTCTCCAGCATCCTGCCCGCCGGCATACTGTCCTCTGGCCTCTTCCAACGGCTGGCTTTCTTCTCCCGGAAGCACTTCCGGAATCCGTGCATGGCCGACTGGCAGATATTCCTCCGTCCCTTCCAGCCCCACATCATCCGGATACGTTTCCCGGCCTTCATCTTCCTCTTCAAAAGGGTTATACTCTATCGCCTGCATATCGGAAAAGAAATCCCCTCCAAATGATTCACCGATGCCGGCATACCCCTCTTGCTGTACCTCTCCGATCCCATTTGCTTCATTAAGACGTACATCCATTCCTGATAAGCTATCCATGATAATCTCCTTTCCAAAAAACGGCATGGAAGCGGATTGCCCCCTCCATACCAACATGATTGTTTCTTAATGAAAATAGCTTTTTATTCCAGCTTTGTTGAATAGCTGGAATTACGGCCACAATCAAACGAGAAGCAGCATCATACGTCCGCCGCCCTCTGGCTCTGCACTGGCTTTTCCATCGGCTTTGCAAGAAACGGCGAGAACCGGACAGGTTCAAAGTCCGATCCGTCCACATAAAAATAGCGGCGGCCTGCCTCGTCCTTCAACTCCACCACGTCCGATGATGCAAGCGGGTGCTCCATGCATCCTTTCTCCTTCTCCGGCACACGGCTTCCAAAGCACGCCGAAAGGCGTTTCAGGATCTCCGTATCTGTCCATTCCGCCGGACAGGTAAGTGTGGAATCTGCCGCCAACCTATACTTCGCCGCCGGTGGCTGTTCATATCCCGCTTTGTACAGATCAAGGATCCCCTTGAAAGCAAAAGGGACTGTCTCCCCTGCTTCAAAAGCAAGCTGGTAAATGCGGAACCTGCAGTCACGCTTCTGGGCATCCAGCATCCTTTCCAGCGCCCTCACCCCGTCACGGCAGAAAACGGCATATTCCTCTGCTGTCAGCCCGAGCTTCTCCATCATTCTGCTGCCATCGATCCCTGATACTGGCGGCTTGTCCAGGCTCTCCGCAGCTCTGCTTTCACCATCCTTATCGGTTCTGTCCAGATTACACGCACATACCTCCCTGCGCAGGTTCTCCATCTCCTGCTTCATGGCATCCATTCCGCACTGTCCCAACAGATACTTTTCCTTGAAATTCAACGCCTCACTGTCCTGCCTGTTTTCCTGCGCTTTCCGTTTCTCCCTCCGCAGGGCAAGCTGCCAGTCGTCAATCCCTTTATAATTTGGGTTCCAGGTCAGGCGGCGGCATTCCATTCCATACCTTACCGCCATCCGGCATATCTGGGAGCTGCCTTTTGCAGTCATCGCATTGCTGCACTTGTCCATGTCATAGGCCTCCACCACCAGTTCCGTGCCGTTCTGTGCCAGCAGGGCAAACAGCGGCTCCCGGGGGTTCCCATTGTTTGCCCCCGCCACCGCCACAAATGTCCTGCCCGTCAGGCAGTGGGCGATGTCCGCCTTCAGCAGCCCCTCGGTGACGTAGACTGTCCTGGAAAACGGATCCCCTGCGAAATGCACCGGGCTCCCGGATGTTATGCCCCTATTTTTAGATGCCGAGGACAGCCAGATATATTTCGTCCCGGCTTTCCCCGGAGGGTCATCCTTATCCCGGAACGGGGTGTCCAGCAATATCTGCATCCCCTTGATGAGCCCGTCCATGCCGATAGCCGGGATCAGGATGCCGGAGGCACGGCTGCTGAACCGCGCAGTCCAGTAGCCCTTTTCGTGCAGGTAGAACCCCGGCACTCCCTCCAGGGTACAGCCCTGCCTCAACAGCCTCTCCGCCAGGGAGCGGCACAGGAAGGCGGGCGGCGTGCTCCTGAAGCCGAATGCATCAATCTGGCTGTCCGTCAGGCCGCGTTTTTCAGACTTCAGGTGCGCCCGGTGGGCAGGTGTCAGGCTCAGCATTCCCAATAACAGCGAATAGGCCTGGTGCACCTGCTGATCACTGGCCCGCTCCGCCTGGGGTATCTCCACTTCGTTTTGCAGCGCAGTATATGGAAGCTGGATTTCAGGTTCTTTCCTGACATCTACATATGGCGGCATAGGTTCCATTTTCTCCCGCCCGCCTGTGTTTGCCGGGCAGGGTTCTTTTACCCTTCTACGTCCGCTTTCGTTTGCCATGCAGGATTCTGTCCCATTCCAACCGCCATCTGCCTTTGCCGGATAAGGTTCCGGCTCTTTTTTATGCCTGCCCGCATCTGCCGGACAGGAATCCGCCTCTTTCCTGCACTCTGCCGCATTTTCCGGAGAGGTTCCTGCCTTTTGTGGCTGTGTGCCAGCCAGGGCGCCGCCACTGCCTGCATGGGCCTCCGGTTCCCCGTCCCCCCAGGTGGTGTCCCCCGCCAGGAGGGCATCGTAGATCTCCCGGTAGGCATCCGAGCTGGTGGTATTGTTGAGCCTCGCGTAGAGGGCCAGCATGCCGCCACCCTCGCCACAATAGTTGCACCGCCAGACGTTCTTGGTGAAGTTGATGTTCATCTTGCCCCTGCGGTCCCCGCAGAACGGGCAGTCCGTATACATGCTGTCCGGCTGGCGGCGGCGCACCCTCAGGCGGAGCAGCTCCGCCACGTCCCGGATCCCGAACGGGAATCCCTGTGGGTACGGGTCTCCCATGGGCTCGCCTCCTTTCCCTCCGCTTGTAAAAAGGCTTATGCCTCAGCCTCCGTCCATCTGTCCGTTCCCCGCAGCCTTCCATTTCCATATCCAGCCGCTTTCATCCGCCCGTCTTTCATGGCGCTTCCCCCTTTTCCTTATTTTTGCAGCCCATTTCCGGCACTGTATCCGCCGTCTCTCCCTCAAGCTCATTTCCATGCACTCAAAAGAATACATATTTTCATCGCACCGCGGGCAGTAGTACGGGTACTCCTCCCGGAGTCCTGCCTCCCTTTCCCGGCGCACCTTTGAGCCGCACCTCCTGCATGCCATCCTCCTGCCGGCTGCCTTTTTCAGGATGGCCCTTTCTAATGTCCTGCCGGAAATATGGAGATGCTCTTCCACGACATAGAATCTTGCATACCTCCCATCCCCGTCCATGGCTTCGTAATATCTTTCCCCATGCTCCTCCCAGACATGGCCGCACAGCTCGACATAGCCCTCTGCCTTCCTGTCTGCGATTCCATGCAGCTTCCCGAACAGCGGCCCTGTCTCTTCTGCCACCCCGAGGACTCCGGTCCCGTCCGTATCCTCCGTGTGCCATGCCCCATGGAGCACATATATCAGCAGCTCCATCTTTCCTCCTGTCCCCTGCAGCATAATGCAGATTTCTTGTTCCTGCCGTATGGACTTCCCGGCCCACACAACAGATAATGCCCCGGCATTTTCCTAATCCAGACAAGCCGGGGACAATATAATATTTTGCCAGAATGTGCAGGATTTCGCTGTTAAGCACCCTGGGCAGATGCCATCATCCTGCATGCAGGATAACAGAACCCACAACGCCTCAGGCCGTCATGACCCTGCCCCTGGCCCTGTCATAGCGGTAAAGGGTATCGGACAGCACTTCCTCCGGGGCCACCTTTGTGCTGTTCACTTCGCGAATCATCTGCCTTAACGCACCATTGAGCCCTTCGCCGGTGTCCGGCAGGAGGATCGTTTCATGGACAGAACTGGGGAGGATGAAGAAATCTCCCCCCATCCTGTCCGCCATCTCTTTCAGTACGCCCGGATAGAGCATGCAGACAGCCCCATGGAGCCTCCTTTCATTGCTCAGGACCTTCATGGGGACCTCTTCGCATAATGCTTTCAGGATGCCTTCCAAATCCGCCTCGTCACCGCCGTCTGCCATTTCTGTCAGGACCTCCTCTATCCCGCAACATGACCACGGAAAGAGCCTGGGGGTATTGCGCTTCGACAGGGCAAGCAGCTCCATCATGTTGCTGCCCCACATCTCCATATGGGAGTTGTCTATCTGGATCATCCCGTCACCCAGCTCTCCGCGGTAGGCATAATAGAAGCAGACTGCCAGATCCAGGAACTCGATATACGGTATCCCATCCAGCAGCGCTTTGTTCCTTTCCCTGCCGATCAGCCTGCAGCATATCCTGTCCCGTACCCGTTCAAAGGAACGGAAGAACCCCATGTCCACAGGCCTTTCGACCAGATTCTCCTGATAGGCGTCCAGCATCCTCCGGACGATCGGCCCAAGGGGCATCCCCCTCTCATAAGCCTCCAGATATGTGTCCAGATATATTGTAGGGGCCACGTTACAGCCTTCTTTTCTGGCCAGCAGCCCATGCAGGATAGTCCCGTTGTTCTTCCTTACATCCCGGACTTCCACGCAGACTCCTTCCCCGAGCCGTCTTCCCACTTCCCTGCAGACCATGCCAGCAAAAATTTCCATATTCATCTCTCTTTAGCCTCCTTTTCATCTTTGCCCATGACGCTCCATGGGCCTTATTCCTGCTGCAGCCGGAACCACATAGGCTTCATCTATATGGCTGTGGTTCCGGACCGCTGCTGGAAATACCATCTGTGATTTTCTTTTACACTCATGTCGCTTTTTACAGGCACACATGGCTCCATTCCAGGCGCCTTACCTTTCCATACATCCGGGCAGTGCCTATAAGCAGGGCAATGCCGGCTTCAGCTGGCTTTCTGCCCCTCAATGGAGTCCAGCATGACCTGGGCCGCCGCACGGAGGATGTTGTTGGGGCCCTTGTATCCGCCATAGCGGTAGAACTTCAGGCTGGGAGGGCGCCTCTGTGCCACTTCCGCAATGGTCTGCCCTTTGCTCACGCCGGTGTCCACTACCACCTTTCCGGCCTCTTCCAGCGTCATCAGGCTTACGATCTCCTCCACGGACATGTCAGGCGTATAACGCGGGACAGGTTCCCCCTGTGCTGTTTCCCCATTTACGGGCAGGCTTCCCTCTGGGGATGCGGCTTCCATGGAAGCTGCCGCCTCATTTCCGGTGACGGTTCCAGCGATGCTGCCATTGCTTTCCCCTGCCTTGCCTTCAGATGTGCCTGCAGGAAGCGCCTGGCCATTCAGCAGCGCTATGGCTTCCAATACGCTTGACCGGGATTCGTCTTTCCCAGGGCTGCCAGCAGGGACGGGCAGGGCATCTGTCGCAGCGGCCGGCTCCGCATCTGCCTGCCCCCCTTTTCCCATAGGCGGGACGGGCAGGGTGTCCGTGGAACCGGATGCCGCATCTGCGGATGCCTGCACTGTCCCTTTATTCTCCGGAGATGCCGGAGGCACCGGGAGCTGGCTGGGCTGGCCCTGCTGTGCAGTTGTAGCAGCTTTCGTATTTCCAAAATACCTCTGTCCCTTAGCAGGACGGGCGGTGTCCACAGCTCCTGCAGATGAAGCAGCCTTTCCCTGCCCTGTATCAGGATTCGGCGCTGCAGCCTGTCCTCCTGATGCTGTGCTGCCTTTGGCGGCTTCTCCCGAGCGGGAGCCGCC
>OFFY01002427.1_pt1 | contig 13113 bp, 7 predicted proteins | sample 1521481 | NCBI WGS metagenome assembly OFFY01 (sample SAMEA3504117, study PRJEB24116) | mouse gut metagenome | biome: mouse gut; feature: mouse-associated habitat; material: faeces | place: Denmark | collected 2011
TTTTAGCCGTAAAATCGATCACATTTCGCCACTCCTCTTAAAATTCATCAGACGCTTTTCTGTTTCCGCTGTCATTATAAATTGCTACTGAAATATAATTAATATATTCACCAATGAACTCCTTTGATTTTTCATCTTTTTTCATATTCCCAAGCATCCGGATAAACGGACTGCGCTGAAATTTTTCCACAAAACTGTCTGTTCCTTCCAGACAATAAAATAAGTCTGTCCTTCTAAGATGTTTCAGGATATGATACAGCATCGTTTCAAATTCGTCCAGAAATGTCTTTTCATCCTGTAACGTTGATATATACTCCTTCTGTTCCGTATACTCATGAAACAAATGTTTTACAAGATTATACATCAGATCCAGATTATGAATCGGAAGTATCATACCTCCATACTCCATATCCCATGTATAATAAGAATCCCATAATTCTTCAAACAGCTTTTGAATCTTTACCCGGACTTTTAATTTAAACTCAACCACACTGATACTATCCTTTTTATCTGTATCAAATGCTTCTGTCAGCAGCTGCTCCATTTTGTAAAGATAATCCGGATATAATATCGAAAATTTAACAAACGATGTTAATTCAAAATGACTCCCTTCGTCACATTGCATAATAACGTTGCTCACCTGCATATATTCATTTGTTTCGCATCTTACCTGAATACTTTTCCACTGAAGAATATCGATATAGAATGTCATTAAAAAGATACACTCATTTAACATCCTGCTAATATCTTCTTCCTCTTTTATATGAAATTCCGCATGAAAATTCGTTGCCCGAATATCTTTAAAACTGCCGATTGAAAATACCTGATCATCCGGATACCTGCTATCGAGAGATAGTTTTACAACCGGAAAATAATACTCGGTCCAATATCCAAAGACAGTTTTGCCAATCACACCTTTTAGTATCTGATAATTCCGTTCCATTCTTACAAAATTATTGTCATTTTGATCCGGATCAGATACCGTTTCCAGGTAATGCTCCTTGTCCTCATCCATGATGCGATATTGTGCATTCTCACGCAGATTATCATATATCTTCTCATCTTTCGATTTATAACTTTCCAGATCCGCCGTCTGGCATGCCTCTGTCTGATTATCGCATGACACGTTCTGATAGCGATATCGTTTCACATAGACATCCTTTGCAATCTCGTGTTTGGCCGCTTGATAACGATCGTAAATCTGCGTGAGACATACAGAATACGAATGCAGCAGACAGGCTACAAACTCTTTTGAGTAAATCTTTTCTTTTCTGGTCATATGGTAAATGCAATGCAAAAGCTCCGCGTAATTGTATGTAACGTTACTGTTATCTTTTGCCATTTTAATTTTTGCGTCCGTATCCTTGCCGCGCTGTTTTTTTTCAGACAAAAATCTTATTTTCTGTTTGATATTTCTGCCAAGCGGTTCTATCTTTGGCGCGGTCAGCTGGACAATCCGCTCGCTGCGCCGATCGATCTGCAGTTCAAGGAGTTCATAAAATAACGCTTTTTCTTCTTCTCTATATAACCGTTCATTAACGAATCTGAAATAAACGTCGTCCATGACCCGTTTGAATATGTCTTTTCGATTTTCTTTCAGCAGTACGAGATGATTTTGATCGTTTCGTTTCAATGCGTCTTCACCGATTAACAAATATAACATACTATTCAGAGCACGAAGGGAATCCACCTCCAGAAAATGCCGTTTTTTCCCTTCACAATCATAGAAGACTCCTGTTTTCTCAGCAAATAGTATTTCCAGCAATTCTTTAATTTTAAAGATATGCCTTCCCTGATCGCGAAACCGCTTCAGCAGATCCGTATCTTCTCCGCTTTTTCCAATATCGATTCGAATATTCCAGTTAAAGTAATCCCATTTTTTCCAGGACGGCATATACAGACGGTATGCGGACGCAAACGTTTTTTCCATAAACTCTCCGGCCAGCGTTTCTCCATGGCGAAGTATATCATCCTTTTGATTAATATTGCGGTAAAAGTCTGAATTACTGCCAATAAAAAAACCGCTGCACTGCCGCTGCAGATTGGTATGATTATAAGCTGCCAGCACAATTACGCCCGGTATGGAAAAATATTTGGAAATCTCACGCATAATTTCATAAGACCGCATATTTACTCTTCCATGCGCCGTTGCACGCTCATTATAATGCGCCATGTCCAGATCGTCGATCGCGATAACCAGATATGCTTCTTTTGTAAAATAATCGTCGTCTTTTTGAAAATATTGCAGACATTCTCTGACCAGCTGTCCAAACTGTGCCCGGATACTCTGACTGTTTGCCGCGCTTTTCAGACTCTCATATGCAGAATACACATCTTCTTCGTTGTCATGCTGTTGTGAAAGAGAACGGTACCCTTTATAAATATCACCCAGCTTCTGCAACAGGGATCTCATAAGATAAGAATTTTTATCATCCTTTTCTTTCTCTTTAAACTCCTGAATCTTGGAAAGCATATTTGCAAGTACAAGTGTAAATACACTCTCCGATTTTTCCATGGCTGCCGCATCGATGCAGTCCAGCGTAAAAAATCTTACGTTCTCCATTTTCGCGTTCGCGCTGAAAATGATGCCTTCTTCCTTATAGTTTTGGCTGTTACCCCGATATTTTTTTAACGCTTCCTGAAAGGACAGCATCGCGGAACTTTTTCCTGTTCCGCGCCGACCGATAAATGATATCACGTTACTTGTTTCTGTATTTTTTACTTTTGTATTACTCTGACGGAACTTCTCTTTCTGCCGGCTGTCAGCGGTAATCTGCTCCACTGCTTCTTTTGCCCATAAATAGACGTTATTATAAATCGAATGTTCAAAATCCTGTACTTCCTCATATACAATACCTTTTTTTAGCAGATTTGTTAAAGGAATGATCTGCGGATTGCTGCTGCTGTGATCACCGTATTTCGTCTCTTTCTCACTGTTTCTGTACTGTTCCATGACTATTTCTCCAAATATTGCCTTGCATCAGACATGAGATATCCATTCTGCCCGCAATTGACTTATAGATATATTTTAATACATCATCGTTATACAGACGCCTGATAAAATAGCTCTCATCTGATTCTTTTGTAAGATTTCTGGTAAAATCCAGTATTTTCTGCGCTTCTTCATAATATACAGTATCTTCCATTTTCACTCTCGTTATATCATCCATCAGCATATTGGACTTGTACGCATATTCAAGATCCATCAGCGGCATTTTATTTCTGTTGCTCTTATACTGTTTCCAGTCGTCGATCAGCAATTTCAGATATTTTTTTTCGGACTGCAGATCATTCCTTATATCCGCGCACACTGCCAGCTTAAACACTGCTTTTACGCTGGCAGGATTATTCTTATAAGCCTTTTTATAAGATCTGAGTGCCTCGTCCATCTGCTTTCCTCTCTCATACCACTTTGCGAGATGATAATACAAATAACTTTTACATACTTCTATCGTGCTATTTTTTATACATCTGCCAAAATACTCTTTTGCAAACACCCTATCCATGACATTTTGTTCCGCTACCTTTGCCTTTAAATACTCTACCCGGAAAAATTCACGATCGAACTGATAGATTCCATGTATATTCTGAATTAACCCCCTGACCGGATATTTATATACCCACTTTTTCAGATAATACAACCCGTTCAGATTTCTCTGACAGCTGTACCTGGAAAATAAAAAATATTCTGCCATATGCCCGGACGTATCCAGCTTCACGCTTTCAAGCGCTCTTAAAATATCCTCATATCTTTCTAAAAGATATTGAAACAGGTTCTCCCCAGACCCTTTTAACAATACGCATGTATGTTCATATAACACGGCTGCCATGTCATACTGATTATAGATAAAAAGCAGATGATTCATCACATGGCTGCGGCTGTCCGGAACAACCTCGTACACTTTTTCCATCAGACGCTCCAGGATCTCTTTTGCCGGATCCTCCTCCTGAAAACGCAGATCGATAAACCGTTCTCCAAACATCTGCGCAATCTCCGGATCTCTCTGCTGAGCCGCCTGATTCAGACTTACTACAAGATCAAAGCTCTGATTCTCTTTCTTTTTTAAAATATCCATCCTCACTCCCAGACTCCCTGGCAAAAATGAGAAATAAGAAAAACCGATCCATTTAAAAAACTGCCGGATATAGCACACGCTAAATGAATCTTCTACATTATGAATAAAACATATACTTCGAAAACCTTTCATCTTCTCTTTACCAATACACTTTTCTATATCATATGCAGAACCGTCAGATGCCTTTATTCCTTCTGCATATCATAAGCAGCTTTATTTTTCCTTCCCGATTATTTACTCCTTTCTTTTATTTTTTAGACCGTCCTGTCATTACAGTGCATCGCTCTCACCCCATTCTGTTTTATTTCCGTTTCCTCCTGCTTTCCGTCCTATAGAACTGCCATATATGCAAACAGGTATCTTCTACAAATATAATAGCATAGTATCTTTTAGAAATCAATTGGGAGATCATTTTACAAATAGTAACTATTTTTCTTATTTTGTGTTATACTAGCAGAATATACTGGCACTTTATCTTACGAACTGCCATAACAAAGAAACAGGAGGTACATCCCATGGGACATCTGACTACAAGAGACGCATATAAAAATCTGGAAGACCGTATCAACTGGTTTACACAGGGAGCGCCGCCATCCGATACGCTGTATCAGATTTTACAGGTATTATATACCGAAAAAGAAGCGAAATGGGCCTCACTGCTGCCTGTCCGTCCATTTACATTAAAAAAAGCGGCTAAAGTATGGGGAACGACTGAAGCAAAAGCGGAAAAACTTTTGGACCGTCTTTGCGAAAAAGCTCTTCTGGTCGATTCTGAATACCATGGGCAGCGCCAGTTTGTCATGCCGCCTCCGATGGCTGGATTTATTGAATTTGCCCTGATGCGTACGAGAGGTGATATCGATCAGAAATATCTGAGTAATCTGTACTATCAGTATATGAACGTAGAAGAAGATTTTATCAAAGACCTGTTTTTTGCCACTGAGACAAGACTGGGACGTGTTTTCGTGCAGGAGCCTGTACTTACCAACAGCAGAACAAATCATATCCTGGACTACGAACGTGCCACACATATTGTAGAAGAAGCCAGATATATCGGACTTGGAACATGCTATTGCCGGCATAAAATGTATCATGCCGGACATCCATGCGAAATCGACGCTCCGTGGGACGTATGCCTGACCTTTGATAATGTAGCGCGCTCACTTGCTGAAAATGGCGGTTATGCACGCCTGATTTCAAAGGAAGAGGCCATCGATGCTCTGGAACGTTCTTATGACAGCAATCTGGTTCAGATTGGGGAAAACGTCAGAGAACATCCGGCTTTTATCTGCAACTGCTGCGGATGCTGCTGCGAGGCACTGCAGGCAGCAAGACGTTTCAGTCCCATGCAGCCGGTCGCGACAACGAATTATATTCCGAAGATCTCGATAAACAAATGTATTGGTTGCGGAAAATGCGCAAATGTCTGTCCAATACTTGCCATATCCATGCAGGATACCAGGAGCCCTGCTGTCGATCAGGAAATCTGTCTGGGATGCGGCGTATGTGCAAGAAACTGCCCTGCCGGAGCTATTCATCTGGAACACCGACCGATACAGGTCATTACGCCTGTAAACAGTACGCATCGTTTTGTCCTGCAGGCAATCGAAAAAGGCACTTTGCAAAATCTGATTTTTGATAATCAGGCATTTGCAAACCATCGGGCCATGGCCGCGGTTTTCGGCGCTATCTTAAATCTTCCTCCGATCAAACAGGCGCTTGCGTCCAGACAATTTAAATCCATCTATCTGGATAAATTATTGTCCCTGCAGAAAACACAAAAACTGACCAAACCATGACTATGTAAATCCCCAGATAATACAGAACAAATGAAAGAATCGAAAAAAATAAGACAGCCTCTGAAAAGAAGCTGCCTTATTTCATCTTGTTTCTAATGCGCAATTATTTTATTTTTTTCTGTTTGTACTGTTTATACTGTACAAGAAACTGCTCGTTATACACTTTATTAAACTGAGCGTTAAACTGCTCATTAAACAACTCGGTAAATTCTTTTCCTAATGGTTTCCCAAACTGTTTTTTCAGCTGCTTTTTCAATTTTGCCTTAACCAGTGGCTTTAACTGCGTTTTCAGCTGTTTTTTCAGTTTTGCCTTTGATTGCGTCTTTTTTTCAGCTTTTAACTGTTTTTTCAGTTTTGTTTTTAACTGTGATTTGATTTGCTGCTTCAGATCGCTCTTTAGCTGCTTTTTAAATTTCGTTTTCACCTGTTTCTGATCGGCGCTGGAAGTGTCAGTGTTATCAGCTTCATTTTCACTGTCAGGCTTACTGGAACCGTCTGTGTCACTGGTGGAACTATCAGTTGTATTACTGTCTGTACTGTCATTTCCTGTTGGTTCGTCAGGTTTGTCTGTAACCTCTGGTTTACCTGAACTGCCGGTACTGGTTCCAGTATTTCCTGTACCCCAGTAGCCGCCGGAACCCCATGACCCGCCGGAACTGCCAGAAGAACTGCCCCCAGTTGCAGGAATACTGTTCGTTTGCCGATAAGAACAAACGGTACAGTCCCTATGTTTGCTTCCGCTTTGATAAGATGTTGCATTTGTATCGACTACCCAGCTGCCGTAACTATGCTGCGCATAACTGTCTTTTTCATTATTTGCAGTCACAGTACAGCCCTGAACCGTACATTCATGCCAGTGATAATTTGTATCATGGTTCCACTCTGCAGATGACCATTCGTGTACATGACCACCCATAAGATCACCGGGATCATCCGGATCTTTTTCAAACGGGTTCGGAAATGCTACGTTAAAGTTCACAGTTGGTTTTGTTATGCCTCCCATACCGTTCAAAACTAACGCTCCTCCTGCATCTTCCCACTGAGTACTGGTGCCGGCAAAGTTTATTTCTTTTAATCCTTTGCAGCCTGCAAATGGCGATCCTACCGTTACATCTTCTTTCATTTTAAACGTTATGCCTGCAGGCAGGTTCAGACTGGTAATCCTTTCGCAATTCGCAAACACACCGCCACCGATACAATCTGTTTTTTCCGGAAGAATCACTGTCTGAATCTTTTTGCAGTTCCTAAATATATCATCTCCTATTTGAACATTTTCGCTGCCAGGAGCAAATCTTACACTCAGCACTTCCTCACACTGCAGAAACGCCGCAGCGCCGACCAATTTAATACTTGAAGGAAAATCGATGTATTGAAGTCTTGCACACCCTGAAAAAGCGCTATCTCCGATTGTTTCTACACCTTTCGGAATCGTCGCGGACAGCAGATTTTTACAATTATAAAACGCTTTCTTCCCAATCGTTCTGAGCGATCCAGCCGAGCCAGCCGAGCCGTTCAATTCAGGCGATCCAGGCATACTTACAGAAAGAATCCCAGATGAATAAAAAGCATAATCACCGATACTTGCTACACCGTTTTCGATCACAACTGCGCTAATTCTGTCTTCAGGCCACGTCGGACGATCATTATCACTAAAGTTCGGCATATCTCCATTGCCAGAAATAGTAAGTATTCCTCCTTCTGTCAGCGTCCATTTCAGATTACCCACGTCGCCTGCTTCAACTATAGGATCGACGATATCTCCGCCTTCCGGATTATAATCTGCCGGATATCGTGTCACGATAAAATCTGCAGCTTCAACTTCCGCTTTGCTTAATGCGCGGTCCCAGTGAACAGATTTGTTATAATTAGCTTCTGCAATTATCACTCCTACTGCAGTTTTCTTCAGTACGATAACGCTATGACTATTTCCATTTATCCGCAGTATATCGCCTGGCCTTACATTTTCAAATTTGACCTTACCTTCCGGCACTCTCGCCGGCAGATTTCCAAAAGCCGCGTCGCTTAGTTCAAACGCAAATGCAGCGCAGCCGACTCCGCTTTTTACATTTCCCAGTATTGTTCCGCCATTCCATACATAGCTGTCGCCTTTAGTTCCCTTGGAACCATACGGTTCAAAATTCGTCCAACGCATTCCCTCATAATATGTTTCCCTCAGAGCATTCATCTTAGCATACACTTCCGAAGAAGATAACTCTCCGGTTTTCTCTGCGGCAGAAGAATTGTCTGGTAACTGGTCTGCGTTGATCTCCCCTGTATCAGGCTGATCACCCGGCGCCGTAACATCTATAGCCGGACCGCTGGCTGGTTCAGCTGCTGTTACAGCCGGCATACTGACCATTTCATCTGCTGTCCAGACCGATGGATTTTCCGATTCAGTGACTTCGTATGGCTGTTCGATCACCGGTGTGCTGTCCGAATAAACCGAAGCGGCTGCCGGTTCTATCGTTACAGATATCATGGCGACCGTCGCCAGAAGTGAAATTACCTTTTTTGTTCGTTTCCGCTTTTTCGAATACATAATAAATACCTCCCTGATATAAAGTGCTCTGCTCCCATTGTAAAATCTGCCTGGACCATTTTCCCTGGGAAAACTGTTTCCATCCATAAACAATGATAACCAAACATCGTATATAGCTCCTGCTCCATCATACGAATTTAAACCTATTATGTCACCTTTTACATAAAAATGGAAGATCTATTATGAATTATTTTTCAGGAAAATTTTTCTCAGGTATCAGTCCTTTGTTTTTCACTATATGCACAGGCAATATTTCCAAGAACTATAAATTCATATGGCTCCATACGATATATTCCCTGGCTCTGCTCCCTTTCTCTGTTTTCGTAATTTTCCAACAGCACCTGACAGCCATTCCACTCCCCGGGCACTTCCACATTCTTCTCCTTCCCATCCAGATTACAAAATACCGCGATCTTCTGTTTATCTGATACTCTCTGGTACGCCAGCACCATATCCGAACCTGTTTCAATAAAAGAAATCTCTCCTGTCGCAATCGCCGGATACATTTTTCTCATAGCGATCAGCTTCTTATAAAATGACAGAACAGAATCAGGATCCTCCCGCTGCGCTTCTACCGTAATTTCACTTCTGAAACCGGCAGACACTGGCAGCCAGGGTTCTACTTGAGAAAATCCGCAGTACCTTGTGCCGTTCCACTGCATCGGAGTCCTGCTGTTATCCCTGGATCTTCCTGCCAGCACCTCGAGCGCTTCTTTTTCGGTCTTTCCATTTTCCAGCAAAATCTGATAATAATTCAGACTTTCCACATCCCGATATTTTTCTATAGAAGAATAATGCGCATTCAGCATCCCGATTTCCTCGCCCTGATAAATATATGGTGTCCCACGCATCAAATGAATCATCCCTGCCAGCATTTTTGCCGACTCTTTCCAGTAAACGCCTTCATCGCCCATCCTGCTTACAATTCGCGGCTGGTCATGATTACACCAAAACAAAGCGTTCCATCCGCCGCCCTGCTGCATTCCCAACTGCCATTCAATAAAGAGTTCCTTTAACTTCTTATAATCCGGTTCCATAAGCGCCCACTTATCCCCATCCTGATAATCCACTTTTAAATGATGAAAGTTAAAACACATCGAAAGCTCTTTTTCCTCCGGAGAAGAATAACGGATGCAGTGTTCCAGCGATGTGGAAGACATCTCCCCCACTGTTACAAAATCCTCAATTCCAGCGTCTCTGACCAGCTCTTTCAGATACTCATGAATATGGGGACCGTCACTGTAAAACCGCCTACCATCTCCCTGAAAATCATCTGTCATCTGTACCGGCTTGGAAACCAGGTTAATGACATCAAAACGAAATGCCTGAATGCCTTTCTCTTTCCAAAATCTGAGAATGTTTTTTAATTCTTCGCGGACTGCGGGATGATCCCAGTTTAAATCTGCCTGCGTCACATCGTACAGCCTGAGATACCATTTTTTTTAGCGCCGGCACATATTCCCACGCAGAGCCGCCAAATTTTGATTGCCAATTTGTAGGCGCTTTATCTGGTATACCTTCTCTGAAAATATAATACTTCTGGTATTTTTCCTCTCCCTGAAGCGCTTTCTGAAACCATACATGCTCTGTAGAAGTATGATTGAATACCATATCGAGCATCAGTCCGATTCCTCTTTTCTTTCCCTGTCTGATCAGCTCTTCCAAATCTTCCATCGTTCCAAACCGGGCATCTACTGCGCAATAATCAGACACGTCATATCCATTGTCATTTTGCGGCGATGGAAAAAACGGAGTCAGCCATAGATAGTCCACGCCTAATTCCTGCAGGTAATCTAATTTTTCGATAATTCCGGGGATGTCTCCAAAACCATCCCCGTTCGTATCCCGAAAAGATTTCGGATAAATCTGATAAACTACTTTGTTACTAAAATCTGTCATTTTCCTATCCCCCTGTATGATTCAAAAACTGCGATCGTCGTTTCTTTTTTTATTACATCGATACCTGTACGGAACTGAATATTTTGTGCATTTCCTTGCTCTGTCACAATACATACTGTAACATCCGGATGTCCTGCTGCCCTGATCTTTGCTCTGTCAAACTGAATCAGCGGCGTCCCCGCGCTGACCCTCTGTCCTTCCTGTACCAGATATTCAAATCCGTCTCCATTCATGCCAACAGTATCGATTCCGATATGTAACAAAATCTCCATGCCATTCTCCAGCTTTAATCCGCAGGCATGGCGGGACTGAGGCATTAATACAGACACTTCTGCGTCCACAGGCGCATACACAGTCTCAGTTTCCGGAATAATCGCCATTCCGTCACCCATAATACCTTCTGAGAAAACACCGTCTCCAACTTCTGCCAGAGGAATCGCTTTTCCAGATAAAAATGCTGTCAGTTCGCCTGCTATTGACTGACTCATTCCCTTTTCCCGCACAACGGCATTCCCCATCCCGTCTGCTGCACCTGCTTTTGCCTCTTCAGATATTTCTTCCAGTCCGCCTGCTTCGTTTACCTGATCTGCCGGCAGACGCTTTTTTCCAACAATAATCGTCAATAAAAATGGAATGACTACTGCAATTGCCATACAGATAGCGAAAGAAACCATAAACTGCGGCTGGATAGATAAGATACCCGGCATACCGGCAACGCCAATCGCATTTGCCGTCGTTCCTGTCGCTGTGCAGACAGCTGCTGCAATACCGGAACCAGCCATTCCACATACAAACGGAAATCCTTTCTTTAAGTTTACACCGAAAATCGCAGGTTCTGTAACACCAAGATAGCAGGAAATACAGGCTGGAACATTTACTTCCTGCGCCTGTGGATCTTTTCTCTGTAACCAGACCATTCCAAGTACCGCAGAACCCTGCGCAATATTCGACAATGCGATCATCGGCCACAGCATCGTCCCGCTATAGTCTGCGATTAACTGTAAGTCAATGGCATTGGACATATGATGAAGACCTGTGATTACCAGCGGAGCATAAACAATCCCAAAAACCGCGCCAAATACGATTTTAAATGTTCCTGTAATTCCGGCAAATACAAGCGCGGAAATTGCCGCTCCAATCTTCCATCCGATTGGTCCCAGTACAAAATGTGCAGCTATCACTGACAGAAGCAGACTAAAAAACGGAACGATAATCATAGATACTACCTGCGGCGTAATCTTTCTGAAAAATTTCTCCAGATATACAAGCGTAAATGCCGCTAAAACAGCCGGAAGCACCTGACCCTGATACCCGATCATATTTACCTGAAAACCGCCGAAATTCCACTGTGGAATATCTGCCGCTGCCGTCTGAGCGACTGCATACGCATCCAATAACTGTCTGGATACCAATGTCAGGCCAAGCACAATGCCAATCATCTGTGTGGTTCCCATTTTCCTGGTTACTGACCAGCAGATACCAACTGGAAGCATATGAAATACCGCTTCGCCAATCAGCCACAAAAAACTGTCGATTCCCTTCCAAAACTGGCTGATATCACATAGCGTCTTTGTTCCATTTTCAAATAAATACATGCTGTCAATACAGTTTCTAAAACCAAGAATAAGACCGCCCGTAATAATTGCCGGTATGAGCGGCGCAAAAATTTCGGCCAGCGCGGTGATTACTCTCTGTAGTACATTCTGGTTTTTCTTTGCCGCTTGTTTTACCGCATCCTTTGATACCCCTTCGATACCTGCCTCTTTTACAAAATCGTTGTAAAAATCAGCTACCGTATTACCGATGATTACCTGAAACTGTCCCGCCTGCGTAAAACTTCCTTTTACCACCTTCATCGCTTCGATCGCTTTTACATCCGCCTTTCCCGGTTCTGCAAGAACAAACCTCATGCGTGTCATACAATGCGATACCGCAGCAATGTTCTCTTTCCCACCAACCAGCCGCAGCAGCTGTTTCACGTCTTCTGCATATTTACCCATTCTTCTCTTCCTCCTTTTTAACATGTTTAAACATGTTGTTGATTCTGTTATATCATACTTGTTTAAACATGTCAACACTTAATTTTGAATTTGTTTAAACAAGATATTGACTTTTATCTGATTCATTTTTATAATAGTTTTGTAGGAATTTTATAAGTTTTCAGATGAGAGGTAGTCTTGAATGCCAAAAACAATATACGAAGCTATTTATAAAGATTTAAAACAGAAAATCGAAGACAATATTTTCACTTATCAGGAACTTTTACCTTCAGAAAATACGCTGATTCAAACTTATCACTGTTCCCGCAATACGCTTCGACGGGCTGTCAGCCGCCTCGTCACTGACGGTTATGTACAGACCATGCAGGGAAAGGGCGTACGCAATATCTATCAGCCGATTGCGCAGACTGCCTTTACCATTGGTGAGATTGAAAGTTTTCAGGAATCAGCCGTTCGTAACGGACACAATCCTTTTACCAAAGTCATTTTATTTACCGAGTTTGCAATTAGCCAGAACCAGTCTTCCTACACAGGTTTTCCTGCCGGAACTGCTGTTTATTATATTCAGCGTCTTCATTATTTAGATGATACGCCATTAATTCTTAATCATAATTATTTTTTAAAAGAGATCATGCCCGATCTTACGAAAGACATTGCAGAACATTCCATTTATCAATACCTGGAACAGACATTGCATATGACGATTGTAAACAGTAAACGGGTTATGACTGTCGAAAAGATGACTCAGATCGATGAAAAGTACTTACAGATGAATGCTGAAGATTATAATTGTATGGCGG
>OFFY01002432.1_pt1 | contig 13105 bp, 12 predicted proteins | sample 1521481 | NCBI WGS metagenome assembly OFFY01 (sample SAMEA3504117, study PRJEB24116) | mouse gut metagenome | biome: mouse gut; feature: mouse-associated habitat; material: faeces | place: Denmark | collected 2011
GTTTTGTAAAATATATTTTGATAAAAACATACTATATATTGTGTTTGCTGATTTTGCTCCCATTGTAGGTAAGACCGAAATGACAGTATCAAATAAAATCAAAATTCTTTTGGAATATGGCTTAATAGAAATTAAAGAAGTGAGCGGTAATGGCAAAAAATATATAAACATTCAATTGCTGAACAAGCATTTAAATTAACAAGGTTATAAAAATATGCATACAGATATAGATAAAACGGTAATAAGAATAGTTCAAGATTATTGTTTCAAAAATAGTGCAATAAATTTAATTAATGAATTTGTTTTAACGATAACGCCATCGCTTGTTGTTTCTATAGAAAATGGAAACTTGGCGCTTAGTGATTTGAGAAAGATACTACAAAAAAGGAAAGATTTTTTCTTTGCAAATGACCTTGATATAAATTTATTTTGCAAAGGATTGTACAAAAAGTTAAATTATGAACTTTCTTTCTATACTGATATTTCTTTCTATAAGTCTATTTTAATATTTAAACAGAAGGTGCTGCTCTCCATTGCGGGCTTAGCCGTGACGATATGCTGCAAGGGGAGAGCAACAGCATTACTAATCAAAAATCAATTGTCAGCAAGTACGCAAAGGATAACGGATTTCAGCATCCCCAATTTTTCATAGATGACGGATATTCTAGTGTCAGCTTCACAAGACCGTCTTTTATGGAACTGATGGAGCTTGCCGAAGCGGGAAAAATCGGAACGATTATTGTCAAAGACCATTCAAGGCTTGGCAGAAACCGCCTTGTTGTCGGTCAGCTATTGGAAGAAGATTTTGTCTATATGGGCATCCGCTATATTGCCATTATGGACAATATCGACACAAAGGACGGATTGAGCGATTTTCTCCCCGTGCAGGACTGGTTCAATGAGATGCATGCTAAGAATACTTCAAAGAAAGTACAGGCGGTATTCCAGAACAAAGGCATGTCGGGGAAAAGCTGTATTACAGTGTGACGAACAATTATAGCAGGGAGCAGGCATATTTCTTCTGTTCCAATTATCGCAAGAGTACGGCAAATTGTATTGCCCACTATATCCGTGAAAATGTTGTTTATGCCTTAGTGCTTGAAAGTTTGCGGCGTGTGCTGTTCTATGTGCAGGCGTTTGAAAAACAGTTTGTGCAGGAGCAGCTTGACAAATCAAGCGAAGAACAGCGGAAAGAAATTGCCAAGAAGCGGCGTGAATTAGCCAAATGTGAAAAGCGTATTACTGAACTTGACGTATTGTTTCAGCGGATTTATGAAGATAATGTATCGGGCAAACTGAGCGATGAGCGTTTTGCAACAATGTCGGCAAGTTATGAAACAGAGCAGAAAGCCTTAAAAGAATCTCTTGTCCAGTTAAAAGCAGACATTGAAATGCAGAATGACAAAGCCGCAAATGTGTCGGAATTTGTGGAGAAAGTCAGACAATATACGGAAATCAAGGAACTTACGCCTGCCATCGTCAATGAATTTATCGACTGCATTATGGTATCTAAGAAACAGATGATAGGTGGAAAGACTGTATATCCGATTGATATTTACTATAGTGGTATCGGTATTATCAACGCCCCATCTGCTGAAGAATATGAAGAAATGTTCCAAGAACGCTTGAAACAGAAGCGTTCCAAAGAAGAAAAAACGGCATAGCCACAAGACTATACCGTAATTTGATACAGAGATGCCCTCGTACCCTTCACTTCCTTATGTGAAAGGTACGAACGGATCCCTCCCAATTTTATCTTTTTGCCGAAAAAAGTTTCCCCAGTGGTCTTCTCTCTTCTGTCCTTACGCTCTTTTCAGCCCGTTCTGCTTTCTGTCTTTTTTTGCTCTTTTCTTCCTTTGCGGCTTTCTGCTCCCGTTTTAAGGCCTTTTCTTCTCTTCTGGTCAAAATACGGTCTTCCTTTTTAGGCTCACGCCTTCTCTCTTCTTTTCTGCCATCTTCCCGTTCACGCCGCCTGGAACGTTCTTCTTCCCGTTTGCGGTCTCTCCTGCCGCCTTCGTCCTCCCGGCGTCTTCCGCCTCTTTCTTCCCTGTCCCTGCGGTCCCCTCTTCTGGAGCGTCTGTCCCGATCCCTCTTTCTGCCCCGTTCCAGGAAAGGTTTCTCTTCTTCGATCTCATCCGGCTCGTCGCCCATGCTGATCTTCATGAATGCCGCTGCCAGGTCCAGCACGGAGAAGCCGCGTTTTTCCGCTTCCTGCTGGATGGACTGCCTGATTTCCTCCAAGTCCTTGTTTTCCATCACTTCCATGGCATCAATAAACAGCTTGTCGGATTTTACCCTGGTGACATCTGAAGGGGCGGGCAGCTTTCTTTCCTTTACCGTGGTATGGCAGATACGCTCAATGTCCCGGATCTTGAAGATCTCCCTTCCGGATACCAGTGTGAAGGAACGTCCTTTCCTCCCCGCACGGCCGGTTCTTCCAATCCTGTGTACATAGTATTCAATATCCTCCGGCACGTCATAATTAAAGACCGCATCCACGCCGCTGACATCAATGCCCCTGGCTGCCACGTCCGTGGCTGTTAAAATCGCACACCTTCCGTTCCGGAACAGGTTCATCACCGTATCCCTCTGGAACTGGGTAAGGTCCCCGTGAAGCCCCTCTGCATCATAGCCCCTGTCCTTAAGCTGGGTGGTAATCTCATCTACCATGCGTTTGGTATTGCAGAAAATCAGGCTTCTGGCAGGCTGGTAATAGTCCAGCAGCCTGCAAAGCGCCTCCACCTTGTCTTTCCTGGCCACCCGGTAATATGCCTGTTTGATGGACGCCACCGTGATTTCCTTGGGCGTTACTTTAATGAATACTGCATTTTTCTGGTAGGAGCCTGTGATGTCTAATATTGCCTGGGGCATAGTGGCGGAAAATAACGCCATCTGATGCTCTTCCGGCATATCCTCAAGCACTGTCTCAATATCCTCACGGAATCCCATGTTCAGCATTTCGTCCGCTTCATCCAGTACGATCATTTTAATATGCTCTGTTTTAATGGTGTGCCGCCTTAAATGGTCCATCACACGCCCAGGTGTCCCCACAATAATCTGGACGCCCTGGCTTAAACCCTTTAACTGCTTCCTGATATCCTGTCCGCCATAGACTGGCAGGGCTTTCACGCCCTTCCTGAACCTGGCAAGCTTCCTGATCTCCTCCGCAGCCTGCATGGCAAGTTCCCTGGTGGGGCACAGGATAATGCCCTGGGGTTTTTTCTCTTCCGGGTCAATGCTCTGTATCATGGGAATCGCAAAAGCAGCCGTCTTGCCTGTCCCTGTCTGGGCCTGCCCAATGATGTCCTTCCCCTCTAAAAGCACAGGGATCGCCTGCTCCTGGATGGGCGTCATTGTCTCAAAGCCCATCTCCTGTACTGCCCTTAAAATATCGGGATGGATCCCCGATTCGGCATAGCGCAGCCCGGATACTTTTTCTTCTGATTTTTCTTCAAATTTTTCTTCCACTCTTTTACCATCCATTCATTTAATCTTTGTCATTGAGAAACTGTTCGATGATAAACCTGGGACGCATTTTCGTCTCCAGGTATATCTTCCCGATATACTCTCCCACTACCCCCAGTGAAAGAAGGATCAGACCTCCTATTGCCCACGTAGAAACCATCAGGGTCGTCCACCCCACAATGGTTGCGCCTGTGAAATGCCTCGCCAGGCTGTAAATGAGCATGCCTATGCTGACTAAAAAGATAAAAAAGCCAAGCGTTGTTATAATCCGGATAGGCTTGGTGCTGAGGGAAGTGATCCCCTCCACCGCAAAGGAAAGCATTTTCCCCACAGGGTATTTGCTCCTTCCTGCAAAACGCTCTCCCCTTTTGTAATAAACAACATCCGTAGAATAACCTATCATGGGCACAATTCCCCGGAGGAACAGGTTCACCTCTCCGTACTGTGAAAGCCCCTCCAGCGCCCGCTTACTCATAAGACGATAGTCCGCATGGTTAAATACCGTATTAGCCCCCATAGTGTTCATGACTTTATAAAAACCTTCCGCCGTGGCCTTCTTGAAAAAAGTATCCTTTTCCCGGCTGCTGCGAACACCATACACAATATCCGTTCCACTTAAATATTTCTCTACCATCTCATCAATAGCATCGATATCATCCTGCAGATCCGCATCCATAGAGATCACCATATCCGCGTACTCCCTGACAGTCATAAGCCCTGCCAGCAGCGCGTTCTGATGCCCCCTGTTCCGGCTCAGGTTGATACCGCCGAACAACTTGTCCTTCTCATGGAGCCTTTTGATCAATTCCCAGGTCCCGTCGCCGGAACCGTCGTTTACAAAGATCACACGACTTTTCTCATTGATCTTATTTTGTTTCATTAATCCTTCCATCTTCTCCCGAAGACGGAGGGACGTCTCAGGCAATACCTCCTCCTCATTGTAGCAAGGAATTACCAGATACAAAACATTACTCATTAAGACACTCCATTTCTGCACATTTAAGCATAAGCGTATCTATTGTATACCAATACCTGGCAAGTTTCAATAGATAAATATACCAAAAGAGCCCCGCAAAACAGGGCTCTTTTTCTGTATGTTTACTTATTTATTCCCTTTTTTGTGCAAAATACGCTCTTTCTAATAATACCACCTCTGCATTCTTTCTTCCACATTGTCTTTGAAACCAATATTTTTTATTCTGTCAAAGTCGGGCTTTACAAATCTGATTTTGTTGTCCCGCATGAGCTTATATAGAAGAATATAGCATTGGTTACTGTACAGGAAATCCAGTACGTCAAAGAAAGCTTTTTCCGTAATCTCTCCGGCCTTTAAATAATTATTGAAAATTTCATCACTGGAAAGGTTACAGAAAATCATATATTCTACATACAATGCTTTATCATACTCACAATTCCCAAATTGTTCCCATCTTTCTGAAAGCTGTTCATGCGTCATTTTTCTTCTCCTGTTTCCAGTTCCATAACCGCCTTGTATCTTTCATCTCAATGAAGTAACCATTGTATTTTTCATTATAGAGGGATAATAATTAAAAAACAATAGGAAAAAGTGGAAATAAAAAATATTTAATTGAAAAAAGCTTTTTGGTGATTACCTGTAAATCCAGTGAAACAGCCCTAGCATTTTTAAATAATCACATCTCTCATTAAATGATAATATTTTTGTAATGGCTGGTTCTTATACACGCCGCTCCCCATTAACAGCATCTCCCTAACCAATGCCTCATCAAAAATGGTTTCCTCCACACAACGGATATATCCTAAATATGTTAACCACTGATAAGTACCAGACACCTTCCTGCTGACATTATCTAATGCCAGGCATGCAGTTCCGGTTATCGCCGCAAATAACATTCCATGGAGCCTGTCAGTAATAACCAGCCTAGCACTGGCAAACTCGTCCAGTTTTCCCTTTATCACATGTCTCCGTATCACTCTGGCAACCTGCCTTTCCAAAACTGTATCTGTGTAAATTACAGGAAAACCTTCTTTTTCTAACTTTTCAATTACTGCCTGTATTAATTGGTTTTTTAAAATTTTTTCTTTATCCTTCCTGAAACAAATTAAAATATACTTTCTTTTTTTACTACTTTTGTGGAAATGATTATAGGTAACCATATCTGGAACATAAAAATACTTCTCAATATTTCCCCCTACTTTATCAAGCAAGAACCTATACGATCTCCAATCCCTGGCAAAGAAATATAAATGTGCCGCCTTTTTCACTGCCACGCCAAACTTCTCTGCTTCTCTCCTGCCATGCCCTGAATCTTCAAAATATACTGTCTGTGGAAATATGATAATCCTGTTATCACTAAACTGTTCTAAAATCTGAAGAATAATATTCTCTTCTTCTTCCCAAAGCGTCCCAATAAAGCCGCCTCCTGGAATGAATAAGACATCATTTTTCTTTACAAATAATCCTATTTCTGCCTTTCCTGCCAAATATTCCTTCTGGGTTAGCTCATAAATCCTCCTTACCCCGCATTCTTCTTTTAAAAACATTTTCTGTGCCAGTATTATTGCATGATCCCCTAGATTTCCATGAACAGGTGTATCAATCAAAATATATTTCCGCCCATTCTCATGCAACATTTTAAGCAATACATCCAGACCCCAAAATCTACATCTTAAAATTGCTCTCCGCATATATTTCCCCACTATCTTTTGCATATCCTTCAACTTTTTATTCATATGTACATCTCCAACACTAAAATATAACCTAATATACTACTCTCTTTTGCCTCCCGGCACTAAAATCTTTAACAAACTGGTAAACTCTATTGCCCCTGTTAAAGCTGACAATATACAATAACTCAAAATCCCGGCCAATATTTGCAGTATAATTTCCACAATGGCGCTCATTTGCAAAAGCCCTACCCCCCATACAATAAGGCCCATAATCCCCCCGCGGAGAATACTTGGCAGTATATCCTTTAATTGCTCCCAATACCCATACCCCATCAACTTTTTATTAGGGGCGGAATTAAGGAATATTGATATAACAGCTTGAATAATGCCTATAAAAGCAATCATAAATACCCCATGCCTGAGAACTGCCATAAGCAGGATTACTCCAATCATCTTTTTTACGATTTCCAGTTTCAACATAATATCCGTCCTACCCATCGCTTTCATAGCATCCAGATTTGCTGTATGGATTGGATACAAGGCATATGTAAAACATGCTACCCTCAAATATGGTACACATGGCAGCCACTTATCTGTCAGTACGATTTCAATCAAATTGTCCGCCACCACAGCCAGCCCTATCATACATGGGAACAACACATATGCCCCCATCCGCACAGCAGCCCGCAGCATATTCTTCACTTTTTCCTTATTCTCCTGTTCATTGGACAATGCAGGAAAAAATACCGAACTAATAGATGTGTTTATATTATTGATAATAACCTGCGGATACTGTTGCCCATTTTTATAATATGCCAAATCCACCGAACTATAAAACTTTCCTATGATAATGCTTTTCAATTCTATATAAACTCTGTCCATGACACCGGAAAGCAGTAATTTCCACCCAAAATCAACCAGCCCCATCAACCTGTATCTTGAAAACTTCGCCACCGGCCTCCACTTAACAGTAAACCAGAGCACCACCGTATCCACAAAAGGGTTTACCAAATACTGGGCGGCCAAAGCCCATATCCCAAAACCGCAGAATGCCAAATACCCTCCAGTACAGGCAGCAAGTATGGTTCCTGCTAATGTAGAGAAAAAAAACTTCCGGAACATCATATGCTTTGACACATAGGCCTGCTGTACAGAATTTAACGCAACAATGATGACCCTTAATGCCAGGACACGGACAACCAGCGTTAACCCATCATATCCAAAAAAACTGGAAATACCCGGCGCACAAAAGTAAAGTATCATATATATCAACACGGAAAAAACACTATTAAAATAAAATACAGAAGAAAAATCCAGGTTGTCTGCATCTTTTTTCTGTATTAATGCATTGCTGAGGCTGTAATTTACCAATATATCTGCAATGGATATGAAAATCATCACAATGGATACCTGCCCATAATCCGATGGGCTGAGGAGCCTTGCCAATAGAATGCTGATTGCCAGATTAACCATCTGTGCAAGAATCCTCTCCGAAAATTTCCAGGCCAGTGCGTTTAATACTTTCTTTTTCCCCATATTTTCATTCTCTTTATAATGATATTTTTAGTAAAATTTGGCTCTTCATGGGTGATGGTGGGTAAAAAACACCCACAACCCCAGTATTTATACTGATTGAGCGGATTTTGATTTTCGGTTGGGAAGTGGAACCCTCAAATCCGAGCAGACCAGATATACCATATCCAGCATATTTTGGATATTTCGGAAACCATATGCCTTGCGGACGATCAGCTTGATCTTATTGTTAGTCGCTTCAATTCGTGCGTTGCTCATCCCCAGCCGGATGGTATTGAGTATGTGCTCCCTGTGGCGTTTGATCTTGAGATACAGCTTCTTAAAAGCGTCAATCCTGCTGTGACTTGCCCACCAGAGCCAGCGTTTGAGTTCTGCAGTTGCTTCATCAACATCTTTAATCTTCAGCAGGAGACGCAGTGTTTCCTTCATGCAGTAGGCACGGTAGAGCCGGTTATTGTTTTCTGCAATCATCGCCACCTTTGCCTGCTGGTTCTCTGTCAGGTGCTCAGGCGCTTTGCCAAGTGCGTATGCAGAATTTTTGATCCCCTCCGCTTTTTCTTTGGCGGCTTTTATGATAGCAGCTTCAGTATCCTCCGCCTTGGGGCGGCCTTTCTTTCCGGGATGTCTTTTGGCAAGCTGCACGGCTTCACTGTAAGCCTCACGCCATACCTCACGGCGCACTTCATCAAGGGCTTCCATTGCCCATTCAACGACATGGAAGGGATCGACACAGCGTTCGCAGTCCGGGGTGAACTCATTCACGCATTCTGTGATCCACTTCGCCCCGTCGCCGGTAACCACCCTGATGGAGGAAAGCTGTTCTGGTGTGAGCTGCCTGTAAAACTGTGTCAGGACGCCTTTGCCGTGTCCCTGTGCCGCCCATACAACGGTATTGGTGTCGTGGTTGACGATGACTGTGATGTACTTGTGCCCTTTTTTATAGCTGGTCTCGTCAATGCCGATATTTACGAGGTTGTCAAGCCGTCCGGAACGCTCCGGCTCAAGGTCGTTCAGCGCACGGTTCGCGCAGCTGCCGACAGTCTGCCAGTCAATCCTCATGTATTCGGAGACGGTACTCCTTGGAAGGTATGTGGCAAGCCATGCGGCGGTCAGGTCGAATTCTTTTGTGAAACCGCTGCCGGGGTAAGCCCATGGGACATCTGCGACATACACGCCGTGTTCCGGGCATCGGATGCGGTGTGTCCGGTATTCGATTTCCACAAGGATTCCTCCCGCATCCAGCCCTCTCCATGTACGCGGGCTGATGGAGTGTCTGTCATACGCAGGACAGGGCTTATGGCAGAACGGGCAGTCATTCTCATGCCATTTGTTTGGCCGTGCCTTGATACGGATATGCTTCACGCCATCAGCATCAGAATAAAAGTTACAGTCTTCAACAACAGTTTTCTTGACATTTAGGATATTTTTGCATAATGTATTAGCAGAAACCATCTGTGGGTACTCCTTTTGAGTTTGGTTTGGTCGCTAATACTCTAAAGGAACACGGATGGTTTTTCAATATACAGTTGTTAACAAACTCTGATTAAGTACCCACCATCATGCCAGAAGCCTCTAAAATTTTTATAGATTTCCCATTTCCCAATCTGATCCAGGCACTGTTGCCCTCCCATATTCCCATAAGTATTTCCTTCAATAACAGCCACCTCTTCCCCAACTACAGCAATGTCCCATGATGAGAAGGGAACCGACTCCAGACGTTTCGCAGCCTCATGCACCGTTCCTATTACCCCCCCCCAGTTCGGAATCTGCAATCCTACAAAAGGCTTTCCACTGCATGGATGAACCAAATATTTGTGCCCTTTCATATCCCTGCCATAAGTAGATATAATACCAGTTTCCGCATCCACAAGAGCGGCAATTCCGCCATGCCGAAAATTATCGACACCATTATCGTCACGCCCCATCCGTAGATATGCCGCCGGAATAATATCTTGTCCTTCTAAATGTAATACATTTACTCTGATAGTATTGCATGTACCGGGATTCAATTCATGCAATATCCCTTCCTGTTCCAGGTACTCCTCCACCACATATCCGTTTCTTAATTTTTCATACACTTTCCTAAGGTCATCCTGTCCGCGTAACACATAAATTCCACAGCCCTCATATCCATTAACGGGCTTGGCAATCACCTTTTTACAAGAGCGGACAAAGCGTTCAAAATCTTTATAATTTCCATTATCTATATCCCATACAGCGCGATGTAATAAATCCTGAAATTTATTTTCAAATACTTTCTTATCTTCCACCCATTCTCTGTGGCCTTTACGGTTAAGAAGCTCTGTGACTATTCTCCTTCTACGCAAGGTTACAAATGTATTTATTTCAAAAAAATTCTTCTTATAGAACTCATACAAAAAGTAATCTTCCGCGCTTGCCCCAATAGCAATAAACAAAAAGAGCCACCGCATTTTATGATATAAATATAGGTTGCTAACTGCCGAATCTAAAAAATGTTTTTTAAACCCAAAATATTCCTTGTCCAGCAAAAAATAGTACAATCTTTTCACCTTTGTAAGCTCCTCCCATCACTTTACAAATAATGCACATTATATTTTCTCTCCATTTTTTTCAATATGATGTACAGGCGGGCCCACAAGAAAAAATACCTCCACTTTACCAACATTGGTTCATGCGAAAATATAACTACACGCTTTTTCCTCTTTATGGCATTCACTGTATCCCAATACCAGGATTTCTTTTCCAACCTGATATCTGTGCGCCAATATTCCATATCTGCCTTAGATAATTGCCCCTCCTTAAGAAGAATCTGGTTTTCTTCCTCAGTTAAATCGTAACTGACTCTTTCATCATCTGCAGTAAGAAGAACCCTGGCTTTGTTTCTTTTCAGGAAGCAAACAACCTCCTCCCTTCCCTTAAAACGGTGAAGCCTTACAATACTGGCCAGACCTTTTCCCCCGGTTATGTTTTCACAGAAATGCTTCACTTTCCCATAGGCTTCTTGAAATTCATTTATGGAAGCATCAGTTTCTATGCCATGAAAACCAAAGGAAATCCATTTTGTACATGAAACAAATTCAGGCTTCTTTTCTTCCGGCACAAACTCCTTCCCATGGATATCTTTCGCAAATAAATAAAGAGTAAACCTGCACCCAAACCGATTATGGAACCATAAAAGCCTCCGGAGATATCCTCTGTGGCAAATTATCCCCAAAGGTGATGCATCATCCAAACTTAAATGGCATTCTATCGTATCTTTCTGATATAATTTTTGCAGCAAATTGGCACACATTCTATTTCCTTCCATATATTAAGCAACTTTTCTTCCCATCCATATTCTTCATTAGTATCTGCCAGCCTGCTTTCCATTACCCTTTTCATCTCCGGCTGTAACCATTGCCTGCCATCGGCTGTCTTCCGGTTTCTTTCTTCTGCAAAGGTTACCTGCGCCAGGCGTGGAATACTCCCAAAGGCTATAAAGGCATGTCCATTATAGCAATAAGGAATCCCACACTTTCTTCCAATTGCCACCTCTTTTATTTTTTTATCCGTATCCTGATAAATATTATCAAATGTCATCCCACAATAGCACTGCCTGACATTCCCTGTGGACAAATTTATATAATAGCTCCAGGCTCCGGCATAACAATATTCTCTGCGTTTCACCCCATACAGGTTTAGCTTCATCTCCAGCAAATCTGAGCCAAACCCATTCCATGCTTTTACATATTCTTCATAGGAAAGTTTTGTTAGCATATCAATTTTCTTTTTTCTATCATCCCTGGCAATAGTAATATGGCATAGTGCCCCAAAATTCTCCATACAGTAACGCTTTAATTCTGGAATTCGCTCTATCAGCCTGTCATTTGAAGTCACTTCCACAGTTATGGAACATCCTGCCCTCCATACCTTGTTTACATTATGGGCAAACACCTCCAGCAGTTTTAATCTTTCCAGTTCCAGATAATGCAATGAAAATTTGAAAAAAAGCCTCTTTTTTAAATCTAAGCTCCATGATGCCACCTCGTCAAACCGCCTGCTGACAGTCCCGTTTGTAACCACCATAACATAATGCCCCTCTTCCAAAAGCTGCTTTACAATGGGCAGGATCTCCTCTGACAAAAGAGTTTCCCCTCCAGCACATATATTTATCATACATATGCCCCCCAGCCTTTTTCTGGACAGGGCTTTTCTAATCTCTTTGGCAGTGTGCCCAATAGGGTGAATTTTCTGGCTGAACTTATTTAAAAGTGCAATGTAACAATAATGGCACTGCAAATTACAGGTTTCTGTCGGCACATAAATATCAATAAATTTTTTAATTCCCATTTTCCCACCTAATTAACCTTCTGCCATAACTCGCTTTTTCCCGGTCTCTTCTAGGAATCCGATAACCTTTGTACCTTTTGCATAAAGATATTCATTATCATCTATTTGATACAGGCAATACCCGCTCTCCAACAATACCTTATTGTTTTCAGGCTTAATGGTTATGTAAACAGCCTCGTCTACATCTTCTCCCGGTGTTTCATTTAATAGTCTATGGCGCATATTCATAAATTGTAGCTGATATAAAATTCCCTGCCCGGTTTCCTTGATTGATGTTTGGTAAACATATATAGGACATGTTATCTCATTTTCTGTTAGTTCCCTTATAAGTTCATAAGCACCATCTGTATAATGATAATTAATCATGGCAATTTCCCGGTCCGCCCATATAGCAGAAAACAGATATTTATAGATGATAAACACACACAATACCAAATAGCCACTTTTAAATCTGCCATGGCGCAGCAATGCAAATATAAGAATTTCAACAAATAACACAAAAAAAACAATTACAAAGTAATTAATAGCAGATACTCTCTCCCCCAGCTTTGTAAAGGACAGCGCTTTGGGTATAACCGCCTCATTGTTTTGTATAAAGGGAACTACAAACTTAAGCCAGATGGACATTAAAATGATATTTGCCAGATAACAATAACCATATAATTTACCATAAGCAGACTGGCGTTTATAAATGAATGCCAGTATTACCGCCAGCACAGGAGGGAAATATGCATATAAGTACCGTAAATATACAAGCGCCCTTAAATCATCTGCCCTACTGTCCCCACTCATATAAGCATCCTTCACTCCCCATCCCCAAGAGACAGCCTGCCCTCCAATAGATACCAACACGCACACCAGCCCAAACACACTAAAAAGAATAATATACTTATCCATACCTTTATTTCTTTTCCAGACCAGCTTCCACCACAAACTGAAAAACAGAATCACAGAAAGTACCGCAAAACCGTATACTGCAAAATTCCAGATATTTATCTGTCCTATCACAACCCTCATTACAGCCTGAAAATAATCCACGTTTGTAAAAATTGATTTGGAGATAGCAAAGGAAACACCCGTATTATTTATAGATTCATTGGCAATCCCTCCCCCCGTTCCTGTCCCTTTCAGAAAATTAATGGCCCAG
>OFFY01002434.1_pt1 | contig 13101 bp, 10 predicted proteins | sample 1521481 | NCBI WGS metagenome assembly OFFY01 (sample SAMEA3504117, study PRJEB24116) | mouse gut metagenome | biome: mouse gut; feature: mouse-associated habitat; material: faeces | place: Denmark | collected 2011
GGCTGCCGTGCCTCTCACCGTAAATCTATTGTAATAGGAGCCGGGAGGGGGAATTGTTTTTTGGTAAATTCAAAATTGCTGAATTTTCGGCAAATTTTTAAGGGCTTGAATTTTCCGGAAAGGAATTCAAGCCCTTGTCTGTGTTCGATTGCCGTCATGCACGCCACCTGGAGTCAATTCTGAGAATCCAAAGGATTTCTCTTGCCGCCTTCCTGTCAATAGGCCCAGACCGCCGAACTTCCTCATTAAACCAGTTGCGGCTGATTTTTCTCACCACTGTGGCCCCGCCGAGATCCTGTGTCTCCTCGGCGTAATGTACAAAATCTTCGTAGGTCATTCCAGTTTGCATCACAATATCCTCCTTCAAAAAATTTTGTGCCTTTGAGGGTTCTATCTTACAGAGTGATATGCGATTTCACTTAAAAATATTATAGGAAGCGCCTTGCCATGGGGGAAGATAAAGAAAATCCGCAGCAAAGAATTTTTCCGCTGCGGATTTCTCATTTCCCCCGATTCAGTCCCATAAATGAGGCTCCATGTGGATAGAATCTTGCTTACTGGCGACAGAAGAGGAGATGATGGGGTGGGGACTACTGTTCAGAGACAGATGGGTTAAATACGATTGCTCCCGTCTTTGCGTCCACACCGTAGGCTTCGTTCTCCGGCTCAGTTAGGACATATGCCAAGCGCATGGAGTAATTTACCTGTTGCGTGAGTTGTAATCCTCTAGCCATGATGCCTGGCATACGGGTAGGGATGGCGATATACTTCATGGTCAGTCCGTAGTGATTGAGCCAGGCATCCAAGGCAGAGTCTTCATCCAAAATTCCATCAGTGCTATCGAATTCCACATTCGTCCAGCTCCGGGAGAAACCGCTGATGGAGCCGTCTGTGATATCTACAGAGACGGTTAAGTTGTTTTCTGGAAAGAAGTATCCATTCGCACGCTGTGAATAGACAAAGGTCAGTGAGGCATCGGAATATTCCGCATTCCGATAGACGTCCGTCTGTCCGAAATCCTTCTCGAAAAATTCCAGAAGGAAGGTCTTTGCGGTTTCCTGTGCAACAGCCTGGCTGACAGAAATCGGATGGTTCTCATCCTCTGGGATAGAGGAATGCACAGAAAGCAGTTCGCCGGTCATAGCGTTGCAGGTGACAGTCCGGCTCCAGGTGCTGCCGCCGTCTTCCCGGGCATAGGTCAAAGTGGCATACACCTCGTCCGTCTCTGGATTTTGGGCATAGCTGGATGAAGCCAACTTATACTTCAGCAGCCCAAGCGGGGAAATGGCTCGCATTTCCTTATCCAGGGCATTCAGAGGAAGCGCGCCTTCCGTCGAGGAAACGTCCTCCAGTTCTACATGGGGAATGCTTTCTACCCCAGTGGTAGCGCTGTCATATGTATCGCCCTCAAAAAACTCGTACATCCTTGTAAGATTGACCAATTTTCCAGTCTTTGCGTCCACATAGTACTCATCCCTTTCGCCCGGGATATACCGCAGGACAGCCTTGCCGTCCTCCAAAACGTACTCTGTACTCAACGACATTGTACTCTTCAGCTTCTCCCCAGCCTCACTCGGGGTGATGGTAGGGTCAGGGCTAGGGACGCTGCCGATACAGCCGTCCAGCCCGTCCCGATGGAAACCAACAACTTTCCCATCACTGTCCCGAACGTTGACGGAAAACGTCATGGGGGTGGACAGATCATTGAGCAGGATCTCTCCAGAAAAGCAATAGGACCCGGCTCTGGCGGAATCCTCAGTGAATTTCGGCGTCTCCATATCCCTCAATACCTGCTCCAAAAACTTCTCGGCCTTCTGCATCGCCTCCTTGCGGGGGATAAGGTCGGAGGAAGAGTCAGGTGAGATGGCAGGGGAGAGGGAGAAGGCAGTGATGACGCCGTTCTTTGTCACCTCGACGCTGGCTGTCTCGGCATCTTTCTCCCAAGTCAGATTCCAGCGGGGAGCCAGGGGGTCGTCAGAGAAGGAGCTGGAGAACTCACCATCGATTTGGAGTACAGTCTTGACTCGTTTGGCGACTTTCTCCGGATTTTGCTCCGTTGCAGGCGCAGAAATGACGGTGGGTTGTGTGTCTGCGGAAATGGAATTTACACTATCGCTGTGGGTAATGGTTCCGGCAATAGAACACGCCGGAGTGAAGAATGCCAGGAATACGGATAGGAATGCGGATATGATTTCTTTCATAGAGAATACCTCCTTTGTTTTTTGGGGGGGTGCTGTGCCTGGATATTATGCGGTTATCGAAAGAATTATCGAATAATCTAAAAATTACGTGGCACTTTTTTGAAAAAATCCGTTGACAAGATCGATATTTTTTTGTAGAAATGAATAGAATAGAGACTGATAAGGTAAATGCCCTACTGCTGCCAGGTTGAGCGACTATGTACTGGCGATAGAGACCTGGAACAGTTATCCCGGGCAATAATTCCAGGTGTAACAATGGCGGATATTTTCCGAATTATACATACATTTAAGGAAGGCGTAATCATGATTTATGTTACTGGCGATACCCATGGTGACTTCCACCGGTTCTCCACCAGCAGCTTTCCCCAACAGAAACAGATGGGGCGCAGCGACTATGTTATCATTACTGGAGACTTCGGGGGAGTATGGGCGGATACGCCCGAGGAAAAATACTGGCTGGATTGGCTGGAGAAGAAGCCGTTTACCACTCTTTTCGTTGATGGAAACCACGAAAATTTTGACCGTCTGAATGGATTTCCCGTCCAGCAGTGGCACGAAGGAAATGTCCATTTTGTACGCCCCCATGTAGTTCACCTGATGCGGGGACAGGTCTTTGAGATTGAAGGAAAAACTTTCTTCACCATGGGCGGTGCAGCTTCTCATGATATCCAGGATGGCATACTCGATCCGGCAGAACCCGATTTTGAGCAAAAGTACTGGTTCAAACGCCGGACAAGACAGTTCTTCCGGGTAAAGGGCGTCTCTTGGTGGCCCGGGGAACTGCCGTCAGACGAGGAGTATAAAGAGGCAGCCGTCAATCTGGAGAGAGTCAACTGGAAGGTGGACTATATCCTGACCCACTGCGCCCCCACCAGCATCCAGCAGAAACTGGATCGAAATTACACCCCGGACCGGCTGACAGATTTCCTCCAGATAGTCAAAAGTCGGTGTGAATTTAAGTCCTGGTTTTTCGGACACTATCATCGGGATTGTCAGGTTGATGATTGCTTCACCGTTCAATGGGAGCAAATTACAGAATTGCTCTAAGGAAGTCTGAATGGTGTGTGCCGAGAAACATCCTCCTGCGTTTACTCCCTGAAAAAGGTCCGAAAGGGAGGAGGGGGTGGGGATGATAAGAAACCAAAGACCGCCTGCTTTGCAGATACGCAAGGCTGGCAGTCTCTTTTTTTTATCCTTCCCAGGGAGAGCCCCCAACCAACGAAAGTCGGTCGAGGATGAATCGCCTAATGGGGCTGCGAGGGACTCTTTTATATATTTTCTTTTAGGCTTTTCCTCGCCTTGGAGTCGAATATATTCAAACACACCAGCCCATAACCCAGCGACCAAAAGCCGCCCTTGCATTGGAACTAAAAGCCATTATTCCGCCAAGAATCACAATACAGACAAGCAAAATGACAGCTATGCGCCTTATTACCTGCATCCACCAGGGACATTCTTGCAGGCGCATCCATCTTATAGGATTCGCAAGCATGGTGTGCATCCTTCTCTTATATCTGGAGGTGGGGGAAAAAGAGTGCTCTCGGTCACCTTTCTCCATTTTATTCTCCGGTTTTAAAGAATCAATCAGAACACGTTTCATAATACAATCCAATTCCTGATCTGTCATAGCTAAACTCTCTCCTTCTCCGTTCTTCACTATGAAAATGATCCAGAAAGGCAATTTCTCACATGGAATCTGATAAAATTTTCAAAATGTCGCATTACCTGGACAAAAGTGTTTGAACGATGCCTTCGGCATCGCTCTGATTCCTTAATATTCTTATCGAAACACTCGTTGCTCCTGTGAGATTCTATCTGTCGGGATATTGATTTTGTTCCTGCCGGCTCCCTCACATTCGTCCGTTTTATGCCCCTAAAATGGCTGGCGGAAAAAGGTGGGTAAGGTTCCAATAACTAACCGGATAGTTTTCGAAGACAAAAAAACACCAAGTCATAAAACTCAGCAGGAAAGAGCTTGTATACTCAAAAAATACAGAAATTGTTCGATAATTCCAAGCCGGAATGCATATCATCCTCCATCTCAAATCAAAAAATGGAGGATTATTTTATGGCAAAAAAGAAAAACGATAAGTGCAGCCTAGCGAGGCAGCTGCTTCAGAAGTACGACCTCACCGGCATGATGCAGGAAGCCCGGAATCTGACCCGGCGGTTTGTCCTGCATATCGGTCCCACCAACAGCGGCAAGACCTACCAATCCGTTGAAGCTCTGAAGCAGGCGAAGAATGGGGTCTACCTGGGGCCTCTCCGCCTTATGGCGCTGGAAATTTTTGATAAGCTGAACGCCGGCGATTGCCCCTGCACGCTGCTGACAGGTGAAGAGTTCGAGCTGATGCCTGGGGCGAAGGTGACAGCATCTACAATCGAACTGTGTGATTATGGGGCGAAGTATGAAGTCGCCGTGATCGATGAAGCCCAGATGATTGGAGATCGGAGCCGTGGTGCCAACTGGACGAAAGCAATTCTAATGGTCAATGCGGAAGTTGTGCATATCTGCATGGCCCCAGAGGCGGAAGACATCATTGTTAAGCTGCTTTCCGACATTGCGGCGCCCTTCGAAATCATCCGTCACGAGCGGCTGACCCCGCTCTCCTACTCTGGCTCCATCTCCAGTCTGAAGCAGATACGGGATGGCGACGCCTTGATTGCCTTCTCCCGGCGGAATGTTCTGTCCCTTGCCGCCGAGATGGAGCGAATAGGAAAGAAAGTCAGTGTAATCTATGGGGCGCTGCCGCCGGCGGCAAGAAGGGAAGAGGTCCGGAAGTTCGAGTCCAAAGAGACAACAGTTGTCGTTGCCACAGACGCCATCGGGCTTGGTGTATCCCTGCCAATTAAGCGAATCATCTTCTGTGCAACATCTAAATATGACGGTGAGGTTTTCCGGAATCTCCGCCCAGATGAGGTCAAGCAGATTGCGGGCCGGGCTGGACGGTGCGGCATCCATGAGAAGGGCGAGGTTCTTGCCATGGACGAGGAATGGGTGATTACGTCTGGGCTGAAGTCCAAGGTAAGCCCTATCAAAACCATATACATTCCCTTCCCCAAGGAAACGCTGGATTCTTCGTTCGATTTGGATGTTCTTCTTCACGCCTGGGACACCCTGCCCGGGGAGAAGGGAGTTGACCGTCAGGATATGACCGAGGCCCAATTCTTACTGGACTGCTCCGATAACTACTTCCCTGGCGCTTCCAAGGAGATGAAGTACCAGCTGATTACCTGCCCCGTTGATACCAAATCCAGCGAGTTAGTGGAATATTGGGGCGACTGCTGCGAAGCCATTGTTGCAGGAAGGACACCTCCTACGCCCTACTTCGGGGATGAGTCTCTGGAAACCTGCGAAAAACAGTATCGGGCTTTCGACATCCGGCACCAGCTGCTCCGCCGGGTCGGAATCGAGGAGCCTCATCTTGTTGAGAAAGAGGCCCTTATTCAGAAGATCAACTGGTTCTTACTTGCCAACAAGAAGTCATACATCCGCAAATGCTCCTGCTGCGGCTGCAAGCTGCCGTTCAATCATCCATACGGGATGTGTGAAGAGTGCTACGAAAACCAGCATCGGTCGCAGCGTAACTGGGGTTTCGATGATGATGACTGGGACGACGATGACGAGTGGGAGGACGATGGGGATGAGGACTTCTAATCAGCGAAATGCCGCAAAGCCCAATTGTCCGTAAGGGTCTTCAATATGCAGGGCGGTTTTCGTCGGCAGGGGGCTTGTCCATCCTGCGTTCCAATGGGTCCCTCGTCCCCCCCGCCCACTCTCCATTGGGGAGGGGAGGAGGAAGGGCGGGTCGCTATCCACCACAGAAGGCTGCTGACTCAGCTTAGGGTTACTGGAACTTTGTGGTGGACAGTCGCAAAGGGACAATAGCCCAAATTAGAGAAAGAGGGGGTGTCATATGAGCGGAAAGAAGAAAGTGAAAAACCAAAGGGGCTGGGTACTGGCTGGTGAGACAATCTATCCTCCGATTTTGTCTCCATCCGAGGAACAATCCTTCAAGAAAGTATCTGCCCAGATGAAGGATGCTGCCATCTGTTTGAGGGAGGATGGACTCTTGATGCCTGGCGCTATGTCGTCAATGAAGAAGAACGAAGCAGTTGCCAGAGCGGCCATGGGTTTTTTCTTCCAGTATTTTGATGACAAATACCAGCGGGCGGATATTGTTGAAGCTATGGCAAAAGCGTTCCTGCTGCCAGGGGGGTCAATGGAATACTTAGTATCAGCTCCACAATATATGCTGTGTGCGGTGTTTTGGTTTTTGGACTACATAGAAAACCGGGGGTTGGAGAAACGGCTCCAGGCTCTCATCCCAGCAGCGGAACCAGACAAGACTTTAGAATGGGAATTTTTCGATGTAGACGATATCACCCATTCCAAGAATGAAATTTGGGGCGTACTGACAGTGATCCAAAAGCGAAATCAAGATCAGCGCCAGGCTTTCAAGAACCTTTTGGCTCTGGTCGATTCCGAAACCGTCGCCAAGCTCAAGAATGTCTTTAAGGACACGCTGCTGGATTACGTAGATCGGTATCTGGAGGTTTTTTCTCATATTAAACCATCATCGCCCGCCCTTGCCAGCAAGGATGATATCATATTTCCAACCGCTTCGATATGCGCCCGCAATCCTTTCAGTTTGAACATGGTGGATGAAATCCCGACTCGGGCAAAAATGCAGCCTGATATATGGTTCTTAACACAAACCCATCCACTATGGGGTAGTTCGTTGGATGAGATTCGAAAGAGAATGCACTTCCGCCGCTCTTCCGATCTTCTGCATGAGTTTCAGATAGCGGATCCCTATGCCATCAGCGCAGCCTATCTGTTTCTGGAGAAGGATGGTGATGTGCTGGCAAATATGAATATCCTCACCGTGAACATAATGGGGTGTGCGGTACGTACCATGCCCTGGTGCATAAAAGAAGTGTATAGTTATGGAATACCGTTCGAGGAGGCAGTATCGGACCATACTCCACGCTATCCTTATTCCCCTTGCAAAAACGCAGACGAAGAGGGACTTCCGGAATCAAGCATTGCTGTGGGGGACTTGCTCTCAGAAGAACAACTCTTCTATCTTGCCACTGGATACATTCTACCGAGAAACCAGCGTCCTTCCAGCCGCTTGAAGAAGTGGTTTGAGGAACAGGGGGTACCGGCGGAGCGGGCGGAAGGGTTGGCTTGGGGTGCGTGGATTACCGGTTGTTTCTATGATGCACAAATGCAGGAACCCCAGCCTATTGACGAATCTGACGAACTGATGACCGAAAATCCTGAAGAAGGGGAGGAAAAAGAGCTGACAGAAGACCTTTCCGCCCGTGAGGCGGAGCTGGCCCGGCAACTGAAGGAGTCCAGACAGACAATCCATGAGACAGAGCGCACTGTCCGCCGTCTGAAGGAAAGGCTTCAAGAGGCGGAAACAGAATCTATGCGTGATTGCGCAGAACTCAGTCGCCTTCGGGAAACTCTGTACCTATTGAGATCAAAGGATGAACAGCCGGAGGAAGAGTCAGAAGAAGAAATCCAATTCCCGTTCCAGACAAAGCAGCGTATCGCAGCCTTCGGCGGATACGACGCCTGGCGGAAAGCCATTCGTCCGATGCTGCCTGGAGTTCGTTTCTTTGACAGAGAAGCGAAACCGGATATCAACACTATAAAAAGCGCAGATGTGGTTTGGATCCAAGCAAACGCAATGTCTCATACCCTCTATTACAGCGTCATCAATACGGCCCGGAAAGAAAATATTCCAGTCCGATATTTTGGATATTCCAGCGCACGGAAATGTGCGGAACAGCTAGTAATGGACGAATTGTCCGCAAACTGAAAAAATAGCAAAAATCCCGCCAGCGTGCAAATTTGCAGGTCTGGCGGGACTTTTGTGAAGGCGCATGAGTGTTCCCAGCAATGATTCGAAAATCATCCATCTAAGCAGATTATCTGTGCCGGCAAGGAAATGGCGGCGTGGGAGCGATGGTGTTATTTGTGAAAATTTAGTGCGGATTCTTATCAAACAAGCCCCGCCACAGATTAAATTTCTGCACAGTCTCCTCGTCGTTCTCAGAGAGAGGCACGCCCAGGTGACGGATCCAGTCGTCAAGGTAGCAGATGGAGCAGTTCACAGGCAGTCCCCGACCCGGATGTTTCTCCCCTGCGGGGATGTCTACGGTGTGGACACAGTCTCGAATGAAATATACAGCGTGGACATCGGCAATTGCGTTGGTGGCGAAGCAGTCAGCTATAATGACACACTTCCCGCCGGTCGCCAAAATAATGTCCATCGCCAGCTTGTCGAGCTGAGTGGGGGAATAGCCCAGATGGGTAGAGATGACTTCGGAGGCTCCCAGAGAGATTGCCTCGTCGATGTCCGCCGCCAATGTTCCTGTACCCAAATCTACCCCCTTCACCTTCTCCCACAACTCCATGCCATGGACGAAGAGATGGATTCGGGTCTGGTAGATAACGTGTCCGCCCCTGGCAACAACCTCATTCTCCTTCTCTTTAACGGCTCTCGCCTGCTTCAGGGAAAAGGCAACCGTGGACTGGGAGCATTTCAGCATCTTCGCAATCTCCTTTTGGGTCAGTCCGTTCTGAGTCAGATCCCAGACCTGTTGCTGACGTTCCGAAAGAGAGGGGATCCCCGGCGGGTTGCTGGTCTCATACTTTCTGTTCTGGGGCATCGCCCAGGGACGGATGGCAGCGTAGCCGCAGGTAAGGAGTGAATACTGGACTCCTCCGGCAATCTCCGACTCCTCCTTTGATTTCCCCTCCCGGATGTAGCGCACCAAAGTTTCCTTCATTTTCGGATAGTCAGCCAGCTTGGCCTTTTCCTCATCGCTCATCTGCGGCAGTTTCATTTTTTTGTCGCTCATAATAAAATCACTCCAGCTCATAGATATATTACCCCGATTATCGAGGCGATTATTAGTATGCAAAATCATAAAAAAATATTAAGATGGGGTGCATGTCTCAAAAGAAATTCCCGACCCGTCTCGCTGATCAGAATGTGGTGCAAGGAGCCATACTGAGGGTTTAACAAGGAGTCAAGGCCGGGGGGAAGAGCGGGTGAGTGGTCAATAAAAAAATTTTATGTGTTTGAAAAAAACAGTTGACATTTTGAATTCAGGGGATTATACTATATGTAGATACAGAGATGGTTGTACACATGCAACCATCAGAAAGGAAAAGACTGAAACTATGCTGCATCATGCGTCGAAAAATAGCATGAAGAAATCTTTCAAGAACCGTAAATCTAATTCCGGCTCTTTTTTCGTCATGCTTTCGACTGGATGCCTCACGCATAGTTATCCCGATTTTGTGTTGCGCATATAGGCTTTTGAAGCCTTTTCTCGCACAAATCGATAGATACAAAGCGCCAGTCGTTGGATGAACTCCTTCGGCTGGCGCTTTTTCTGATTCCTTTGAAAAATTTTCAACATTGCAAAAACAGGCGCATCGTATTCACACGATGGGCTTAGGTAAGTATACGATTTGTAATCATTTGGTGAGGATGAAAATCGGCTATTTCAACTTGTCCCGAAAGCAAGCAGGCGGAGGATTCCTGCCTTGTGGGTTCGACCCCCACCCTCACCGCCATTATTTGCGGCAGTATTGGTAACTGGCAACCAGCCCGTCTGGAAAGCGGGTGGGCCTCGGTTGGGGCCTTGCGGGTTCGATCCCCGCCTGCCGCGCCATATGGGTATGTAGCTCAGTTGGAAGAGCACCCTGGCTGTTAACCGGGGAGGCGGGGGTTCGAATCCCTCCATACCCGCCAATATGCGCTGGTAGCTCAATTGGGCAGAGCAACAGACTCTTAATCTGGAGGTTGCGGGTTCGATTCCCGCCCAGCGCACCACTTCAAATATTGCCATGTAGCTCAGCTGGCAGAGCGTCCGCCCGTTAAGCGGAGGGTCAAGGGTTCGAGCCCCTTCGTGGCAGCCATTTGCGCCGGTAGTTTAATTGGAAAAACAGCGGCCTTTTAAGCCGCACAACGCAGGTTCGAGCCCTGTTCGGCGTACCAAAAATCCGACAGCCCTTGTATCAGTGTACTTATACACTGGCAGGGCTGTCGGATTCCTATATGTCCGTATAAGAATTTGAGGGCCGACAGGGGAATATCATACGGGAAGACTTATCCCAAGAGCCTGCAGGATGGTCAATCTCCCCGGCCCCACCCCAGTCTCTTCCTCATTCAGCGTTCCCAGCCGCACGCTCTTATTTTTCCCATGATAGTCGCTACCACCGGAAACGAGCAGGCCGTGATCCTGCGTTATTTCCGAAAGGCTTTCGCAGCTGCTCATGGGATATTTGGAATAGAAGCATTCCAGCCCCCGGAGTCCATACCCCATCAACTCCTCCAACATCTCCCCGAACTGCTCTTTCCCAACCGCCTTCTCACCCGTACCTCCCAGTGGATGCGCCCAGACAGGGATGCCGCCGGAAGCTAGGATGGCTTGAACCGCCACTTCGGCCGGGATGCGGCTGTTGTGAGTGGGGCAACGGTTGAGCGTGGCAGAGATGGCTGTTTGCATATCCGGAGCAAAACCATACCGAACCATCAGGTTGCCGAGATGTGGCTTCCCAACACTGGGCATTTTGCGCAGAACCTCCAGCTCATTCTCAGGAAGACAAATTCCGTTTTCTTTAAGGAAATCGATTCTCTTTTGCAGTTTGGCGGCTCGCAATGCGGCGCCCTGGGCCAACGCCTCCTGGAATGAAGAATGTGTGGTGTCGCAGGCATAGCCAAGGATATGACACTTACCGGACGGCATGCGGCAGGAAAACTCGATACCCGGGACGAATTTCATCCCTGCCGGCGTATGACACCTTAATTGCTCTGCCCCAGCCACAGTATCGTGGTCGGTGAGGGCAAAAATAGTGATTCCGGCGGATTGCACAATCTCAGCGAGCTGGAGAGGGGTGTCTGTCCCGTCGGACGCCGTGGAATGCATATGGAGATCTATTTTGTTTGGCATAATGATGCGCCTCCTTTTAGCACCTATTTTATACTTCATATTATGCGCAAACAATGGAAAATATCGAGTTAATTGAGAATTTTATATATTTTTTGACATCTGCATAATATGCCTTAATCAAAGAGCAAGGCAAGAAAACGAGTTTTGTAAAAAAGATGAAAGGAGAAACGGCGATCTGCCGTACAAAAAAATGCCAGGTGTTAGAATGAAGGCGAAAGCAGGGGGGTACAGCTTGCGCTGTCGCATACGAAAACCTAAATCCCAGGTAAAAAAGTCATACGAATGCACAGGTGCGATGGCAGTCCAAGAACCCAGTGAGGCGGACATGGATTTTCTTGAGCAGATTTTCAAAAAGTCTGACAAACCCGCCCCGAAGACTCGTGCTGTTTCAAAAGCAAGCGAAATAGCCCCTCCGCCAGCTCGCACTATTGCAATAGCAAAGGAAACAACCCCTCCGCCAAGCAAATCAAAAGTACAGGTTCTTGCCCAGCCGAAGGCGATGGAAATTCATTTCCATGAGAGTGAATTTTCTGTACCGCCTAAAAGCGAATGCTACCATGGTTGGGTCGAAACCGAACAAGCCATCCTTGGAAGGAAGCCGTATATCGTTACAACGCAAATGGGACGTCTCGGCACCGATTTGTTCGAAAAATGCTACCGAATTTTTGTCCATCCGATGGAGGGCGAGTGTTATGAAATCCGGCTTGGAAATAATTCCTGCACAGATCGAGAAGTAAAAATGAAAAATAATCTATTTAAATTGTGGCTTGCTGAAGAATTCTCTGTCTAAACTTGCCCCAATTGCCAGCCTTGCTCGCCAGCAAGGACTGGCATTTTTTTGTATCGGTTGACCTACCATCGGAACGTAGGAAGTTCAAAAATATACAAATAAAATTACACGAAAAACATTGATATTTTTAGATCAAAGCGCATAGTATCAAAGACGATGCGATGGATGGGGGATGAGAACGCAAATCCTGCGAGGTAGCAGAGCGTTCATCTCCTGCTTCATTCATTATTGCTATAGTTCGAATTTTTAGATTCAGAAAGAAAGGAAGAAACTATGCTTATCGTGAACCTGTATGGCGCTCCAGGCGCTGGTAAATCTACGGGGGCAGCCTACATTTTTTCTCAGCTGAAGATGCGCGGCATCAATGCTGAGCTAGTGACAGAGTTTGCCAAGGATAAGGTGTGGGAAGAAAGTAAGGCCGTTTTTCAGAACCAGGCGTACATCTTCGGCAAACAGTATTTTCGGATAAGCCGTGTCCAGAATAAGGTGGATGTGGTCATTACCGATTCGCCTGTTCTGTTGTCTGCCTTCTACGCCGACGATCCGATTCTTGGCGATGAGTTTGACCGGCTGGTTACAAAGGTGTCGGAGTCCTACGACTCTATGAACGTCTTCATTAACCGCACAAAACCCTATAATGGCGCAGGTCGCTTTCAATCCGAGGCCGAAAGCGATGCCATGGTCTATGCCCTTCACAGTTTTCTGAACGCACATGGCATTGCCTGCGCTAACTATGAAGGAAACGTGAATGGCTACGACACATTGGTGTCAGATATCCTTTCCCGTCTCAACAGGAATAAATCAAGCAAATAATCAAAAAAAAGGAGGTCTCTATCTATGGGAAGAGCCGCAACCGGCGGAGGCCGGTCATCGGGAGGACGTTCTTCCAGCGCTGGACGCAGTTCCGGCGGCAGGAGTTTCAGTGCCAGCCGTTCCAGCTCCAGTCCCGCCCGATCCAGCCCCAGCCGCACCCCATCCATGAGTACACACTCATCCCCCTCGCGCAGCTCCAGCAGTCCGCCCCCTCGCATCACTCCTACTCCGCCCCGGAGCGGATTCGGAAGTCCGGGCTGTTCTCCGGGATACAGGGAGGAGCCGCCCCGTGATATCACGCCGCACAGGCAG
>OFFY01002435.1_pt1 | contig 13095 bp, 14 predicted proteins | sample 1521481 | NCBI WGS metagenome assembly OFFY01 (sample SAMEA3504117, study PRJEB24116) | mouse gut metagenome | biome: mouse gut; feature: mouse-associated habitat; material: faeces | place: Denmark | collected 2011
GCATAATCAGCAAGGCTGATTGGGAGTTCTGTGGATAGAACTGCGGAAACTCAAGCCAGAATCACCTTGTATTTTCCCCCAAGTAGATTTATAATTAATGAAAACGTACAAAAGCGTCAGCTTAAACCTCTGGCGACTGTATCACAAGGAGAAGATCTATGAAAAATCAATTATTTGAAGAAGCAAAACGCTCCGACACTCTAAGCAAAGAGCTGATCAGCAACCTTTTGGAGTCCATGGAGTACAGCAGCATCTCTTTTATCAGCTGGACCATTGATGTCCTGAAAATTCTTAAGACCCGCATCGACCGGGGGGATAAAATCACAGATGCGGTGTCCAAGATCGTTTACGATAAAAAGTCATTCCAGGCTTTTGTCAAAAAGAACTTTTCTTCCTATATCTACAGCCAGGTATTTGCTGACCCGAAAAAAGCAGAAAAGGTATACTTTCATCTGGAATCCTGCGACGGCGGCTACAATCTAATCATGGCTTCTTCCTCCAAAGAGAAGACTTACCGCTGGATTTCCAGCTTAAGCGAACGCTTCTCCCTGGTGGAGATGATCGCCACCGGCGTCGTCCATATCAAAGACAACCGCAAAGACACCTACATGCCCTTCATCTCCGAGCACGGAAGATACTGCAGATACGATGTCACTACCGGAAAGATCCTGGAACTGTAGTCTGACGTTACAGAAAGCAAAGGGGTGCCGCAAAATGAGCCTGCCTGTGTGCTCAGCGGCACCCTCTTTTTATATTCCCTCATAATCAAAAGCCGGGATAAAGCTCTCCCTGGCGCAGTCCTCCACCTGGATATATACCTGCCGCATCCCAAGAAAACGCGCATAATCCACCACTTCTTCATATTCCTCCTCTGTGACTTTCCGGTCAAGTTCCGGATACGCCCGGACCTGTGGAAGCGGAGTGTACTGACGCAATATACTGACCCAGATCTTCTCTCCCCAGATATCCTGCAGATATTCCAGTACATCCTTGCTGTCAGATACACAGCCCGGAAGGACCAGATGCCGGACGATCACCCCCCTTTGCATCATGCCTTCTGCATCAAACACCGGAACGCCTGCCTGACGCACCATCTCCTCCACCGCCCTCTTTGCCCATATCGGATAATCCGGCGCATGGGAATACCTTTCGGCCAGACTGGGACTTTCGTATTTGTAATCCGGAAGCCAGACATCCACAAGCCCTTCCAGGCAACGCAGACTTTCCGGCTTTTCATAGCCGCTGCTGTTGTATACAACCGGGATCTGCAGCCCGAGCTCTTTGGCTCTTTTAAGCGCAGCCGTCACAGACGGCAGAAAATGTCCGGCAGTCACCAGATTGATATTGTGGGCGCCCTGCATCTGCAGTTCCAAAAAGATTTCTGACAGCCGCATGTTTGTGATCGGTTTCCCCACAATCCCCGCCGCGATCTCATGGTTCTGGCAGAACACACACCGAAGCGTGCAGCCTGAAAAAAATACCGCCCCGGACCCTCTGGTCCCGGAGATACACGGTTCCTCCCAGTCATGGAGAGCCGCCCTTGCTCCATGGGGCTTTACGGGCATCCGGCAGTATCCGGTCTCCCCTTTTTCCCGGTGCGCGCCGCATTCCCGGGGGCAGAGCGTGCAGCCTTCTGTCATCCCTTTTCAAGCCTCCGAAACCAGTTCAGATACTTCTGCTCCGTCATAGAAAAAGGCTCTGTGTCAAAAACCGGATGACTTTTAAGCTCCCCCGGACAGTCCATCAGCTTCTCTCCCATCATATGATCAAACTCATAGTACAAAAGCGTGTCATCCAAAAGCCGCCAAAGCTTTTTCTCCTCCTCTGACAGCTCTCCTAAGTATTTCCGGAAAATGGCCTTTTGCAGAATGTCCTCGATCTCCCGATATTTGGGCAGATGCTGTTTGACCGGACGGGTGATATCCGCCAGATACGCCTCGCTGGCATCGTGCAGCAGACAGGCAAGCTGGACCCGCACGCTGTATCCTCTGGCATGGGCCTCCTCACAGCAGTGGATACAGTGCTGCCCCACCGAATAAAATCTGGGAAAATGTCCGTTGGCCCTTGTCATCAAAGACAGAGAATGGGCGATATCTTCGATGCAGATTTCTTCCGGCTTTGGCGCCAGAGGCCGGATATGTACTTTGGAATAGGTGGTGATGTAATCTTCCATTTACTTTTCTTCCTCTTTTCAGAAGTTTTCTCATCATTATAGCTTCTTTTCTTTCATTCTTCAAGCTTTGAAAAAATGTTGTATCAGAAAATACTTTCGGATATAATGAACGGTACAGGGAAACATGACGGATGAAAAGTCCGGTCATGCAGATACCAAACAAATATTTAATAGAAAGAAGAGGAACATCTTTTGAAAGAGAAAAAAGAACTGATTCAGTACACAGCGGTCTGCGGGCTGCTTCTCTATCTGCTGTGCCATTACTGGGATACCGCTGTAGGATGGCTTTTTATCTGCCTTCGTGTAATCCACCCACTGATTCTGGGCTGTGCAGCGGCATATCTGCTGAATCTGATTATGAATTTTTATGAAAAAAGACTGATGTTAAAATGGCGCACCCGTCCTTCGCTCAAACGGGCCGTCTCCATCGTACTGTCATTCTTTACTTTATTTTTGATCTTTGCGTTTATCATCAATCTGATCGTACCGGAACTTCGGTCCTGTATGGATGTACTTCTGTCCAACATTCCGGTGGTTTATGAAATGGCTCTGCAGTTTTTAGAAGATCATCCGGAACTGCTCGCCCTCTTTCCTGAAGTCATAGAGCCAAGTCTGGATGTCCAGAAGCTTTTACAGCAGTTTTTTACCTGGTTATCTTCCGGCGCAGGTACAAGTCTGTTCGGATATATCTCCTCTTTTGTATCTGTCTTTTTCAACCTGTTTGTTTCCTTGGTTTTTGCCATCTATCTGCTGGCCGGCAAGGAATGGCTCGCACATCAGGGGGACCGGCTGCTTCGCACCTACCTGCCTGCCTCTTTCCGAACGAGGCTTCTCCATATACTGCACACCCTGGACAACAGCTTCCACCGGTTTATCGTCGGGCAGTTTATGGAAGCTGTGATCCTGGGAGTCCTGTGTATCCTCGGCATGCTGCTGTTCCGTTTTCCTTATGCGGTTATGATCGGAATCCTGGTGGGCGCCACCGCGCTGATTCCGGTCCTCGGCGCCTACATCGGGGCCGTCGTGGGAATCCTGATGATCTTTACCGAGTCTCCCTTCCAGGCACTGATGTTCTTAGTCTTTATCGTCGTGCTGCAACAGCTGGAAAATCAGCTCATCTATCCAAGGGTCGTAGGCAGCTCCATCGGCCTGCCCGGGATCCTTGTGTTCACTGCAGTGATGGTGGGCGGCAGCCTCTTTGGCATCACCGGAATTCTGCTTGGCATCCCCCTGAGTGCTGCCTGTTATCAGTTTCTGAAAGAGGACCTGCACAGACGAAAGGGCTGATACGGTATTTTGGCATCAGTGCTGCCCGTTCTTATACTCCACCTCCATAAGCATCAGACCCTCGGGGGGCATCAGCCTCCCGGCATATGCCCGGTCTTTGCTTTCCAGAACTGTCTTTATCGACTCCGGGCTGCGGATTCCAAGACCTGTCTCTACCAATGTTCCGGTCAGAATCCGCACCATATGATATAAAAATCCGCTGCCGGTGTAAGTAATCTCGATCCTGGCCCCTTCCTGGCTGATCCGGATCTCCTCCACCGTCCGCACCGTGGATTTCTTAAACCGCTTCAGGGAACAAAAGGCCCGGTAATCGTGGGTTCCCAGCAGATATTCTGCTGCCTTTCTCATGGCCTCCACATCCAAAGGCTCCTCCACCTGAGTCAGAAACCGCCTTTCGAATACATTGATCACCGGATCATTCCAGATCTGGTACCGGTAGGTTTTCCGGATTGCATGGAGTCTGGCATGAAAGCGGGGCGAAGCCTCCTCTACGGACAGTACCGCCATGTCCTCCGGAAGATACCGGTTCATATAATCACGGATGTCCTGTGCACTTTTGTCACTGCCGCACCGAAAACTGATCACCTGCCCGGCCGCATGGACGCCCGCGTCTGTCCGGCCGGAACCCTGAACCTCCACCTTCGTGCCCTCCATCCGGGACAAAAGCGCCTCCAATTTCCCCTGAATGGTATTCTCTGTGTTGCCCTGCACCTGCCAGCCCCGGTAGCGGGTCCCCTCGTACTGAATCACTGCCTTGTAATTCATGATCTCCTCCCCTGTGACTGTCCGTCACTGTTCATAACCGTCTTCCTGACTTTTACATCTCAATCCCCCGTCTGGCCGGAATACCTTCGTCAAAGGGATGCTTTACCTTCTTCATCTCCGTCACGTAATCCGCCAGCTTTATCAGCTCTTCTCCCGGATCACGCCCGGTCAGCACCACTTCCAGATGATCCGGCCGGTTCAGAAGAAAGAAAAGCGCACTCTCCTGGCAGATCAGTCCATGATTGTAAGCGCTCATAAACTCATCCACCACAACCAGATCGTATCCTTCCTCCTGAGCTCTTCTTGTCACATCTTCAAACAGATGTGTGTACGCATGAGCCGCCTGTTCTTTCTGTTCTTTGGTCATATTCCAGAAAAATCCAAACGCTTCCCGGCAGCAGCAGTACTCAATCCCCAGCTTTTCAAGCATCGAAACCTCGCTGGAAGTCCCGTCCTTCATGCACTGGCAGAAAAGCACCTTAAGCCCGTGTCCTGCCGCCCGCACTGCAAGCCCCACAGCCGCCGTCGTCTTTCCTTTTCCGTCTCCGCAGTAGATGTGCAGACATCCTTTCTTTATACTGCCCATAAGATCACTCCTTTCACAGCCAAAAATAACAGAAGCCCGAGAATCGCCGTTCCGTACAAAAGACGGTTTGCCCGCCGGATATCTTCATACTCCACCGGCCGGTCCGGATCTCCGATGGACGGCTTTTCATACAGCTTTCCAAAATAGTATGCATTCCCAGCCAGCTGAATATGCAAAGCCCCGGCCGCCACCGCCTCTGTGTGGGCAGAATTCGGACTGCTGTGATTGTAGCGGTCTCTTACATAGATCCGGAAGGCATTCCCTGCATCCATCCCCAGAAGTCCGCCTGCACACACCATCAAGACCGCCGACAGACGGGCCGGAATATAATTCAGCACATCGTCAAACTTCGCCGCCGCCCGGCCAAAATACAGATAGCGGTCATTCTTATATCCTACCATAGAATCCATCGTGTTGACGGCCTTATAAAAATACCCAAACGGTGCGCCGCCGATGGCCAGAAAAAGCAGCGGCGCAAGAATGCCGTCTGATGTATTCTCCGCCACGGTCTCCACAGCCGCCCTGGTGACGCCGGCCTCATCGAGCACCGCCGTATCCCCCGGCCCCCCACCATGGATACGGCCTGACGCGCCCCTGCCAGATCTCCCGCCTTCAGCGCCTGATACACTTTCATGGTCTCCTCTTTTAAAGATCTGGTGGCAAGAAGCTGATAACACATGACGGTCTCCATCAAAAACCTGGCATACGGATGCAGCCTGCCCGCCAGAAAAAGCAGGCCTTCGGCAGCCGACGCGGTAATTCCGGCAACCAGAATCAGCAGGCATACCCCGGCGGTCAGCTCCCCTTTTTCAGTCTTTGGAAACCATCTGCGAAGCAGGCCTTCCAGACCGCTGATCAGATGTCCGACCAGCCGGATCGGATGATACAGCCAGTGAGGATCCCCCAGCAGAAGATCCGCTAAAAATCCCAGCCCCAGGGCAAGCATTGATAATTCCATAACTTTGTTCCTTCCACAGGTGTCAGCACATATCCGCACCCATTCTTTACCTGATAGTCAAAATAGTGTTTCTTCGGATCACCATAATGTTCCAGGATCGCCATGATCGTCCCTCCATGAACCACAAGCGCCGCCCGAAAAGGTGTGCATACCTGGTCTTTTGATTCCTTTTTCCGCTGCTGCTCTTTCGCCTGGATCTGGATGATCAGCCGCTCAAACCCCTCCTGACAGCGTTTCTTGAAGGCTTCTGTGGATTCTCCTTTGGGAAACGGCAGCGTCCCGCCGCTGTCGATCCAGGCCTGATAGGCAGGATCACCGTTTAATTCCTCATAGTTTTTATTCTCAAAATCTCCGAAATCACATTCCTGAAGTCCAAACACTTTTGTGACGGGAATCTGACCCCCGTCTCCCCAGATCACCTGCGCCGTCTCCACGCAGCGCTTCATGGGGCTTGTATAAATTTGGTCCACCGCCGGATACGTCCGTTCCTTCAAAAGTCGGATTCCCTCGCTGCTGAGCGGCTCATCGGTCCGACAGCCGATATAGCGCCCTTCCAGATTTCCCCTGGTCATGGAATGGCGCAGAAGAATCAGTTCAGCCATCTTTGATCACCGTCCCGATCCCGCAGACCACCCGGTGGACCTGCACTGCCTCTTTGGCAATCCGGCAGCAGACCCTGCCCGTCTTCTCCCGGTATGCCCGGTCAAAACGATCCACCGGTACCACCCCGTATCCCAGCTCGTTGGTCACAAGAATGATATCCGGATTCTCCTCTTTCAGCCGCTCCAGCGAAAGCTCTTCACCGGCCTTCATCAGCCTTTGGATATATAGATGAAAATGATACAGAAGTCCCGCCTCATACAGCGCCTCCGGCGGACACACTGCACCGTCCACCGCCTCTTCCATCCGGATTCCAAAGGTCTCACACGCATACTGTGTCTTTCCCTGAAAGCAGCCGCCTGTCACGAGTATCATAGTAGTTTCCCTCCCAGCATCAGCACAAAAGCCGTCATCAATTCACATACCTGTACAAAAAATCCGGCGATATCCCCGGTGGTGCCCCCAAACTCCTTCATGGCCAGATGATAATAATAGCCATACACGGCAAAAGCCGTGCCAAATAAAAGCAGGCCGTACCGGTAATCCCACCAAAGTGCCGCGCCCAGACAGGAGAGCATCCAGAGAACGAGCACCGTCTTTAATATCCGTTTCTGAGCCGCATCGGCAAACATTCCAAGCGATCCCTTTTTGTTGGCGCAGGGAAACGTGGCCAGCGCCATGCCGCTCAAAGCCCTGGAAAGCACAAAACTGGCACAAAGAACCGGCAGCACATTTTCATCCATCTCACTCCACACGCCAAGAGCCAGAATAAAATACACACATCCCATGATAATGGCAAAGGCACCCGCATGGGAATCCTTTAAAATTTCCAGCTTTCTTTCCTTTGGCTGCCAGGAGCTTAAAGCGTCCATCGTATCCAGATAGCCGTCCAGATGGATCCCTCCGGTGACCAGCACCGGTATCAGCACGAATCCTGCCGCCCGCATCAAGGCTCCAAACTCCATGTAACCGCAGAGTCTCTGATAGCCCCAGATCAAAAGACCGATTACAATACCGACCCCCGGAAAAAAGCAGATCATGTATTTCATATTTTCCTGATCCCAGTCTGCCTTTGGCACCGGAATCTTGGAAAACATCGCAAATGCAATCAAAAAACTGTGAAACACCTTTTTCATCTGTCGGATCCCTCCGGATTTCCTTTTTGTACTACCGGAATCGAATAGACCACTTCCACCACTGCATCCGCCATGGATGCAAGGCGCCGGTTGATCTCTCCCAGATACTTCTGATACTGCTTTGTCTCCTCATCGTATTCGATCCCGTCAGAAAAAATCTCATTGGTCACAATCAGCAGATGGCGGCATTTTCGCCGGATCCTGCCAACGCCCTCCAAGATGGCCTCCACACAGCCCGCACCGGCGCCGTCTTTTTGATAAATTTCGTTGGCTGTCAGATTGGACATACACTCCAAAAGCACCGTATCATAGCCGCTCACATCTGCATCCTTCAGCCCCCTGTAGCACTCCAGCGTATCAAAGCCTTTTTCTGCCCGCATGGCCCGGTGTCTCGCAATCCTTTGATGGCATTCCTGATCAAAAGGATACATCGTCGCGATATAAAGGCGGGGACCGGTCCCAAGCCGCAGGACCATATGTTCGGCGTACTCGGACTTACCGCTCCCGCTGCCGCCCGTGATCAAACAAAACATGCTTTATTCTCCTGACTTCTGGTAATTTTGGCAGGCCTTTAAAAAGCGGGCCGGAACCTGGAGATTGGAATAGTAGAAAAGATGAGGAAATCCCGCATACAGCGTGCTGCTTCCATGGCCGCAGTCCCACGCCCGGCTGCCCACCGGTTTTTGGGCGTGCAGACCGTCTCCGCAGCTTTCACTGTCCCAGTAGTGAAACTCATGGCCGCGTATTTTCATACCTTTCTTTCCGATCAGCTGCTCCTTTTTTGCCTCCAGTGTAATATAGCCAAACCGCGAAAGCTTCCCCGTCCGGTATGCTTTTGCATCGAGAACACCCGACATCGGATAAAAGCACCCGTCCGTCCCCTCCAGCTCCCGGTGCAGGTACAAAAAACCGCCGCATTCTGCAATGCAGGGCATGCCGCCTTGAATGGCCTCTTTGACAGCGGTTCTCATGGATGCATTTTGTTCAAGCGCTTTCGCATGGAGCTCCGGATACCCACCGCTTAAAATCAGCCCCGATGCCCCCTCTGGAAGCCCCTGGTCCTCAAGCGGTGAAAAATACAAAAGTTCTGCTCCCATGGCTTCCAGAAGTTCCAGATTGTCCAGATAGGTAAAGCAAAATGCATCATCCCTTGCCACCGCCACGGATACCCGGGATGAAAGCGCCATTTCCCTGATTTTTTCCGCCAGCGTCTCCTTGGTCTTTTCTGAAAAGTCCGAAGCACAGGTACCGGCCAGCGTAAGCATCCCGTCAAGATCCAGCGTCTGTTCCAGTTCCCCGGCCAGACGGCATAATTTTTCTTTCAATGCCTGGATCTCTCCTGGCAGTACCAGCCCCAGATGCCGGCTGTCCAAAGAAAGCGCTGTAAGCTTTGGCACATAGCCAAATACCTGCACAGGAAGCTCTTCTTCGATCCGTGCCTTCAGAGGACCGTACAGCATGGGAGATACCTGATTCAGAATCACTCCCCGGATCTGGCTGTCCGCCTGATAATCCAGAAAGCCCTTGATCATGGCCACAATGGAAAGGCTGGCCCCTCTGCCGTCCACGATCAGAACCGCCGGAATCCCCAGGGTGCGTGCCACGTCCCAGGTGCTCCCCTGGACTTTCGTCCCCCCGAGGCCGTCATAGTAGCCCATGACCCCCTCCACCACCGCCACGTCAAAGCCCGCCGCATTTCTGGCATAAAGACAGCGGGTCGTGTCTGCATCCGTGAAAAAAGTGTCCAGATTCCGGGACTTGGTGCCGATCACCCGCCCGTGAAACATCGGATCAATATAGTCCGGCCCGCATTTAAAAGAAATGGTCTTAAGCCCCCGGTTCACCAGTGCCTGCAGGATACCGCAGGTAATCAGCGTCTTTCCGCTGCCGCTTTTGGGCGCTGTCAGAAGAATTCCCGGTATCCTCATACGTCTCCTCCCCTGCAGGTGATGATGTAGATTGGATTCTGCCCCATCATCAGATGGTAATTCCCAAGGCCCTTTGCCTTCGCAATGCTCACAGAGAGAATCTCCTCCTCCGTCACCGGGAGCATGTTCAGACAGTCCATGACCTCCCCGATGGTCTCCAAAGTCACCGTATTGATGACCATGCGGATCCTGGGATTCTTATCCAGCAGGCACTCCATAATCTCTTTTAGATTCCCGGCGGATCCTCCGATAAATGCATGGGTCGGCGCCGGAAGACCATGCAGCGCTTCCGGGGCCAGTCCGCGGACCACCTGAATATTGGGAGTCCCGAAAAGCCGCTTGTTTTCCTCGATCAGCTGACAGGCCTCTTCTTTGCGTTCTACTGCAAAAACACTGCCCTCAGGCGCCTGCAGAGCCATCTCTACAGACACCGAACCGGTGCCTGCTCCCACATCATAGATCACGGCGTCTCTGGTCAGGTGAAGCTTTGCCACCGACAGGCTCCGGATCTCGCTTTTGGTCATGGGCGCCTTTCCCCGCAGAAACCGCTCATCCTCCACGCAGCACTCCACGCCTCCAAAATACCTGGGGTTTTCGATCAATGCCACACAGAGCCCGTCGTACGTCCCGCCTTCCATCTCTTTTGGACTTCCAGAAGAAATCCGCTCATCCGGATATCCCAGCCGCTCCCCGATGTACACCCGGGTATGGGCCAGCCCGTATTCCTGCAGTTCTTTGCAGAGTTTTCCCACACTGTCCGCCCCGCTTAAGATGCTGAACGTCTTTTCGTGGGTGCGGACGGCTCCTGTCAGGTTGACCTTTCGCCCATGGGCGCTTCTCAGGCATACATCCTCCCAGGCCATCCGAAGTTTCCCGCAAAAATACACCACAGAGGATATGCCGCAGATACTTCTCACCTGACAGCTGCAGCCCTCCAGCGCCTCGTACAGCCTCTTCGCCCCGCTGTAAAAACCGATATCTCCGGACAGAAGCACCGCCACACGGGCATGCTCCGGATGTGCGTTTATATAGTCCGCAATCCGCACCGGGTCGTATTCCTTATAAACTGGCTTGCAGACATGTTCCGCTGCCTGAAGCATCCGACCCGCTCCGATCAGAAGATCCGCCTCCTCCAAAGCCTCCAAAGCCTCCGCCGTCATTCCGGACAAAGTGCCCATACCGATGCCAATCAGCGTCACAACCCTTTCCCGGAGACGGGACTTTGGTTCTGTCTGATGCTCAGAGGACTTTCGCACTATTTTTTCTGACTTTTTCAACTCTGGAAACTTTTCTTTCAGGATCTCTATGATTTCCCCGTAAGAATACCCGCTTTGTTCCTCAGGTCTTCCCACCAGCACCACTTTTGCCCCGGCTTTTTCTGCCGCCCGGAGCTTCTCCTTGAATCCTCCCGCCTTCCCGGTCTCTTTGGTGACCAGATACCTGCAGTCAAACTGCCTCAGCATGGCCGTGTTCAGCTCCTCGCTGAAAGGTCCCTGCATGCAGATCAGGTTTCTTCCGCGAAATCCCAGCTCCTCACAGGCCTGCGCCACCTCTTTGGTGGAGAGCACCCGGGCAAAGACGCGCTTTTCATAATCCGGAATCATGGTGTATTTTGCAAGTTCTTTGCTGCCGGTGGTGGCCAGAATATTTCCGCTGGTCTGTGCCAGATACGCGGCTGCCTCCTCCACAGAAGAGACCAGCACTGCCTCCTTCGTCTCCATCTGCTGGGATTCCCGGATCAGACGAAGGTACTCCGTCTTCGTCTCCCTGCAGGCCTGTGCCACATTCTGCGACACCACCGCCGCATAAGGGTGTGTGGCATCCACCACCAGACCGGCACCCGTCTTTTGAAGAAAGGCTTTCATCTGCGCTGCATCCATGCGCCCTGTATGGATATTCAGGTATTGCTTTCCTCTCAGTATGGTCTCTCCATATTCTGTGGCCACGCAGGCCGTCACCTGGATCTTCTGCGCGGACAGATATTCGGACAACTCTCTTCCCTCTGTGGTTCCGGCAAATATAATGACTGGCTCCATCTTTTCAATCCTCCATACAAACCGTATAATCCATAACCGCCGCGGCCACGGTCACCCCTTCTCTGGCCGTCTTCGAAAGCAGAAGCGTTCTGACTCCCGCACTTTTCAGCGCCGCCCGTTCGCAGACATTTCCGATGCCTGTGATTGATTTCACAAAGTCTGACTCCGAAAGGGACGCTTCCGACACGATCCCTGCAAGCTCCTCCGCCGAAAACGTTTCAAAAGGAACGTCCAGCCATTCTGCCAGTGCAAGGATGCCTTTCTCCTCTTTTTTCAGATCAATGGATGCAATCCGGCACACACTTTCCAAAAATATATGATGTTCCTTCAGCACCTGCACCACCACGTCTTTCAGATGCTGTTCATCCGTATCTTTCCTGCAGCCGATGCCCAGTACCGTAATCCGGGGGACCAGATGCAGGGTATGCAAAAATGGATGCTCTTCTCTGACACCTATGACAAATCCCGCCTCCGGCGTCCCGTCCAGATCCAGCTCTTCTGGCACCGGTCCGAACACCGGAAAATCGCTTCGCATCCCGACAGACTTTCCGGATACCAGTTCCGATGCGATCTCTTTTGCACAGGACATGGAGTCCAGATACATCCCTCTTCTGGCCCCAAAAGCATCCACCGCAAATTTCCCCTGCAGATCCGTGGCAGTGGTAATGACCGGCTCTGCTCCCAGAATCTTTGCAGTCAGGCGGGTCATGGCATTGGCCCCTCCGATATGCCCGGACAGAAGAGAGATCACATGCTTTCCCTGCTCATCCGCCACCAAAACGGCCGGGTCTGTCTTCTTGCTCTGCACAAAAGGCGCAATACTGCGCACCGCAATCCCCGCTGCACCGATGAAGATCAGCACCTCTGCTCTGGAAAACTGCTCCTTGGTCCATTCTCCCAGAGATGCGGAAAGCGCCCTGACGCCGCCGGCCGTCACCGCTCCCCTTTTTTTCAGCCATGCTTCACAGGCAATCTCCCGCTTTGGCAGCTCCTTTGTCAGCTTCCGGGCCAGCATGGCTCCGTGATCGGTAAAGCAGATGACAGCGGCTTTCATATGGGTCCCTCCATCTTAGCTATGCTTTCTTCTGCAATCTTCTGCAGCAGTTTTGATGCGTTTTTTGTCTGCCCCAGAATCCCGTGCACTTTGGAAAATGTCACCACGCCCAGCTCCAGACTGCTCTGCACACGTTGATTTACATAAAAATCCATCCGTTCCATCAGACGCTCCATCACCGGCTCCAAAAGCCCAGCTTCTTTCAGATATCCAATCGCATCATCTGTAGTCACGCTCTCCATCATCCGGGAAAGCAGAGAAACCGGTGCGCCCAGGAGGGCAGCGTGCACCGTCAGAAGCTCCATCCGGGCGTCGGCATTGTGAGAGTGCGTGTTCATAATACCTCCGGACAGCTTGACAAACTTTCCGATATGTCCCACAAGCAGCACTCCTTCTGCCCCGAATTCAGCGGCGGCATCCAGAGCTTCTCCCACAAAATTGCTGCATTTTACCGCATCTTCCAGGAGACATCCGTGCCCGTACTCTTCCAGAAATTCCATGCCGTAATTCCCCGGAACCACCAGCAGGTACTTCGACCGGCCAGCCAGCCTCTGCCGGATTTCCACCCGGAT
>OFFY01002437.1_pt1 | contig 13091 bp, 11 predicted proteins | sample 1521481 | NCBI WGS metagenome assembly OFFY01 (sample SAMEA3504117, study PRJEB24116) | mouse gut metagenome | biome: mouse gut; feature: mouse-associated habitat; material: faeces | place: Denmark | collected 2011
TGCCCCGCTGCTTCTTTATAGGAGGTCAACCAGATATGAGGGACATATCTGAGAAACGTGCTGTCGAGCTGAGGTGGCCCGAGGTCAGCGGCATTGTAACAGGAGAGATTAGGGAAGTTCTGGGGCTTCAAATCCAGTGCAAGGTCAATGTGGTAGACGGCTCGTTTTGGGATGTGACGTTCATCGGCTACCGTCTTCCTCTTTCTAAGCTCTGTCAGCTCTTGCAGGCGACACAGGCCACCCCGGATGATTGGGAAGATGCCCTGCCTGACGAGGGTGGGATTGATGTTGGCGGTATCGGAATCGTGCTGGCTGAGAAATTGCTTTCTCGGCATCTGGCGCTCACGTGGGAACACCATCTGATTACTGAGGACAGCCTGTGGCTGGTGGGTGTGACAAAGGAAGACTCCCATATGCCGAAACAGAACTGAGCACTTTATCTCATTAAACGAAAATATTACGAAGGAGTTGAGAATAATGAGGGCTTTGCGGCCTATGACACAGGAGGAGCGGGAGTTCGCGGAGCAGAAGCACGATCTGGTGATCGACTTCCTCCGCTACAGGTGCCTCCCGATGGACGAGTTCTACGATGTTGTGATCTTCGGCCATCTCTCTGCTGTGCAGCAGTATTTCCGCAACCCGCCTGTTGGCGTGGCGTTTGAAGCTATGGCAATTCGGGCTATGAAGGATTCCGTTCTTCGGGACGGTGAGTATCATGGCCGTGCGAAACGCTCTGGTGTTACTGTGGGTCTGGATGATGCTGGAAGTACGCTTACAGACCCCAGGCAGGATACGGAGCGGCAGGTTGAGAGCAAGGCCCTCTTGGAGCAGGTGGTGAGCGTAGCTACGCCAAAGGAGGCCAGGATCATTAACCTCTTGATGGATGGCTTTGTACTGCGTGAGGCGGCACGGCTCCTGAAAATTCCGAGGGCTGCTGCGGTAAGCTGCATGGAGGACTTCTGCTGTCGGGCCAGTGTTGCCGTTGGTTGAGATGCGATACATATAGGGCCGGGGTCGGCATTCATCGGCTCCGGCCTACTACTATTTTATGGAGGTAGCATATGAAAGTCAAAGCATATATCCACAGCTTAAAAGACCACGAGCATGATCGTCATGTGTTGGGCGAGGCAGAAATTGTCCAGCAGATTGGCGATAACTTGTATCTGGCTGAGGTCAATGGCGTTCGGTGTACGGCCATCTTCAACTTCTTCACCGGGGCCTATTACGTTGATGATGTGTATGGCATCCAGAAGGAAGCTATCTGAAATCAGTGGCAAATAAGGGAGAAACATAATGAAATATACTCTTATTGATGAAAACGGGCAGTATGCTCTTATCCTGCGGGGTGAGAGCATGACGCAGTACGCCGTTGTGAGAGGTCTGGATAAGGAAACCGGGAGCTGGGACTGGACGTGCTGCTACTACGATTTCGGAAAGTTATCTGGGCTGACAAAAGCTGAAGCACTTTTCAAAGCGTTGGACTACTACCTTATGCGGACGAACGAAAAACATATCTCCTGGGCCAGAATGAGCGAGATCATTACGGTTCTGAAAGATGGACTGATCGAAGATGGCGAGGAAGAAGCCTACTGCTACATGGCTGATGTTGCTGAGTTGTCGGACACCGAGGCTGAATACTTTGGGCTGGATATGAAGCAGTACAGAGCTGCCACAGATGAAGATGCCGATCACCACACAGTTCCATCCAGCACAGGCGGCGATTACAGCCCGGCCAATCCGTGGGATGCACCCGGAATGAGTGCGTCCGATTTCATCTAGGCGTTCCGTTAGGGTAAACCCAAACGGGACTATGAAAAAGCGTCCCATTAGAGTTGGTTTTCGAGTTCTGGCACGTTCCAGACTTGAGGCCGGCCCTAATGGGACGTTTACTTCTAATATGAGAGGGCTGGATATGAAGATCGGCTATATCAGGGTCAGCACGCAGGAGCAGAATACCATCCGGCAGGAAGTCCTTATGGAATCCCTGGGTGTGGATGAAGTCTACATCGACCGCATGAGCGGCAAGAACACCAACCGTCCGGAGCTTCAAAAGATGATGGAATATGTTCGCCGGGGCGATACGGTGATTGTGGAATCTATCAGCCGCTTTGCCAGGAATACCCGTGACCTGTTGGACTTGGTGGAGCGGTTGACGAAGAAGGGCGTTGAGTTCGTCAGTAAGAAGGAGGCTATCGACACCACCACGCCCACAGGGAAATTCATGCTCACCGTCTTCGGGGCCGTAGCGGAACTGGAACGAGAATACATTTTACAACGTCAGCGGGAAGGAATCGCCATTGCTAAGGAGCAGGGCCGCTATACTGGAAGAAAGCCTATGCAAGTGCCAGACTTTGACCGGGTGGTCGGCCAGTGGCACCGAGGCGAGATTACAGCGGTTGAGGCCATGCGGACGCTGAAAATGAGTAAGACCACATTTTATCGCAGAATAAAGCAGGCTTCCGCTAATTATGAACCGGGATAGCTATTTGGCCTAATCAGCAGGGATTATCAAGGGGGGGCGAATTAAATCGCCCCCCCTTTTTGCAATTATTTTTTCAAAAGCTCCTACCAGAAAATAAAAATCTGAATAGGAGTATGTGTTATGGCTATATTTGATATTTGCTTAAGCAAAACCCGTTGTAATGATATACCTTCTGAAACCACACGAAGAGGTCAAGAAAACGAAATTGCATCCAATGTATGCTCTGTGAAGAAGAGCCAAGTCCAAGAATTTGTTGAGCTTGTGGGTAAAAAAGGGCATTCATTTTGTCCATCTACATTCATAAATGTGTATCGGAGAAAGGATACTTTCAAGCAGACACAGTTGTTTGCGCTGTTCTTCAATAATTCGAGTAATGATAACAAGAAACACAGCAACAGTTTTTCGTTTGATGATATTGCGCAACGTGCAAGGCAATATAACCTCCCAATTTTTTTCGCCTACGATGTATTCTCCAGCTTTTTGTGGGAATCCAATCATCAGCTATTTTGCATTGTGTTTCTCAATGAAATCCCGATTTTCAACCTACAAGAAGCTGAGGCAATACAAAAAGCATTGCTTACAATTTTTCCAGAGGCAGACCGGAAGCATGGCGGCGTCATTGATTTGTACTTCGGTGGCAATAGCATCCTATATTATGATGAAACAATGCCTACTATCAATCCTGATGTGGTGTTCATGAATATGTGCCTCTATCTAAAGAATCGATATGGAGCTACTAACTATAAGCGAAAAGTTGTTTCATTTGCCGAGGATGCAGGGATTCTTTTAGATGGCAGAAATCTCCCTATAGTGTCCTTAGCTGAGGTATTGATAGATAACAGTAACCTTAACATTGATGAGGAATCCTTACAGGATTCTCATCAAAAAAATAATAAAAAATCACCAAAACCTTCTATGTATAGTAAAGGGGATTATGGTGAAAAATTATCACGGCTAAGTTACACTATCAACTTCCACAACGATATTGCTCAGAAAGAATTAGATCAATCCACATCACCTACAAAGCCTAACATTCATCAACCATACAGATCGGATGTCATCAAATCTATTAGCTTTAATTGTAAACTTTATCATGAGTTTGAGTCAACCAGTACCGGCAGGAGGCTAACATATCAGGAGCTGCTCGGCCTAGTCACAAACCTTGCTCGTGTTGAATCAGGAAGAAAAGTATTTATGAGTATCCTTGGCTCAAAGTCTTTCAGCAAAGATGATGGATTTGCTGTCAATAACTGGGATTATTATTTTTACTACCTCAAGCAAAGAAATCCGTACCCATGCAGTAGCTTTTGTCCTTATCACAAAACCTGTACTCATGGACAAAATATTCTTTCCACATGCAGCATACGACCACATCAAATCGAGAGAGTTAGTGATAATGAAAAATCACTAGTGGATTTGGATGAAGCCGTTGAAGACTTTAAGCAGGCTTTCAATACCGCAGTTGATTCAAGTGAAAATGTCTGGCACATTATTAAATCACAGACGGCGTTGGGGAAGACACAAACGCTTCTGCAACTGCTAAGCGATCATCCAGATATGAAAGTTTTAATCGTAGTCCCCACCAATAAATTGAAACGCGAAGTTGCAGAGAGGGCAGAAGAAATGGGTATTCATTTGAATATATCACCTTCGCTGCATGAGATAGGAGATAAACTCTCTGTTGGAGTTTGGGAGGATATAGTCGATCTTCTTAATTCAGGGAAATCACCGATTTCAAGAATTATCACAGCTATCGAAAAAGGGGAGAAGTGTGATGCCAAGTTGCTTAAAAAATATTTGACTGAACGCGACATTTTTTATAGCTCTGATGGCTGTGCCATTACTACTCATCGACGGCTATCCAGTATTGATTTAAGAAAATATGATTTTGTCATAATTGATGAAGACTATATATTCAGCACTATTCTTGTGGACAGAACAGCGGTTCCCTTATCAGATTTGAAAAGATTAAAAAACAAACTGCCTGCCCGCGATTCGCTCTGTGCCAAGATTAAAAAGATTCAGAAAAAGAGCAACTTGCATGAGTTTTTCACTGTGAATGAAATAGACTACAATGAGTCTTATGCCGATATACATACAGAGATCAATATTCGTGCGTTATGTGAGGGGACACATTTTTGTTGCCTTGAATCCTCCAGCCATAACCAGAGAAGTATAGTTTTTACTAGGCAGCCAAGTCTGCCGGATAATATTAAATTCATCATGCTATCGGCAACCGCAAATGAAGATATTTGCAAATATTGTTTCGGTGAAGAGAGAGTCAGATTCTATAATTGCAAAGCGGCAAGATTATCCGGGATGTTGTATCAATACTATGGGCGGCCAATGAGTCGAGCTTACTTGGATGAGCATCCTAAAGTAATGGAGCAGATAAAAAACTGGAGCGGATTTGAACATACTATCACTTTCAAGAAGTATACTGATTATTGCACAGATGACATGTACTTCGGTAACTGCGTAGGGTGCGATGTATTGAAAGGCGAAAATATAGATGTTATTGGAACACCGCATCAACCTGAGTGGGTGTACAAATTGTTCGCTTTTACGCTCGGGTTTGATGTAGTTGCCACGCTAAATCCTTGCTCCATTGTTACCAATAATGGATACCGTTTTCGATTTGCAACTTTCGATGATGAAATACTGAGAACGATTCAGTTTTATATCATTGAAACAGATCTGGAACAGGCTGTGGGGCGTGCAAGATTGCTTCGGTGTGATGCTACTGTTAATCTGTTTTCCAATTTTCCCCTTCGCCAAGCAATCCTAAAAGAATCAGAATATGATAGGGAATAATTGAGTACATATATTGCAGAAAGTATATATGCTCGGTAAAATTTACTGGATATGAGAGAATCTTTATCTACTCCACTGAGACAAAATATAAAAGCTGAAGAACGCTAACTCCTTTGTAAAAAATTTTTGCAGAGGAGGCCAATTTACTATGGTCATAAATCAGATTTTGGAGTTATCTATGGTGCTGAATACAGATCATTTCCAGCGGGTCTTAGCTAAGGCCAGCAAGTCCAGTGTCTTAAAGGAGGACGGGGACGAATATGCAGACCTCTCTATGGCCGCTAAAGGAATCACCGTGCTCTATCGGGACAGCCGATACAAGAAGAAGGTGCGGCTGATTGTTAATACTTACTTGCTGCTGGATGATGTATCCGATACAGACAAGCTACTCCGAAAACTTGACAAGCGAATCACAGAATATTTCAGCTTCAAGTATCATTTGGATGATTTCAGTCTGTCGGGCATGAACCTTATCACGGATATTGATGTTGGTGCTCGTAAGAATGTATCGGCGTATCTGAAAGTCCTACAGCGTGTAGGCAAAGTCAAGGGGTTCTCTCCCACCAGCTATGACGGCCTCAGCGACAGTGCCAGCTTTTGCCTGAGTGGGAACAGTAGCGGCATTGACTTCCTGTTATACGATTTAGAGGATGCGGTCAAAGGCCAACTTACAGATGCAGACGTTGGCCGAAAAAAGGTGAAGTCTGCGAGTGAGCAAGCAAAGGGAATCCTACGAGTGGAGGTACGGCTAACGAAACCGAAAGCGATTCGGGACTGCACCGATGCCGCCAGTGTGTCCGGGCAGATTACACCGCTGGTCAGGAATTGCCAGAGTATCTTTATGGATACCTTCGCACGGGTAATTCCGTTCGGAGATTTCTATAAGAAAGATCAGGCCACAGAAATTATACGGCGTGATGTAAAGGACACTGTTATGAAGAGGAAGATGCTGCGGATCCTAGCTTTGATTCCAGAGAAGAAGTCCCTACATCTGGCTCAGAAGGCCATGAACTGTCGGGACGTGGAGAAGGTCATGATGGCCTTTGCAAAGATCAATTTATCTCCTGTGACTATTAGCAAACGGCATAATGTAAAGCACCTGGATAATCTCTATTCCTATTTCTTGAAGTAATCATTGCAGCGAGGTTCAAATGCCGTTGACAAGCCTCCCTCTTTGATGTAAAGTAGACTCATCTTTTACAAATGGAGGGCATGGCGCATGGCTGGAAAGACAGCAGAGGAACGCATTGCAGCGATTGATGAGAAGATCGCTAAGAAGCAGGCGGAGATTGATGCTCTGGAGGCTCAGAAGCAAAGGCTCCTGCATCCTGTTAATATGAAAACGGTGATGGCGGCAGCGAAGGAAGCTGGGCTTACACCGGAAGAGATTGCAGAGAAATTAGGTTTAGAAGTCTAAATGAGAGGGGCTGCACCGGGCAGCCCCTCTTACTATTCTATTGTTTTTCGGCCAGTGCTTGGTACAGCTTTATCAGCTCCGCTACACACTTACTCTCGGTCACGTCCCTGACGGAGAAACCGTAAGCCTCCCCATGAAGGCACAGTTGTGGTTCCGAGGGGCGTTCTGTGTAAATATCGACAAACTAGTAGTAATGTTCTTCTGTTCTTTATTTTAATATTGCAAATCTAAATTTTATATGCTAAAATTTATTATTATAATGATACATAGGATGAACAGAAGAACTACCGTTGTTCTCTCTGTTTCTACTGCATTGTGAGGAGGCACCATAATGAGCAGAGCGGAAGATTTGATTAGAAATCGACAGGACGACGAAGAAATTGATCGCTTGCACAAGTTTCTCAAAGAAACCATTCACAAACATTTTCTAAGAATTGATGAAGTTGTAGAAAACTTTTCAGAGAAAGAAATCATTGAGCTGACTGATTACATTCGCTATTTCGCAAAAAATCATGGTGAAGAAAACTTATCCTCGGATGTTAGCATGGAGAAAATGCAAGCATTTCTCCTGCTATTTTGCAAACTGGCAGATGTTGATGATGCAAATAGGATTTTATCTTATTTGGAATCAGAAGAGTTTGGATGGCATGGTACTAAATACTATATGAGTAATCCATGCCTTAGAAGGTTTCTTTATGATCCTAAAGGCCATTGTAAAAAAGCGGCTAAAATCTCGAACACTGAATTGGCTACAAATATGGTGGGTGCTTTTTATGACATTTTCTTCAGTGACGAATTTTCTCAGATAGTGCTATTTATATTTAGCTATTGCCTTGCTTCAATATTTACATCTATGCTGAATAAAGGCGGAGTTTCCGCACCGTTTTTTTTACAGATAGCAGCAGATAAGTCATCCGTCGCATATCAAATCTTAAAAGAGATCATTGAAATATGTGATGTAAATTCCGGTATTGACGAAAGCTGCAATAGGGCAAATTCAGCGTATGGAAAATGCAATTATATCCATCAGATTTATTTCCCTACCCAATCAACTGCAAAGGACATCGACAATTTAATACTTAATTTCAAGGATTGTCCTGTCGCTATTGTAGGGTATGAAAACGAGAGAAATTATACTGCCTTGCTTAGAGAAGTCGCCAATATCCCGGCAAAGAAAAAGTCTCTTGATTTAAGAGAACGCTTTAACTTGTTACCTGTATTCGTATGCCCGGCAATTAAGTCAAGTTTCGATAATGTCTTTGATATAGATCTAACAGGCTATGAGGTCAGTGCTGAGTATTTGACTTTAATAAAAGAGAAGAAGCAAATGCTTGCGTCATGGGTTTTAGAACTTGTAACAAGCGTCGAAAAATACCAATCACAAGAGATTGATTTAATTGATAGGCGGCGGATTGCACGGAACCACAGTCTGATTTCGAGTATGATTAGTCCCTATATAAATCAGGTTTGCCAAGGTTATCCTGACTTGACGATGGATAATGCTAAGAATGTTGGATTCCTAAATTATTTCTTCAGAAGATACATAGATACAATTCGGCGACTATGTACTTTCCCTGATGATGTGAAATTTGAATTTTTTGAATCTGATAATTTACCTTCCCAACAGGATATTGGAGAAATAGTCGATATAATAAAAACAGAATCTGAAAAATCTTTAGCAAATCTCCATCACCGATATTTGCCTGCACCTACAGCAGTTGGAATTAAAGATAGAGGGGCGACAAATTTAGCCAAGCAAATTGAAAAGCAGTACAGGTCGCTGAAAGTGTATGTTCGTGTAATCCCATTGGAAGTAAAAGCAGATAGATATATCTTTAAGCTGGAAACTTTGAATGAAACACGGGATGCTGATATTAGCAGAAATTCAAAAACGGTTCAGCGCAGGCTAAAAAAATATGATTGGTTCAGGGTGGACTTGAGAAATCCTACATCAATAAATTTGGTTGTCGCTGAACAGGCATTGACAGATAATAGTTTAATTGAAATGCTATATAGCGAGGATTTTACTGAGAGCCAATTAAAGATACCTTATGCTATAGGCTTTGATGACACTGGAGCAATGTGTATAGAGGATATAGCTGAGTTTCCTCATTTGCTGTTGGGTGGAGCCACCAAATCAGGAAAAAGTACTGCTATGATGAGCCTATTGATGAGCATAGCATATAAGCATCGAACCGGTAATGTCAATGTGTTGATTTTGGATCTGCTGGAAAAAGATCAGTCTGATTTTGATGTTTTCAAAGAACAGCCATTTTTATCTGCGCCAGTCATTAGAGAGCCAGATACCGCAAGGAAAATCATTCTTCTGTTGTGTCAGGAGAGGACACGCAGGATGAAAGACCCTAATCTGCCTGATATGCCCTATATTGTTTGTGTTATAGATGAATTTCCTAGACTATACTCCGGCATTTCAAATAAGGAATACGCTGAGCAAATTGAAGCTGCAACGAACGAATTGCTGAGCAGTAGCCGCCATGCTAAGATACATTTGGTGCTGGCAGCACAAAATCCGGCAAAGGGTAATCTAAAAGGAAGTATCGCAAATATTACTGCAAGAATAGCATTAAAATGTGCTCATTATCAAAATTCAGTGACAATCCTTGGGAGAGCAGGAGCTGAAAAGTTGGTTGGTAGAGGACAAATGATTTTCGATTCTATTTCGGAGCGAGATAGGGTATTACAGGGATCATATATCTCGTTCAAGGATATGACGATGTTGCTTGCAGAAATCAAGAAGAATTTTGAGCAACAGAACAAATATCCTTTCAAGATTGGCAGTTTGGATACGGCTTCGGACCTCGTAGAGAGGAACAGCAGGCTTCCAGGATTCACCCAAAGCCCACAGAGGCAATCGTATGATGAAAAGCTGGCAGAAGCTATCATGTGGACTTTGCCACAGATGCAAGTGGCTAATTCAAGGCTTCAGGCCAAACTTCAAATAGGTAATAATAGGGCCAACAGGCTACTGAGTCGCATGGAGGAATGGGGATTGATACATAAGCTGCATGGCAATTTAGGCTGGGAAACAATTCCCAAATGCTTTGAGGACATATCGATTACAGTAATTGATTATTTGAATGAGAGCGGTGTAACTGAGGCTGAAATTAGAAGTATATTCCGGAGAGATTCTGACGCCCAGGTAAACGATAAATTTAGGCAGTAGCGTATCCCTCTCTGAGAATTTACCGTAAGCACGTCTGCTAAGATACCAGTTACAGACTATACGGACAAGGAGTGCGCTAATGCACTCCTTGTCTTATCTATTTCACTCAATCAAGGCTGCGATTCGATTTGCTGTCTCAGTATCCGTGTGTTGCTGTAAATAGGGGATGATTAAGTGGAAGTTCTTCTTTTTCACCCCTGAGAGTTTTCTAATATCCGACCAATAGAAGGGTTTACCCTGCGCTCTTAATCTCTGATATGCCCAAATGATCTTCCTGGCCCAACTTTCAGGGTATGATTCCGTATACTGCTCAAAGATGGCCTTGCACCTTGGCATGTTCTCTAGCTGATGCCCCAGCAGATTCATCTCCCGATACACTAGGCGTTCTGATACTCGTTCGGGCCTACCGTTCTTATTAGTCGTGCCATCATATACGCCTCGGATAACAGCTTCCAATATAGGGGCTGTGTCTGCATCTAACTGTATCCAGTCTACCGGGGCGGCATCTTTCATGTAGTGGCTGCCCTGCTCCTGCTGAATTTGTTCCAATGTCAAGGAGGGAGCGGTTAGCTCCTCTGGTTTCATCCCCAGGAAGAAAGCAATCTGGCAGACAACGGAAAAATCAGACCGGCTCCCCAGCAATACCCTCTGAATCTGGTACATACTCGCTATATTACATAGCCCCATGTATCCATAGAACACATTCAGATTATCGGCAAGCATCTTTGTGTACCTGCTTCGACCGGACGGCTTCAAATACTTCGTCCGGCTTAAACCATCGTACAGGATAGAACTCACTGAAATATCATCACTCAAATCCATTGGTGCGTCAAATACGGATTCCAGATAACTTGCAAACCGGATCATCTGGGGATCGTCCTCAAAGGCAACCTTATTGGGGCCTATGTAGTGCTCTGCCGGGCAGAACACAAAGCCCTGCTCACTCTTCGCCGGAACACTGGATTCCACAAGCCTACATTTGTGCTTTGTGCAGATACTCATGTTTCGGATTTGATGCTTCCGATGCCAGTAGGTTTCACCATATGTCTCCCTGTCCTCATTTACACACAGCGGACAGAACCGCAGATATTGTTCCCCCTCAGACCGAGGGAGAACACAGAACAGGTGGTGTGCATCACAGTTATCATATCCCAACCGATACAGTGCAGTTGTCTTTTGCTCCAACGGGATGAAGCGGGAATACTGGGGATACATCGTATGTTCCAGCACCAGCTTGTCAAGGGAGTACATCTTTGCGATCTGCTCCATGACGCCAGGATTGAGATTCCCGATAAACTCTTTGCTGGGATTATCTGATCGCTTGCAATACAACTCCTGCATGGCTGATTTACTTGAAAAGAAACCAGAATGGACGTAGTATCGGCAGAACCAGCTATACACCAGTTCATCAGGATAAATGACGGGAAAATAGGAAATCATACAGCTACCTCCACCACTGGCAGATATGCTTTCAACAGCTCCACGATGTCAATGTCCTCAGCCTTGGCCTGAGATACCAGCCCAGCAATCGTAAATTCTCCGTCCTTCTCCACATCAGCATCGACCTTGGGAGCCGTAGTCCTTCGCTTGGATTTCGAGGTCTGGCACTTTGGCTTCGGTTGAATGAACCCATGTAGCAGGGATAGCCGCTGCTGGTAGGCTTCGTTCAACGATTCCAGGTTTAGAATTTCTCTGCCGTTGAGAATGGCGATCTCCTGAGCATCATGGATCAGAGAAACCACTACCGATATATTCCCGGATGTATGCTCATAAAGCCATTCCATAATGCCATCGGTGATTGCTGACCTTTGTTTCACGTACTGATAGGAGTACAGAACTTCGCAGAATTGCTTGAAGCTGTCCCCGTACCCCATCACATCATACCGCAGCCCTAGTGACCTACGGGCAAGCTGTATAGCCTGTTCAAAGAACACCGCACTCTCAGGAGTACCCACCATGCAGATTGAAATACCACTATTGTTGATAAGCTGGGTAAGCATCCCTACAAGGCTCTTTCCGTTCTTGCTGTTACACACGTTCTGAATCTCGTCCACCACCAGTAGCCCGATATGGTTCAATGCCACCTGACTGACGCTGCCAATCAACATATCCGTTGTAGTCCTGGCCCGTAATGCGTTTGGGTAGTAATTACCGCCAATGACTTCATCGACTTTCCGAAGTATTTCCAACAGCAGGCCCTTGACAGAAGAATCGAAGGGACACTGGACACAGATGCAGGGAATGATATTCGTATATGGATTCTCGACCTTAATCACACGATTTTCAGTAATCAACGTGATTGCTCTGCTGATGGCTGAACTCTTACCGATGCCAGACGCCCCTATGATGGTGAAACTGTCGGAACCACCCATGATGCCGTTGTACTCTTGCTGAATGATGGCCCTATAATTCTGGTTCTTCTGCTGGGTTGCCAGTGTTGTACTTTTCTTCTGCAAGGAGCGCATTAGAGCCAGATATAGCTTGCTATAGATTTCAAGTGACATCCGAGAAGGGACATACACCCTGTAGAGGTCAGATAGAGCCATGAGCCGCACAGGAGTATCGGCATCACAGATGGCATTGTCGTACTCTGGCAACACTTCCAGCGCAGACAGCAACTCGCTCCCTGATTTCATCGGCGGCAGGATACGGATAATGTCTGTAAGATCACTCACGGCTTGTTCCCTCCTTCATGTAGTCTCGATGGTTCTTGGTCTGTTCACGCTTACGAGTGTTGCGGATATTCTTCATGTGAACATCACTATGGCCAGCACCACTACCCGCAATAGCCTCAATGTGTTGGGCAAGATTGATTTGGGCCTGTAGGTTATCCCTGACTGCACTTCTGGCAATGGTTCTCTGGCTCTCTTGTAGCTCCTGTACTGCTGTTAAGTCTTTGCCCTGGAAGCGAGATTCTATAATCGTGAACTCGGTATACACACTGTCCTCCAACACCCACACACAGGTCACATCTTCTGGATTGTAGGCCACGGTCACCGTTCCGCCAGACAGGTATTGCTCGGTGTATCCCTCACAGTGATACCGTAGCTTGTTTACCTTCAACCCGTATCTGCTGAACTTACCCGTAGTCCTGGGTAACAGGGTAAGCATCAACTTCCTTTTCCTAATTCCGATGAGATTAGCCCCGATTTGGGATTTTCCCCAATTCCAGATTTGGGAAGCATAGGGCTTCA
>OFFY01002439.1_pt1 | contig 13087 bp, 11 predicted proteins | sample 1521481 | NCBI WGS metagenome assembly OFFY01 (sample SAMEA3504117, study PRJEB24116) | mouse gut metagenome | biome: mouse gut; feature: mouse-associated habitat; material: faeces | place: Denmark | collected 2011
TCCTTTCCGGCTTCCCATTCAAGGGGAAAACCTGAGAACAGCGTATCTGATAATGCTCATCTTTTGTACAAGAAAGTGAGGATTTATGGGAGATAATATAAAAAATCAACATTATAAAAACATGGGTATAACGCCTGTACCTCCCTTGTGCTTCGGTCGGGGCGTTCCGGCGCGTCCCGGTCTATGTTGTGCAGCGTCGCGTGGGCGATCTCGTGGATAGCGGTCTTTACGTTCTGAAGCTCGCTCATTCCCTCGTTGATCGCTATGCGCTGCCCGTCATAAAAGCAGCGTCCCTTTACTGTACCCTCCAACGCTTCAAAGCCCATAGCAAAGGGGGAAGTCCTTTCAAGGGCGGTAAAAAAGTCCCGGTATTGCTCCACGTCGCCCGTCAATTCATTATCCGTAATGCCCGGTATCTCTTTCCCCTCGGTCTGTGATACGTCAAAAACAGACACTATCTTAAAGGCGGGGATTTGGATTTCCTTTGTTTCCGTGACAGGCTTCCCGTCTTTTCCGATTATGGGCTTTTGGGTGTGCGGGTCAATCTTTTCAACCTCCCGCTTGACTATGTAGGGGGACGGTGCAAGTATCTTGATAGATTTCTCGTCGGGCTTTACATGGCGGTCAAATTCCTTTTTCCATTGCTGATAGCCTTTGACAAACGTACCGCCCTGCATGGCGATCAGTACGGTGTTGTTAAAGCTGTAATTATGGAACTTTGATAAGGTTTGCAGATAATCGGTGTACCGCCCATTTTCAAATACCCCCATAATTCCATGCTCCAAACGGTCTGTGATTTCTTTCATTTTGTCGGTGGAATTTTTTGAAGTAAGGATAATCGGGGCAACCGGGCGCGGCTCAAAAACGGGTTCCGCTGCCGCTTCAAAATCCGATTTCTCCGGGGCGGGGCGTTCCGGCTCCGGGAAGCTCATTACCTTGTATTCTTTCGGTATGTCATTGTCCCGCCCGTTGTACCACTGTGAAAAGGTGTTGCCGTTGTTGTAGATATAGCCTTGATCGGTAAACTGTCCCCGGTCTTTCTGAACCGCGTCCCGCCCGTATTCCTCATACTTGAAATACTTCTTTGCTTCTTCGGGCAGCTCCAATTCGTCCAGCTCGTCAATGAGGTAATAGCCGTAGTCGGCTTCGGTTCGGACAGCAGGGTATATCCAGTAGCAGTCAAGGTTTTGCGCAAGGTTGATAAGGTCTTTCACGCTTCCGGCGTGTTCCTTAAACGTCACCGCCGCCGTGAATTTGTCCCTGTCCTCGTCGCTTTGCATTTCTAAGAGTTTGCCTAAATAATTCAGCTCGTCAATGGTGCTGCCCTGTATCACGGAAAGCGGCACGTCAAAGGGGTATTGCTCGGTGTTGGAAAATCCATTGATGAAAAAATCCTGCGGGTTCTCTGCGGTAATGCCGACGCTTCTCATAGCAGCGTGAAGCTGCTCCGTAGTGGTCGGCATGGAAAGCCACTCGCCGCCCGGTTTCCCGGTTTCAAAGCGGGTGCGGCTGTCGATTAGGATTGAAAATGTTTCGCTCATTTGCTTGCTCCTTTCTTCGTTCATCATGCGGTGCATAAGCTCGAAATCTTCTATGCTCATGCTCCCGTCAAATACATAGGGGTTAAAATCCTCCCCGTCCCGGTAGGGCTTTTCCGAAAAGGGAAGCCCTGCGGCGTGGGCGGCGGCTCTTGCTTCCTCCAACAGCTCCGGGGGTAAGGTGTCGTCGTGGGTTTCGATAAAGTCAGTCACGTTGTTATAGCCGTTCTCATAGTGGCGGCGTACCCCGGCGGTCAGCTCCGCAAGGTTCATGTCCTCGCCCAAGTAACCGCAATAGTAGCCGTTTAGGACAACGGCGGCGGGGTCTTTTTCCTGTATCTCCCGCAAGCGTCCCCTGTCCTCCGGGGTGAGGGTGTCGTCCGTTTCAAGGTAGATATAATCGCTGTGCCATGAACGCCCCTCCCGCCAAAACGCTACCCATGCAATCCCCGCTTGCAGTTCGTCTTGATAGTCCTTTACGGCTTCCCGTAAACCTGCCATAGCTTCATTCCTCCTTTCCGTTGGGGCAGAAAAAGGGCGCGGCGTTCCGGCTCCCTTGTCCGTCCTACACCGCGCCCGCGCTTTCTGCCAAAGTTTTTTATTTTTTCAAAGAGGGTAAAACCCTCTAAAGATACAGAGGGTTTGGGACACTTCCCAACAAGCAAAATCCCCGTCCGGCGCGGCAGCGTCGAAAGGGGATTTACGGAAAAGGGTACTCTTTTCCTATGCTTGCTACGCTACGAAACTTATTTTTTCTTCGGTATCTCTATCTTGTAGTTGACATACTTCCCGCCCGTATCAGCTAAAACAACGGTTCCGTCATAGGTTTTGCCTGTTTTCGGGGAATACAAGCCCTTGACATTCGCCTTGCCGGACTTTAAGAGGGCGGCGGCAATCTTCGGGGTAAAGGTAACTTTTCTTTCCTCAAAGAAACGGTCGTTTTTCCACATGGTAAAGGCGCAATCCCGGTTAGAGCAGTAGAAATTCTTCTTGCCCTCATAGACGGGGGAACCGCAACGGGGGCATTTCCCGATAGAGGGCTTTTCCTCCCCGCCCGTGAAAGCCGCCTTGCCTTTGTCGGCGGCGGTGTTTTCCTTTACCAGCTCCCGCGCCATAGCTTCAATGCGCTGCATAAACTCCCCAGCGTCGGCGGCTCCCTTTGCGATCTGCGTCAGATTGTTTTCCCATTCGGCGGTAAGCTGCGGGGAAGTCAGCATATCCGGCAGGACAGACACAAGGGCGGCTCCGTTCTGCGTGGGGATAAGCTGCTTTCCCTTGCGCTCTGCAAAGCCGGACTTTACCAGCTTTTCAATGACAGCGGCGCGGGTGGCGGGTGTGCCAAGCCCCCGGCGTTCCGCGTCCGGGTCGGTGTCCCCGTTCCCGGCGCGTTCCATTGCCGAAAGTAAAGTTGCTTCGCTGTGGGGCTTCGGCGGCGTTGTGAAATGCTCCGTTACCTTTGCCGTAGGGCTTGTAAAGGTCTGTCCCTCGGAAAGCTCCGGCAGGGTGTTTTCTTCCTCCATATCCTCCGGGTCGGGCTTGCCCTTTAATGTCGCCCGGTAGCGGCGTTCAAGGTCTTTCCAGCCGCCCGCAAGCACTGTCTTTCCCCGTGCCGTAAACTCCGTACCGGCGCATGAGAAAACCGCCGTGACCGCTTCAAAGATATGCGGCTCGGCGGCAGCGAAAATAAGACGCGCCCCGGCAAGGGTGAGGATATTCCTTTCACTTTCCGGCAGGGCGGCAGGGTCGGTCTTTGCAAGCTCCATAGTGGGGATAATGGCGTGGTGGTCTGAAACTTTGCTGCTGTCAAGCGTCCGGGAAACGTCCGGGGTAAACTCCGCGCCCTCCATAAAAGGCAGCTTGCCGGATAACATGGTAACAGTCTTTGCCGCCGTGTCCCCCATGTCGTCGGTCAGAAATGCGCTGTCTGTCCGGGGATAGGTAAGCAGCCGTTTTTCATACAAGGTCTGCGCAAGGTCAAGGGTCTGCTTCGCCGTGTAGCCGTAGATTTTATTGGCTTCCCTCTGTAAAGAAGTGAGGTCAAAGAGCTTCGGCGGGGCGGCGGTCTTTTTCTCTTTGGTGAGGGAAACACATACCGCCGTTTCCGCTTCACAAGCCGCTTTCAGTGTGTCGGCTCCCGGTTTATCCGAAATCCTTTCGCTGGCGGCTTCCGCGCCGGATAAGTCAAGGCGTACATGGTAATATTTTTCTTTCTTGAAATGGGAGATCGCTTCGCCCCGGTCAACCAGCATTTTCAGTGTGGGGGTCTGTACCCGCCCCACGTTCAAGGTCTTGTGATACAGGCAGGAGAAAAGGCGTGTCGCGTTGATACCAATGATCCAGTCGGCTTTTGCGCGGCACAATGCGGAAGCATAGAGCGCGTCATAGTCCCGCCCGTCCCCTAAGTCTGCAAAGCCCGCCTTGATCGCCGCGTCCTCCATTGAGGAAATCCACAAGCGGCGCATAGGCTTGTTACACTGTGCCACGCCGTACACAAAGCGGAAAATCAATTCCCCCTCGCGCCCAGCGTCGCAGGCGTTCACCACTTCGGAAACGTCGGCGCGGTGCATAAGCTCCTTTAAGGTCTTGAACTGTTTGCCTTTGTCGGCGGCGACGGTGTACTGCCATTCCTCCGGCAGAATGGGTAAGCTCTCATAGCTCCACTTTTTATACTGCTCCCCGTAGGCGGCAGCGTCCGCAAGCTCCACCAAATGACCGACGCACCAAGAAATGAGGTAGCCCCCGCCCTCGATATATCCGTCTTTTTTCTCTTTCACCCCAAGCGCGGCGGCGATACTTCCCGCGACGCTGGGCTTTTCTGCAATGATTAGTTTCATAAATCGTCCTCCTTATAATTGATTTTGTGATAATTGGGTTGTATAATCGGTAGAGAATTGTTATGTAAATGATAGGGAGGTGTTCCTATGGAACAGTTAAAAAATTATATTTATATGGATATGAGTGGAATAGATAGCTTGTTATCTCAAATCACATCTGAATTAGTAGAAACAAGCCATATTCAAACAACAAATAGAAAAACCGGTAACGCAAATGGAAATGCTGGTTTTTCAGAGATAGTTAAAAAAATTTTTAAAGCTGATGTCAGTGTTTCCGGTGAAATGGAATCAGTACAAATAATTGACAAGACCACAACGCAACCTTATGAAGCAAAGATACAACAAATTGTCAAGTATATTGAAAAAAATGAAGTAGTATTAAAGAACAGATCGGAAATGCTTAAAAATTACCAAGAAGATAAACAAAATTTTGCATTACTTACCATGCCCTTTGATACGGACTTCTATAATAGTGATTGGTCTGAAACAGTTAATTTAGCAAATCAATTTGGGTATATTTCGTTCTATAAGGGTGGAGATAGCACTAACAAATTTAAAGATACATACCAATATCATGATTCTTACTACAAGACAATGGCTATGGAAAAAATTAAAATAACCATGAATCTTAGTATAAAGAAAATGGAACCATTTGGCGGCATTACATCTCATTTAGCAGTTTTGTTCAGAGCAACGAAAGGGACAAATATCCGTTTGGGGGTATTCGGTCATATCTATAAATTGACAGAATCCGTTTATCAAATAAAACCTTATGCCGTATGGAGAGCCTAAAACTTGTCCTTAATTTCCCGTAATTTTCCTCTCCGTCAGCTTCTTGATACAGTACCCCACACAAGGCGGCTCCCGGTTGTAGGGACAGCCTTTGCAGCGCGGGGGAATGGAAGCGGGCGGCGGTTTCCCACGCCGCCCGTCGCCCGGTTTCTGTATCATCATTCTTTCTAAGGGGTTGTCGGTGAACAGGGTCATGCTTCCTCGTCCTCCGTTTCCCCGTCGTCCCCGGTTTCGTCGGGTTCCGGCTCGTCCTCGTCGTAATCATCAAAATCGAAATCGTCAAGGTCTGTGCCGCCCTTTACGTCCTGTTTGGGCTTCATAATCTTAAAGTAATAGAACGCACCGCCGCCCCCGGCAATGGCGACGATCAGAAAGAGCAGCAGCCCGCCCGTGCCTGTTTTCTTCTCCTTTGGTTCCTCCGGCTCGCCTTGTTCCGGCTCCGCTGCCTTGCCGCTGCAAGCGGTCATGTTGTCTTTACAGACGGGGCAGCTTACATTTACTTTCCCGGCTTCGCATTTCTCCGTACAGTTGCAGACTGCGGGCGGCTCCGTGGTGGTGTTCCCGTCCTCGATCAGTGCCATAAGGTCGGCTTCGTCCACTTGATTGAGGAAATGCACGGTGTTTTCCCCCTCGTCGTCCCGGTCAATGAGGATATAAAAGTAATTGCCGTTTTTGGTCGTCACGGTGATAAGCTGCTTGTTGCCGCCGAAATCGTCAACCAGCGTCGCGTTCCCGTCCGGGGTGAGGGGTTCTTCCTTTTCGGGTTCCTCGTAGACAACGCCGCTGTCGTCGGTCGCGTCGTCCTGTCCCTCCGGGGTCTGCGCGTAGGCGGTGACGGAAAAGCCGCCCATGAGGATAAGGGCGGCGCAAAGGGTCAAAAGCATTTTAAGGGTTTTCTTATTCTTCATCTTCGTTTTCCTCCTGTTCGTCGTTGTCTGCGCCGTAAGAAGCGGGCGCGGGGGTCATGCCGGGGATTGCCCCGTTTTGCAGCATGGCGGTAAGCTCCTGCGGGGAAAGCCGCATAGAGCGCACAAGCTGGACGATCTGCAAATTCTCCGCTTCGGTTTTCTGCGCTTCCAGCCCTTTGAGCTTGTTCTGATACTCGGTGATCTTCTCGCGGGTCTTTTCAATCTCCCGGTTGATACGGTCAATCTTGTTTGCTGCCATAGTGTAAAACTCCTTTCATAGTCAAAAATGTGTTCAGTTCCAATTCATCAAGCCGTACCCTTTGATACAGCCATAGTCAAGGGGGTAGCTTTTTATCTTGCAAGCGTCGCCGGAATTGCCCTCGACGGTGTAAACGCGCTGCCCGTCCGTGCCGATTACAAGCCCCACATGGTCTGCGCTCCCGTCCCCGTCCCAGTCAAAAAAGATCGCGTCGCCGGGGGCGATATTCTCATAGCCCCTCGCGCCCCATTGCCCCCGTGACTGGAACCACGGTACGCCCTGTGACTGGCACGCGGCAAAGCGCGGCTCGCTTTTCCCGGCTTGATTGTAGCACCATGAAACGAAACAGGCGCACCATTCCACGCGGCTGTTGAAGCCGTACCAGCTCCAATAGGGCTGTCCCCCTACATTGCCTACCTGTGACTTTGCCCGGTCTACCACGGCGGTATTTCCGGGGCGTGTGCCGTTTACAAGCTGCACCCCGCTTAAATCCTCCGACGGGTTCCCGTCCGGGGAACCGCCGCCGAAAATAAGGGGCTTGTTTCCGCTGGTTTCCAAGTACACCCGGAACATTTCAAGCTGCTCCGGGGTAAGCAGTCCCGGCGCAAGCTCGGATATGGGCTTGTTCTCCAGCTTGATATTGAGGATAAAATACTCATAGGGGACTTCCTCGGTGGTGGTTTCCCCGGTGTCCGGGTCTGTGCTTGTTTCTGTGCGGTAACGTATTTCCACTTCCTCCGTCAGAGTGAGGGTATATTGAAGTTCAAAGATACGCTGTATTTCTGCCTGTGCGGTCGCCGGGGTGTAGGTCTGTAAAAGCGCGGTCAGATAGGACGCTAATTCATGGGGGTTATGCCCGATACTGTCAAGGTCATAGCGGTACTCGTCATAGCCGGGGTTGTCGCGCTCGATATTGTCAATCCTGCGCTGCAAGTCCGTTTCCAGTGCCGCATAGTTGTTTTCCACGGCGACTAAATCCGCGTCCTCCGACGTGTAGGAAGTCCCGACAATGCCGTTAATCATGCCGGAAAACATAGCTCCACAAGAAGATAATGCGGAAGAAATCATAATGAAAAGCAGCAGCGCACCTATGGCGATACATACGCCCGCCGGGTGTCGCCCGACAAATGCGATTGCCTTTTTGGTTCCCTCGGCGGTCTTTTTGGCGGCTTTTCTTGTGTTCTCCGCTGCGTTCTTGACAGACTTTGCGCCCTGTGCCTTGACAGTCTTTGCATACTGCTTTTTAATGCGCTGCTTCTGCATATACCGGGAGAATGGATTTGACGCTGCGATCTGCGGGTTGTCATGGAGTGCCTTTTGGTAGAGATAGTTGGCGTTTGCTTTCTGCGCCGCCTTTTCAGCCTTTGCCGCCGCCCGGTAGGGTTTGAGCTTGTGGCTGCGGTAGCCCTCCTTGACTTTCCGCGCCCCGTACTTCGCGGCTTTTTCGGCGGTTTCCTCGGATTTGTGCGCACCCTCCACGCCGGAATTGTCCTTTTCCACGGAATGTACCTTGTTATGGACGAAAATACCCGCTTCCTGCGCGGGGCGGGATAACGGGTTTTTATGTGCCTTGCCGCCGTTCATTGGCTTTTCCCGTTCCTCGAAACGTAGGCGGGTCTTGCCTTTCCCGGTGGCTTCGTCAAAGGTGCGTTCCCTTACAAGTTTCTTTTCCTTTGGGATTTTCGCCCTTGCTTCGTCCAGCCTGTCAGCGGCTTTGTCGGATTTCTTGATATACTTTTCCAGCTCCGGCGTTGCCCGTTCTTCCTCGGTGAATTGCAGCCGGGAAGTGCGGGCGCGGCTTTCTGCTTCTGCCTGTGCTTTCCGTGCCGCCTTTTTGCTGGCTCTGCGGGTGTGCGCCCCGTCGATATGCTCTAAGACGCGCTCGGCGGTTCCCGTGTCCTGTGCGGCTTCCGTCCCCGGCGCATGGGGCAGGGGCGGCGCATTGGGGGATATGTCCGGCGCGGGATTGCCCGGTATGGGCTGCGCTGCCTGTGCGTCTTGTGCTGCCTGTTGCTCCGGCGTTTTCAGTAAGGCAGCTTCCCGCGCCCGTTTGCTGATACGCTTTTGTTTCCCTGTCGCCCCGTTTACCTCGATAGCCCCGTCGCGGCTCATTTTCTGCGTGATCTTGTCACGGGCTTTGTACTGCTTCATGGTGGTTCACCTCCAAACTGCGCCCCCCAAGAGGGCGCAAGGCTGATAAAATAATCTGCGGGTTACGCGCCGCCCACTTCCTCCGGCTTTGTCGTCATAACACGGTACAGCTCGGTATCTTTCGGGAAACGGTCTACAAAGGGCAGAATGACATTTCCATAAAATAAAAGCCCCTCGCCCGCTTCGGAATGGGTGACGTAGCTCATTTGCTGCGGGGAGATGTTGAGCTGCTTCGCAAGGATAGCCCGGTCGCCCGCCGCTTGATTGAGCATGAGGACAAAATCGCTGTTCTCAAAGATATTTTCCACTTCCCGGCTTGCCAAAAGGTCTTTCACGTTCTGCGTAATGGCTGTGGGTATGCCGCCCCACTTTCTGAAACGCTTCCAGATTTCGACGCTGTAAGCGGCGGTCTGTTCGTCTTTCAGTAACAGGTGAAATTCGTCCATAAAATACCGCGTGGACTTCTTCGCTGCCCGGTTCACGGTGACACGGTTCCACACTTGATCTTGAACAATCAGCATACCCAGCTTTTTGAGCTGCTTCCCAAGCTGTTTAATGTCAAAGCAGACAAGGCGGTTGTTAAGCTCTACATTTGTCCTGTGGTTAAAGACGTTAAGGCTCCCGGAAACGTAAAGCTCCAATGCCGCCGCGATACGCGCCGCTTCCGGCTCCGGCTGCTTCAAAAGCTCGTCGTAAAGGTCGCCCAAAATCGGCATTTTTGCCGGGTCGGGGGCTGCAAGGAAAGGACGGTACACGTTCCTAACAGCGCGGTCAATGACGGTCTTATCCACGGGCTGCAAGCCCTCCTTGCCGCCGACGATCAGCTCACAAAGGGAGAGGATAAAATCGCTTTTCAGCGCAAGCGGGTTGTCGTCCTCGGAATAGTTGAGGTTTATATCCATAGGGTTGACGTAGTGCGGGCTGGTGGGGGAAAGCCTTATCACCTGTCCCTGTAATCTTTGCACAAGGGGGTAATACTCGGCTTCGGGATCGCAGATAATAATGTCGTCGTCCGTAATGAGGAAAGCGTTTGTCATTTCCCGCTTCGCCGCAAAGGATTTCCCGCTTCCCGGCGTTCCCAAGATTAAGCCGTTGGGGTTTTTAAGCTGCTTGCGGTCGCAAAGTATCATGTTGTTGGAAAGAGCGTTCAGCCCATAGTAAAGGCTTGCGCCCCTCTGAAAAAGCTCCTGCGTGATAAAGGGGATAAAGATTGCCGTGCTGGAAGTCGTCAAGCCCCGCTGTATGGGGATAAGGTTCTCACCGATAGGGACGCTTGACATCAGCCCCGCTTCCTGCTGGTAGTCAAGCCGGGTGAGGGCGCAGTTATATTTCTGTGCAATCCCCGCCGCCGCGAAAATGTCATTTTCCAGCTTTCTTTTTGTGTCCGCCATGTTCACCACAAGGAACGTCAAGAGGAACATTCTTTCATTGCGGCTCTGTAAGTCCTGCAAGAGATTTTTCGCTTCGCCGCCAAACGTGGCAAGGTCGGACGGGATTATATCCATGTCGTACCCTGCGCGGACGGCTTTCTTCTGTTCCTCGATTTTCATTTTGTCAAGGTCGGTGATTTTGCGCTTTACGGTCTTGATTGCTTCCGTCTGGTCGATACTGTGGATATGTAAGTTTACGATCACACCCGTTTCAAGGTCTAACATATCCGCTAAAATGCGGTCGTTTAACTCCGGCGCAAGTATCTGTAAGAACGATACCGCGCCGATCTTGCGCCCCATGCGGAAATACCGCCCCTCGCCAAAACGGAATGAGGGCGGGGCGATAAAGTCCTTTGTGGTAAGCCCGGACGGGGCAAGCCATGAGAAATCAAAGTTGAACGGCTCCCCCTCCGGGTGGAATACCCCGTGCATGGTCTGTAACCGTTCATAGCCTGTCTGCGGTCGGGCAGATACTCCCAGCACCTTGAAATTGTTCAGTATGTCCGTTTCGATACGGGAAAGCCGGGATTTTGCCGCGCTCATGTTGTCCGCTTCAATACTGAACGTGATATATTTGTGCTTCACAAGCCCGTTGTTCCCTTTGGAAAGCTGGCTTTTTAACATATCCCCGTATTCGGTGCGGATAGAGTTGAAAGCGTCCTCCTGCGCCGGAATGTTGATTGCTTTTTCCGCTTCCTCCCGCTGTGTCCCTTGATTGATGAAAGAGAGCTGCACCGATACGGAAGCGTCAAAATAGTTGAGGAAGTCACACCAGTTTTCAAAAATGGCGGTCTTGTCGTCTGCCTGTGCAAGCTGGTAGTTTATATCCTCGTAGACAATGCTCTTGCTGTATTTCTTTTCCGTTATCCGGCATATCCCGTCCGGGTACAGGTTGATGTAGGGGATTGTCTGCTGGGCGGTGTGCGCCTTTCCGTCCCCCTTTGCCTGTCTGATTGCGGCGGCGATCTGCTTCTTCTCGCTGCGGGTCAGTTTCCGCTTCGCCTTAGTTCCGGGGCTTTTTCCCGGTGCGCCGCCTTTGGTTGGTTCCTTTGACAATCGCTGATACCTCCTTTTCCAGTTTCCGCTGCCTTTCCAAGACAGCGTATAGATTTTGTGTCTGATAGGGTCGCTCCTTTGGTCGGACAAATTTTGTCTGTATGATGTTTTTCACCACGGTTTCAAGGGGCTGTCCGTGTTTCTCGTACATTGCCATGAGGAAGCAGGGGAGCATGACGACAATCATCACAAATGCCGCCGCGCTGGTTCCCGCGCTGTCCTTTAGCAAGAAAAAAAGCGGCAAGCCTGTAATGAGTGCTGCCGCGAAACAAACGATCTGCCGCTTCGTGAGGTTGAAAGCGACTTTTGTTTTTATCTTTGATAAATCCTTTGGTACGGGTACATACGCCATACCGAAAACCTCCTTTCCGTCAAAGCTCTATGCTGTTCTTTGTTTCATTCCCCCATGTGTCCCAGCCCGCCGTTTCCTGCCTTGCGAAAAGCTCTATCCGGGGAATGTCGCCCATAAGGGCAATGATTTTTTCCCGCGTTATGTCCGGCTTTTTGCTGTGCTGCTCTATGGGGGAGATAATGAACTGATGAATACCCGCCGATTTTCTCTTTGGGTGTCCCCGTGTGGCAAACAGGCAGAGTTCCGCGTTTCCCCGCGTCCAAAATCCCAAGCCGTAAAACCATGTGTAGGACTTTTTATTGAGTTTCAGCCATACAAAGGCGGCGGTCTTATAGGTAAAGCCCCAAGCCTTGATAAGCCGCAGTGCTTCGGGAAGCTGGGGGAATGTCGCCCACAAGAAAAGTGCGCTGTCCTCTGCCGCAAGGTCAGCCACGGGAAGCGCGCAAAGTTCCTCTATGCTCATGGTCGGGTAGTGGTGTTCTGCCGCGCCGGAAAGCCGCTTCTGTGCGTACTTCCACGGGGGATCGGCGTAGATTATGCCGTATTTCTTTTCAATGGTTTCTTGTCCCTCCTTTCCGTATGCTTCCTTTTAAGCCCCATAAAGGGTAATCAAGGCAAAGGTCAATCTTTGCCCTTTGCCTGTCCCTATTCTATGGGTTTTTCCCGCGTCAAGGTCGGGTCGTATTTTCGCCGCTTCGCTCTGAAAATCTCCACCCTGCCCTTGACACGCCTTTAGTGCGCCGCGAAAATGGACTTAGCAAGTGCGCCGGATTTGAACAGGGAAAAGCAGAGGATCACCGTATAAGCAGCAAGGGAGAATATCGCGCTGTGTAGGTTGTCCGCCACTGTTATGTTGTTCACCAGCACCGCGTAAATGCCGACGCACACCATAATGAGGAAGCCTTGAAAGCCGATAGCGAACAGGGCTTTTAAGTAGTTGTTGCCGATCTGCCCCCACTCTTTATTTGTCATTGTTGCAAATGGGATAGGCGACACGGAACAGTAAAGGTAAATTTCTATCATTCTGCCGTAGAGGACAACGGTTATCAGTACGGACATGATTTTCATGCAAAGGCTCACAAGGCTTGTTTCCATAACCAGTAATAAAAGTTCGGGGATTTCCATTGCGTCAAGCCCCTCCTGCATGGAAGCAAGGGCGGCGGCAACGTCAATTTCTGTGCTGCCGCTTATCACCCCCGCCGCGCCGGAAACGACGTGCTGCGCAACGTCAAAGACTGCCATAGTAATATCAAAGGTGTGGGTGACAAGGTACACCGCCACCCACGCCTTGAAAAACCACTTGAAAAACATAAATGTGTCAACGTCGTGCATATTGTTCTTTTCCGTTACCATGCTGATTAGCTCCACGCATAGGACGTAGGTAATGACAAGCCCCGCAATAGGGACTATGACATTTTCTGATAACGTGCGTATCATGCTGAAAATGCCCGCGTTCCAGCCCTGCGGGGTCTGCCCTACCTCTGCGGCAATGGTGCCGACTTTCTCGTTTACGTCCCCGAACATAGTTGACAGGTTCCCGTTAATGGCTCCTATGAGGATTTCCTTTATCCATTCCGTGATCGCGTCAAGTATGCTCTGCATAGGCTCTTACCCGTGCTTTTTAGCCGAACAGCCCGGAAAGCAGGGGTACAAGTGTCATGCCGATCAGCGCAACGCCGCCGCCCGCCATGAGCTGCTTCATGCCCTGTGATTTTGCTCATGTGAGATAAAGAAGTAAAAGAAGTGTAAAAAATTTTGCCGTTCCCT
>OFFY01002444.1_pt1 | contig 13073 bp, 12 predicted proteins | sample 1521481 | NCBI WGS metagenome assembly OFFY01 (sample SAMEA3504117, study PRJEB24116) | mouse gut metagenome | biome: mouse gut; feature: mouse-associated habitat; material: faeces | place: Denmark | collected 2011
TGTCTGTCTGTCTGTCTGTCTGTCTGTCTGTCTGTCTGTCTGTCTGTCTGTCTGTCTGTCTGTCTGTAAGCATTATCTTTTTCCTATCTGCCTTGTCAACCCTTTTTCCACATTTTTCTTAACTGTTGTATAATTATATTTTTCTCTTTCTCATTAATGATGTCTTGCAGTAGCGCTCCCTTTACAATTGAGATTGCAATTTCCCTTGTATCGCTATAAAAAAACGGCATAATCACTTGAATTGTCAACTGTGTAATAAGTGTCGCTCCTGCAGCGCCGACAATTCCCATTATCGGAATAAAAATAAAATTCAATATTATATCAATTACCAATCCTGCTATACAAAATTTATTAATAAACTTATTTTTATTATCATTGGCCAAATATACCTGATTTAGGGTTGACATTGTCGAAATTCCATAATACCAAACTACCACTTTTAATACTTTGACCGCTTCCAGATACGCTTCTCCATATAAAATTAAAATGACCCAATGAGCAAAAACAGTTATAAAAACAGAATAAATTGTATTTAACCAAAAAATCACTGCGTATGATTGCCGAAGTCTTCTCAAATATGTACTTCTATTCTGTTCCGCTGCATCATATAGTATAGGTGAAACCGATTGTATCAAAGCATTTGGTATAACTCCCCATAAAGTTGAAATCGTCAATGCTGCAGAATATAACCCAACAGAACCTTTATCCAACATATTTCCAAGCATAATTCGATCTACTTGCGCATAAAGAATCGTAATCAATCCTGCAATCAAATAATGATACGACTGCTTTAACAACTTTTCACCCAAAATCCGATTAAATTTTGGACTAAATCCCTCAATCCTCGTATAAAACAGCAATAGAAAAATAGCCAAAATAATCATATCAGTTGATGATGCTAACGCAAACCATACAATGTCCGCACCTGTAGCCAATAAATAGATACGATACAAACTCATGCCCAAGTATGCCAAAGCTCCCGAGATACTGCTCCATTTTGAAAGTAGTTTTGCCTGGAAATAGTAATTAATTGTATCAAAAGAACTAAAAATAATAGATAATGATTCAAAAATAGCAATCCATACAATCCCTGGATCCTCTCGGTTTGTTGTATAAATAAGTGTTACAATACTTATCGTTGACAATATAGATATCCCAAAACGCATCCATATTGATGTCCAAATCACCTCGTTATTGTCATACTTATTTACGGCCACTTCCCTGATAACAATAACCGCTAACCCCAGTGACGCAATAGAGGAAAAGAAACTCACAAATGCTGCCACATAATTAATTGTCCCAAAATTTGATGGTCCCAAATATCTTGCTGTCGCAAGTGAAACCATAAATTGGAGTATCATATTAAATATCTTTCCACCGATAATCCAACTAACATTAGAAAAAAACTGCTTTGAATCTTTTCGCATCTCAATTATTCCTAAGTGTATTTACAGACCTCTGCTTGTATTCTTATCCAATTCTCTGGATAAAAGTCATCCTCCCATGACTTTACCTCTGGACAAATAACCACTTTATTATGATTAGTATTTAACCATGCTGCCCACCAACTATAAGAACTATTTGCTATAATCTGATGCCTGCACTTTGACATAAGAAATAAATCTTCTACAGTAGCATGATCACTCAGATTATTAATAACCAACATATCAAGCTTTTTATTCTTGTTCCTAAACTCTTCTGCAAATAAAATGTCATCAGAAAAAATAACATATGTTATGTTATTTACTAAAGCTTTTTCCATATATTTTATTGCCAAATCATAATAATCTTGTCCAATACTACATCCAATTGAAAGATAATCTCCACGTCTTATATGAATTGCAACGCTTTTTTCACAAGAGTTAATCTTATTTTGCATTTTTTTACCATAATCACTAACTTCTATAGCAGGAAAAAACATATGTAATAAATCTTCTCTATATTTCTCGAAATATTGATGGTTCTGCCAATATCCCTTTAAATATACATTTTTCTTTCCTATATGAAATATCTCAGAATCATATTTATAACACTCTCTTTCCTTGATTATAGTAGTCCTTAAACCTATTCGACTTAAAAGAAAAAGATGATTTATAATAGCTCTGTATAACAGATTAGTACCTTTTTTAAATGTAATTCTTTTACTGAATATAATTTTAAAATTTAAAATATCAACCTTCCTAAATGAATCATTATCCTGTTGTGATGTATCTATTACCAAATCACAATTATTGTATTTTGCAACAGCATACCCGCAAGCATAGCAAAAAAGCTGGTTTCCCAATCCGCCATATACCTTAACCATGACTCTTTGCATCACCAATAACAGCCCCCTTCCACCCTACTTGCCCCTTTGGGACGCTCTTCGGTTCCCGGTCGGACCCAATATTCATTGTACAATTTTGATACTACAGGATCGTCATCCCATCTTCTCCCTTTTATACCAAACAAAATCTGAGTAACTCCCCCCAAATGGATCGCTTGTCTGCCCGCTTTCTTTATCCTCGCTGCAAGCGGCATGCCATATGCCCCACACCCAACAATTGCTACCTCAAAATCATATTCCATGGCCTTATTATACATATCGTCCAATGCCTCAAACCATGTTTCATAACCAGAATCTGTCTCCTCTGCAATTGTTTGCACAGCCTTAACTGTATATAATGTAAACTCCGGCAAAATATCCTGATTTTCAAACAGCTTCTCTCTCTTCCTAAATTGAGCCATTATCGTTTTTGCAAAAGGGTGAATTACTAAAACTTTTTTTCCTTTCAACACTGTAGTCCACGGTTTTTTTGCATTCCAAGGCTCTAATGATCTCAATCCTGTTAAATTTGCTTCCTCTTTTAAATATGTTGTACAAAAATAACGTTCAAACGGCACCATCCAAATACCTAATATATCTATTTCAGGAATTACAGATAACATTAATTCATAAAAACGGGCATATGAATTATCTGATTCCAAAGGTGAAAAAAAGCCGCTATAGGTACATAACATATTATTGGCTACCTGCTTTTTTTTCTCATAATTTACTTCATAAACCCCTATAGTGTATAACTCTGTAGAACCGAATCTTGTAATCAGCAACGGCATACCAGATACTATTCTCTGGTAAATGACCTCATGGCTTTGCTGATAACCTAACATCCTATGTCCGTATATTTTCTTACCCTTTTCAAAAAATTTAGTTTCACCGCAGCAATTTTCAATATATTTTCGTATGAGCCTTGAATATAATTGTTCTATATAATATAATACCTTGTTCTGCATACTTATTAATCCTTATAGCCCCTACACCATCTTTATAATTACTTCTCTTTCACTAGTGCTGATATATTTTGCCGGCCTTTTCAATACTTTGTGCGCTTATAGTCATAATTAAAGTAAAATAATAAAATTTGCCTATACAATTATCGCCTATACTACCAACTAATATGGCTATACATCCAACTAAGCCTATCCTTACTACTGAATTAACATTAGCTGTAGCTTTTCTAAATACCGAAACAAGAAACAATATCCATAATATAAAACCTCCCAAACCATAATCCAGCATAATTTGAAGGAAACTGTTATGTGCATGATATAATCCTATATTCCTAAATATAGTATCATTATTATATCCATATCCTACACCCCATTGTCTCATCACCAATTCAGGCAATAATCTGTAAATACTAATTCGTCCAGTCAAATTAATGTTTTTACCTAACACATCCTCGATGATCCATACAACAATTGGATTATTAATATATGCTTCACTTAATATAAACCACATTCCAAATATTATAATAATTCCAAAAGTTACTACTAATATTCTCCCTCTTTTATCAAATTGAGAAAAAATAAAGCAAAATAGGAAAACTAATAAAACAATAATACCCGTAGCATTATCTGTAAGTGCAGCATTATATATCGCTAAAAAATATATTATTACTGACCAATATATTCGTGTCTTTTTCAATATAAAAAGTTCATTCATTCTACAACATACAATAGTGAAAATACTTAATTCCGTAATAAATAACTTTGTTCCCAGAAAATACATTTCCTGATCTGTAAACATCCTGATCTGATCAAAGCCATGAGGAAATACTTTCAAACATAACGTATTTATTACCAATAGAACAGATAAAATAGTCGACAACATATGTATTATATTCTGGTAACGCTCTGTACTTATATTCCTGGCCGCAATAAATAGCAGTAGAATTGGCACCCATTCCAGCAAATTCATAATCAAATTATACAGATCAAAACCACTATTACAAAATGTTGAAAACTCAGTCCAGATAACAAACCCCATCAACAAACATTCCTGCTTACATAAATATCTCCACTGCGGATACAGCAGCAATCCTAATATAACTATAACCAGTGCCTGCCACATGATCTTCCCATAAATTGATATGTTTGAAAAAAAATACATATTGGGAATATAGCATAATAGAATAAATATATATATTATATTTCGATATTTAATATACGTTTTTCCTTCTCTTTTTAACCATTCCATATTCTTTCACACTATCACTTTGCCATACTCTTCCTGATATCTTTCTTTTACTGCATCAATAAGAAATTCTTTCTTTACATACTGATATGCATTCTCAACAATGTCATCGTATGCTTTTCTGTTTACAATCACCTTTTCCAACCTGTCCGCAATTTCATCAGGATTATTAATATCAATTAAAATACCATACTTTCCATAACCCAATACCCACGGAACAGCGCCAGAGTCCTCTCCTCCTATAACCAATACCTTCTTTGCCATTGCTTCAATAAGTACCATTCCGAAAGCCTCGGTAACCGACGTATGCAGAAGAATACCTCCTTCTTCAAGTGCTGAAAGCATCTTATTCCGCTCAATGTTTCCCTTAAAAACAATTCCCTCCTCCAACCCATTTTGGCAAGCCCACTGATTTGCCACACCATTTTCCTCATGTCCATCCCCATACATGACTAATGTAATATCATATATCTTCTTTCTCACAATATTGAAGGTCTGCATTATTGCTTTCGTATTTTTAATATTTCCAAACCCATTATTAATTGCATATATCGTTTTGGTATGTCTGACTGGAACATATTCTTCAAGTAAAATATTGCGTTCAATAAAATTCGGAATAATAGATATTTTTCTATCCGGAAATTGTCTTTTATACAGTTCCGCTATATAACCGGAGACAGCCGTAACATGAACTGCATCACGCAATACACTGTTACCCAGTATTTCTCTTCTTCTCCAGAAATAATTTCCAATAGCAGGACATACAACATCCGGCCAATCATGCAAGGTAATCACGGTTTTTGTTTTATCATACTGCAAAGCTCCCATTGCATGCTCATAACACCAATGCGCATGAATTATATCCGGCTTTTCCCTTTTTAAGATTCTCTCTATTTCATAAATCTCCCCTTTGAACTCTAAAAAAGCACGTAAGTTGCCATGTTTATTTATTTTGACAATATACTCACATAATTTTTCATGCCGAATTACAGTAGTCTTTCTGATTCTATTGCTGGAAGTAACAAATACAATCTCATTTCCCCTGGCTACATAACTCTTTACTAAACTAAATAAGAAATGAGAAGGAGCTCTATCTTCAAGAATTGCCTGTATATCCATATTCCCAAGCGGCATCAGAAATGCAATTTTCATACGCTTCTCCAATTCACTACTCCTTAAACTTAGCTTACTTTCCTAACATAATTTGTACATAAGGCACTATGGAATAAATAATCGCTGTTACAAAACCATGATTTTTATACAAATAATGGAACCATTCCTTTTTCGGTAATCCCTTTGGTGATTCTTTCAGCTTCATTCGATCTTTCCTTGTTAAGGTGATGTCCTTCCATGTTCCCGTTCTGGAATTATCATTGCAGATTCCTACAAAAAACCAGGATGCCATAATCTTAAATCCCTTTTTTCTCGCCTCACACCCATAATCAAAATCGCCCATTGCATGTTGAAAAACCGGATCTATATTTCCCAACCGATAAAATATGTCCGCCGGAATCAATACACAATTAGCGCAAAATGTATCGCAATATCTTTTTTTAGATTGTGTCGACATAACATTCCTGTAACTTGGTTTTAACTTACTTGTCTTAATGGCTCCGCTGTAGGACATTTCTCCAGCAGAATTGCATGTTGCACCAACAGCAATACTCTCCTCTGTACCAAGATAATCTATCAATTTGGTAATGGCTTCCTCATAAAATTCTACATCGTCATTTGCAAGCATTATAAAGTCATATTTGCCCGGTTTCACCCTGTGAGCAGCCTCTATTGCAACACGCATTCCACCGGAATAATAAAGATTCCCATTCCCTTTTATAAGACAAATATCCGGTATCAAAGCCAATGCTTCTGCTGTACCGTCAGAACTATTATCATCCACAATAATAAAGGAAAAAGTCTGCTTCCCATCCTGACGAAGTGTATTTACAAAATTAAGCGTCTTCTCTTTTCGATTATGACATGTAGCTAATACCAAGATATTCGCCACTTCTATACCTCCAGTAACTCATGATACCAATTTACATCTGTTTTAATAACTTTAGCCGGAATCCCTGCAATTGCAGTATTTTTTCCAAAACTTTCACCTGTTATAAGAGCCTTTGTCCCAATAATAGAATCATCACCGATATGAGCTCCTTTTAAAACTACAACATACTGTCCGATCCATACATGATTACCCACATAAATATCCCTTGCAAAATTAATGCGATTACCTGATGAATCTAATACGGAATGGCTGTCGCCTGTCCTGAAAGTAACTTCACTGGAAAACAAACAACGCTCTCCAATAAAAATTGATTTTCCTTCTGTACATGCCAAATGAATATTTCCTACAAAATGGGAATGATTCCCAATTGAAATATTTCCCCCGCCGCTTACAACAAATTCCATGTTCTTACAAACACAATCATGTGCTATATGTATACAATTCTGATCCCCGAAAAACATAAATTTACATCCATATATCCGGCCTCCCTTTTCGATAACTAATTTATTATCTTTTCCCTTATTCTTAATTACATTATGCTTCAGAAATACCCCCCCGAGCAAATGCTTCAATCCCTTTCTTCCTTTTATTCGATTTCCAAGTATACTGCTATATATGCCAGCTAATATTAACATTACCTTTTCATGATCTCTAATGTATCGTTTCAATTTATATTATACTTTACTCCAAATCTCATAATTGTATTTCGCAGTATTTCTATTTTTGTACACTTTCAATTACTTCGTTATATATATATAATATTTCATTATAATTATTTCCCTCTGAATAATGCTCCCTGTAAAATTGTAAAATAGAATTACATCTGCATTTTAAAGCCCACTCAACTGCCTGTTCAATTGCATTACAATCATTATGTCTAAACCGTAATCCTGTTACGTTATCTTGAATTAAACAACCTGTATTCCCAATATCCGCCCCCAACACCGGCGTCCCTACACTATATGCCTCTAAAATCGTCATCGGGAAACCTTCATAACACTGTGTCGGTAAAATAAGCGCCATTGATTCCGACAGCATCTTTTTAACCGCTTCATTAGAAACATATCCCAGCATTTCTACTGATTTCAGGCCATTATCTCCAATAAAACGCCCACACCACTCCTCCATCGGCCCCGTCCCGCATATAATCAGCTTTGGTCTACCTTTCCCCTGTTTTTCCTCTATCTGTTTCCATGCCCGAAGTAAAATATCAATTCCTTTTATTTTTTCCAAACGTCCGACATATAGAATTTGTTTCTTCCTATTACGCTCTATATCAGATCCATCTCTTAATGAACCTTCCGCTTTACTATATTTTGTTTCGTATGTAAAATTAGGCTTTATAAAAACCTTTTCCTCTTTAATCTGCTTTAACTTCAGAATCTTTCTTTTATTGAATTCCGTTAAACAAATATAATTTAGCTTCCCATAGATCCCTGTCATTCTGTGGAACATCATACTGACAACGCAGGCCAGTGTCTGAACCCTGCTTCCTCTATAACAGCCATGTTTAACTGCACAGCCTAATCCCCTCTCCACACAGTCTTCACATACATGCCCGTCTCTGTAAAATGCAGCCCCCGGGCAAAGCAGTCTGAAATTATGCACAGTCTGTACCACCGGGATTTTCATCGAAAGTGCCGCATAATACACTGACGGGCTGATAAAACTCAATGTATTATGAACATGGACAATATCTATGTTATTTTCTTTTATTATTTTTCTAATCTCCCGATAGGTACGCGGATTAAAAATTGTGATATAGGGAAATACGAATTTATGTCTTATAGACATATCCTTTAATTCGTTATTGTCCCGGCTATATAAGACAACCGTATGCCCATGCTCTTCCAGCATTCTCTTCTCATTGAAAACAACTGTATCCTCTCCTCCGGGAAGCTGATAATAGTTATGTACAATTAAAATATTGAGTTTTCTATTATCAGACATCTATTCTCTACTCCCGACCGTAATCTTTTATCAGAATTATTTCCCCGTATCTGCTAAGTATGTATTTCAACCGATTTATAATGCATATAATTCTTCGTTCAATGCTTCAATGAGCCTATTATTTTCCTCTTTTGTTCTAATTGCCAATCTTATATACTGCCTGCCATCCTGATGGATCTTCGCAACAAGATTTTTAATTAATATATTATGTTTGACCAGCAACCTGCTATTTAAATCCGACGCTGTCATTCCTGTTACAACCTCTGCCATCACATAATTGGCCTGACTGGGTATCACCCGCAATCCGGGAATTTTAACCAATTCATTTACATAACAGATCCTTTCTTTCCTGAATTTTTCCAATGCAGACAGATATTCCTTTACATACTTTTCTTCTATCTGCAAATAAAATTCTGCAAAAGAATTAATATTCCAAATCGCCACATCCTTTTTGATTTCTGCTATGGCATCTGTATTTCCTGATGCCAGCACTCCTAACCGCAAGCCGGGCACCCCGTAAGATTTTGATATACTTTTCATAACAAATAAATGCCTGTTCTCATCAAGGATATGTTGTTGTATCATTGATGAGTCCTCTTCCTCTGCAAAGTCGACAAATGATTCATCAATTAGTAATGTAATTTTATTCTCTGCAGTCCAGGCAGTTAATTTCAACAATTCTGCCTTTGATAAATAATTTCCTGACGGGTTATCCGGATTAATAAGGATCAAACTCCGGATTTCCTTATCCCCAAAGAAATCAATTAAATCTTCCGCCGTATACCGAAAATCATCATTATCCGGCCAATAAACAACCAGCTCTTCCCGTTTGTATCTCTGTCCGTATTCCTCGAATGTAGGCCTGATGATTCCCACTTTCCCTGAAACACTGCTCATCCATGCCTTAATTAACTCGGCAGCCCCATTTCCTGCCAAGATATTGTCCTGACTTATGCCGAAATTCTTCGCCGCCAACAACGAATTTACATACATTCCGGAGGGATATTGTTTAAGCAGCTTTTCAAAACTGGCCTTAATCTCATCTATCATCTTCTGAGGCGGGAAATACGGATTTACCAGATAACAAAAATCAAGCAATTGAGGATATCTCCAATATCCTCCATAACGCTTCTGCAAAAGCGCAACCTTCTGATTTTCGTCCGGCATAAACATGGATGCTGCAATATCCAAATCCTGTATATCATCAATTTCGTACCATAACTGACCATTCAATCTCTTTGCCTTAATTTGGGGTTCATCAAGCATTGCGATAACCCGAAGCACCTGTTCGTAGTATTCATTTTCACCCAAAGCGCTCTGATATGCATCTAAAAACGGAATATAATATTTTGCCGAAAAATCCCTGCCAAATTTATAGATATTTACGGTTTTATAATAATCATTCATTTCAGCATATCGAAATTTACTCTTTGGAACGAAATCCTCAATATCATCATCAGGACTTAACTTTACACATGTACCATCCATCCAGGATTCATATTTATCAACCAGTGCCAGAGTTTCTCTCGGATCCGTTAATAATGCCTCAACTACCGCATCCTCGAAGATTAGATCTGACTCCAAAAGAAGCGTATCCTCTTTGCAAAGCCAATCTTTTGCCAACGCTAATGAATAAATATTATTTGTCTTGTCAAAAATCGGATTATTAACATAAAGAATAGGAACCTGAATCTCCAGGCTGCAAATATAGTCAATCAGCTTTTGTCCTTCATAACCGACAACAATTACAATCCTTGATAAATGCAGCCTTTCCAGTTGATAAAGCATTCTCTCAATCAAAGTCACTCCATTCACCTGAATCATACACTTCGTATTGCTTTTTGTTAAATCTTTAAGACGTTTCCCCATTCCTGCCGCCAAAATGATTGCCTGCATAATATCCCCCACGGTCACGCATTCTAAACCCAAAATTTATCTGCCGGTTCCTTCATTTCTAACTCTGCTATAGTACTATCTTCTCTCAGTAACTGATAGATATGGGCAGCATAATTAATATCATGTATCGACAGCCCAATATTGTATGCAAGAATTCTCTCCCTTTCGCTTTCGCGTCCCGGAATATTTCCGTTTACAACATCGCTTACTTCCGCAAACTTTCTGAATTTATCAAAATTCTTAAAATGGCATACATGGCCATAATCATCTGCAAACACTTTATCAAAAAACAAATCGCAATTTGTAAAACCACGCGTATGTACAGGAACTACCAACGTACCCTCATCAAAGCATTTGCCGCTGCAAATATCCCCCTGGAAATATGTCACACAGGAAATAATAACCTCTGAACCTTTTATTAAATTTTTATACCCATCCACATATATAAATTGATAGTTTGGATAATCTTTAAAACGTTCTGCAAACAATTTCTCTTGTCCTTTATATCTGAGTAATTTAATTTTAAACTTCCTTTCAGGAAAGAGGCTTGCCAAAATGAGCATTGTGGCTCTTGCAGTATTTCCCAATCCCAATACTGCCAATGTTTGAAAGTCTTTTTTCGCAAAAATTTGAACAGAATGAGCCGCAACTGCGCCTGTCCTCATCGCCGTAATCCAATTCGCGTCCATTAATGCCAGAAACTTACCGTTTTTCATATCAATAAGAAGTAACTTGCTGTCCAGACTTGGTTTTCTTTCCGGATAACGATTAACAATTTTTACTCCTCCTATATCCCCAATTACTGTATTCGGAATAATGCATGGCATAATATTGCAAAATGTATTTTCAGTAAGGTGCATACTAATCTTCGGCGGTAACTGGACATCCTTTTTATCCCTGATCATTTCGCACACCCACTCATAGCAATCAGTCATACCAATATTCAGCTTTCTAATATCTTCATATGTAATTATTTTCATATTATATTCTCCTATGATGCAATCAGGATGTCTCTAATACTCTGTCACACAACCAATAAGCCTCAAAAGTATGGGTTGACACTCTCTTTTCTTCCGGCGGCAGCCGCATATATTCCCCATACATAGCTTTCAGCCATTTATCATAACCAACCGGAATCATATATTGATTCCCTTCAAATTCATGTTCGATGAAAGAGTCAAAAACTGTCTTTTCACAGGCAAACGCTGCATAGCATGTGAAATTTCCAACTCTTTTTGTGTTCTGATCTTTTAATTTCTGCGCATTTTCCGACATCTTTCGCGCAAAGTAATTTTGAGGAAATGGATGCAGTAAAACATTTAATATCTTAAAGGCAATCTTCCGCTTTAACCCCGGCATAACATCGTTTTTTTGGGTTCTTGCCACATTGCATCCCCGATAGAAATCTCGTATTCGATACATCCGAGTAACTTCTTTATCATCATTCGGTGCATTGTCATATACAATTATGTCTATATTGACTGCAAGCTTTCTGCCTAATCTGTCAGGCTCATATAAAACTGTATATGTATCTAAAACCTTCCCATAGGCATAACAATATTCGTCATTATCTTCCGCACATACAAACTTATATCTTTCATTTTCCAGGTTAAATACTTCACGAAACTTTTCATATGCCGACCTAAGCATGCCAATATCGATATCATCATCCCACGGAATATAGCCCTTATGCCTTATTGCTCCAAGCAAAGTCCCGGAATCCAGCCAATAATCAATATTGTTTTTTATACAACTGTCATGCACTGCATTCAATATTTCGATCTGTAACCTTTTTAATTCTTCAATCTCTATTTTTTTCACAAAAACCTCTCTGTGCTTGCTTTCCTATTTTCCCAATATATACGCTTTCCAAATAAATTTTGTATTTGTATACATATAGCGTTTCAATAGCCGCGTCGGTTCCTGACGCAGCCTGTAGAGCCATTCCAGGTTTCTCTTCTGCATCCATTTCGGGGCCCGCTTAATATTTCCGGCAAAATAGTCAAATCCGGCTCCGACTCCGACCATGAGTCCGTGTATCTTCCCCTGCTGTCTCGCCATCCATTGCTCCTGTTTCGGAGCTCCCAAGCCCACCCATATAAAATCCGCATTTGCTTTATTAATACGATCCACAGTTTCCGTCTCTTCGTCAGCTGTCAAGGGTCGAAAAGGAGGGCTGTATGTCCCCGCAATCTGAATTCCCGAATATGTGTCCTGCAATTTTTCTCTCAGCTTGTCCAATGTTTCTTCTACACTTCCATAAAAATAATGGCGATATCCCTTTTCTGCAGATATCCGGAAAATCTCTCCCATAAAATCAGGCCCTGTAGTACGCTTCATATCCGGAAATCCCCTCCTGCGCCCTATTGAACTTAATGGGCCTCCATCCGGTATAGCCATGATTGCGCCATTTTGAATTCGACTATATTCCGGATCTTCAAATGCTGTAACAACTGTATGTACATTAGATACACATATATAATCGCCGGCTAACACAGACAAATGATCGGATACATACTTCACCAACCATTCCATATTGATCGCCGCTATCTCTACCCCCAGGATATTGCAGGTTGGTATATCTGTTTTCTTCAATTTGCGTAACCCCTTTCTCCTGATAGCAACACCTGGCAAACTCTCACTTCCTATGGTTCACATCGCCCCATCCTTCCGAAACACAACCCCCACAGTCCTCACCAAAATCCG
>OFFY01002447.1_pt1 | contig 13054 bp, 14 predicted proteins | sample 1521481 | NCBI WGS metagenome assembly OFFY01 (sample SAMEA3504117, study PRJEB24116) | mouse gut metagenome | biome: mouse gut; feature: mouse-associated habitat; material: faeces | place: Denmark | collected 2011
ACGGGATCTGGGTGTTCGGCTTTGAGAGGGGCGAGCGGCGCAGGCTGATGGAGGCGGAGGTACAAAAGAGGTACGGGGAGAAGGCGCAGTATTTCAGCCGCCCGGAGATTGGGAAGGAGATGCTGGTGTGCGCCATGTACTCCGAGGAACTGATAGAACGATTGGAAGATATGGAGGGATTGCAAGATGGGAAGTGAATTGTTGAGGATCGCGGACGGGTTTTCCATGGTGGCGGACGGGCTTAGGGGGCTTGCCGGTATGGAGTGGAACGGTGCTGCTGATACGGCGGAGAAGGATGCGGCTGTGACGGAGGCTGATGCTGTTGTGGATACTGCCGGGAAAGCGGGAGAGGCCGGGGATGCCGTGGAGACCGGTGCTGCGGAGGCCGGGGATTCTGGTTCCGGGAAGGGGCAGAAGGCCGGGGAAGCGGATAAGAAGGTGGATAAGAAGGCGGCGGATTCTAAGAAGGCTGTGGCGATTGAGGATGTGCGGGCGGTGATGGCGCAGAAGACCCAGGAGGGGAAGTCGCAGGGGATCAAGGAGCTGCTACAGAAATACGGGGCGGTGAAGCTGTCCGGGGTGGACCCGGAGCATTACCCGGCGCTTTTGAAGGAAGCGAAGGTGCTTTGATTATGGGGAGACATGCGTTGTTGTCGGCGTCTTCTTCTAGGCGGTGGCTGAACTGTACGCCGTCCGCAAGGATGGAAGAGCAGTTTGCGGAAGAGACGGGAAATAGTGTGTATGCGGAGGAAGGGACTGCCGCCCATGCCCTTGCGGAGCATAAGCTGAAACGGTGCCTGAAACGGAGGTCCAAGCGTCCGGTGTCGGATTACCAGTGTGACGAGATGGAGGAATGCACGGACGGGTATGTGGCTTATGCCATGGAGCAGGTGGAGCTTGCCAGGCAGGAGTGTAAGGACCCGGTGGTGCTGATCGAGCAGCGGCTGGATTATTCGGCTTATGTGCCGGAGGGGTTCGGCACAGGGGATCTGTTGATCGTGGCGGACCGGGTGCTGACGGTGGTTGATTTGAAGTACGGGAAGGGCGTTGCGGTGGATGCGGAGTGGAACCCGCAGATGATGCTGTATGGGCTGGGCGCTCTGGAGCTGTTCGGGGCGATCTATGATATTGAGACGGTGCGTATGGCTATTTATCAGCCGCGGCTGGAATCGGTGAGTACCTGGGAGATTTCCGTATCTGACCTGATGGAGTGGGTGGATAAAGAATTGAAGCCCAGGGCGGCCCTTGCCATTGCGGGCGAGGGGGAGTTCCGGAGCGGTTCCTGGTGCCGGTTCTGTAAAGCGAAGAATACCTGCAGGGCGCGGGCGGAGGGATTTTTGAGGCTGGCGCAGATGGAGTTTAAGGCTCCGGCGCTTTTGGCGGATGATGAGGTGGCGGAGGTTTTGAAGGTGGCGGACGAGCTGGCCAGGTGGTCTGCGGATGTGTATGCCTATGCCCAGGACGAGGCTGTGTCCAGGGGGAAGAAGTGGGCCGGGTTCAAGCTGGTGGAGGGCCGGAGCTGCCGGAAGTATACGGATGAGGAAGAGGCGGCGGAGGCGGCTGTGGCTGCCGGGTATACGGATATTTATAAGAGGTCGCTGATTGGGATTACGGAGATGGAGAAGCTGATGGGTAAGAAGAGGTTTGCGGAGGTCCTGGGGAAGCTGGTGTATAAGCCCCAGGGGAAGATTACGCTGGTGCCGGAGTCGGATAAGAGGCAGGAAGTGTTGGCGGCGACGGCGGAGGCGGATTTTAAGGAGGAATGAATTTATGAGTAACGAAAATGTAAGTTTGACAAAAGTGATCGTACCTTGCAGGTTTTCTTATCTGCACTGCTGGGAGCCTAATGCGGTGAATGACGGGGACCCGAAGTATTCGGTGTCGGCTATCATTCCAAAGTCGGACACGGAGACGATCGGGAAGATTCAGAGGGCGATTGAGCAGGCGAAGAAGGATTCGGTTTCCAAGTGGGGCGGGAAGGTCCCGGCGAATTTGAAGCTGCCGCTGCGGGATGGGGATATTGACCGGCCGGAGGATGAGGCTTATGCGGACAGTTATTTCTTTAATGCGAACAGTAAGCAGGCGCCGCAGGTGGTGGATAAGAATGTGCAGCCGATCCTGGACCAGTCGGAGGTGTATTCCGGGTGTTATGGGCGGATCAGTGTGAATTTTTACGGGTTCAACAGCAACGGGAACCGTGGGATCGCGGCGGGGCTGGGGAATATCCAGAAGCTGCGGGACGGGGAATCTTTGGGCGGGAGGACGAACGCCGAGGATGATTTTGACGCGGTGGAAGTGGATGACGAGGAAGATTTCCTGGGATAGATTTGTAAGGGCGGTGGGGGACTGCCGCCCGTTTCCTGTTGGGGAGAAAATTACAGGAGGAAGGGAGCCGTGGTGTTATGGGACGGATTTTAGGGATTGATATTGAGACGTTCAGTGATGTGGATTTGATAAAGTGCGGGGTTTACGCTTATGCGGACAGCCCTGCTTTTGAAGTCCTGCTGTTTGCCTATTGTTTTGACGGTGGGGAGACCAGGGTGATAGATCTGGCGCAGGGGGAGGTGCTGCCGGGGGAAGTTGCGGAGGCGGTTTTTGACGGTTCTGTGGTGAAGACGGCGTTCAATGCGAATTTTGAGCGGACGTGTCTTTCTAAGTATTTCGGGAGGTATCTTCCGCCGGATTCGTGGCACTGTAGCGCGGTCCAGGCGGCTGTGCTGGCGCTGCCCAGGTCTTTGGAGGACGTGGGGGCGGTGCTGGGGCTGGATGAGCGGAAGATGAAGGAGGGGAAGGAGCTGATACGGTATTTCTGTGTGCCTTGTAAGCCTACGAAGGCCAACGGGGGCAGGAGGCGGAATCTGCCGTGCCATGCGCCGGAGAAGTGGGAGGTGTTCAAGCGTTACTGCAGGAGGGACGTGGATGTGGAGAAGGCCATACGGCGGAAGCTGGGGAAGTTCCCGATACCGGAGGGGGAGATGGAGGCGTACCGGCTGGACCAGCGGATCAATGACCGGGGCGTGCTGGTGGATATGGGGCTGGTGCGGCAGGCGGTGAGGTGTGAGCGTCTGCATAAGGGGGTTGCGACGGAACGGGCGTATGAGCTTACCGGATTGGAGAATCCCAATTCCGTGGCGCAGTTGAAGGGCTGGCTGGGGGAGAACGGGGTGGAGGCGGAGAGCCTGTCCAAGAAAGTGGTGGCGGAGCTGATTGAGGAATCGGACGGGGAGGTGGAGGAACTTCTGCGGCTCCGGCTTTTGATGGCGAAGACTTCCGTGAAGAAGTATGAGGCCATGGAGCGGTCTGTGTGTTCGGACGGGCGGGTGCATGGTCTGCTGCAGTTTTACGGGGCGAACCGGACCGGGCGGTGGGCGGGGAGGCTGGTGCAGGTGCAGAATCTCCCGCAGAACCATCTGCCGGATCTGGAGCTGGCGAGGGGGCTTGTGAGGGAGGGGAGGTTTGAGGATGTGGAGATGTTTTACGGTTCCACGCCGGAGGTGCTTTCGGAGCTGATACGGACGGCGTTTGTGCCGGAGCCGGGGTGCCGGTTTGTGGTGGCGGATTTTTCTGCGATTGAGGCGCGGGTGCTGGCGTGGCTTGCGGGGGAGCGGTGGCGGCTGGATGTGTTTTCTTCCCACGGGAAGATTTATGAGGCTTCGGCGGCCGCTATGTTCCATGTGCCGGTGGAGGAAGTGACGAAGGGTTCCCCTCTGCGGCAGAAGGGGAAGATCGCGGAGCTTGGCCTGGGGTACGGCGGGGCTGCGGGGGCGCTGATTTCTATGGGGGCTTTGGATATGGGGCTTTCGGAGGAGGAGCTGCCGTCCCTGGTGGCGGTATGGCGCAGGGCGAACCCGCATATCACGCAGTTTTGGTGGGATGTGGATAAGGCGGCTGTGGAGGCCGTGGTGAAGAGGACGAGGACACGGGCGGGGAGGATCGCGTTTGAGTACAGGAGCGGGATTCTGTTTGTCATGCTTCCGTCCGGGCGGCGGCTGGCGTATGTGAAGCCGCGGATGGGGGTGAACAGGTTTGGGCGGGAGGGCCTGACTTATGAGGGGATTTTGGAGAATAAGAAGTGGGGACGGATTGAGACTTATGGGCCTAAGCTGGTGGAGAATATCGTGCAGGGGACGGCCAGGGATTTATTGGCGGAGGCTATGCTGCGGGTGGAGAAGGAAGGCTATCCCATTGTGATGCACTGCCATGATGAGATCATTGCGGAGGTGCCGGAGGGGATTGGCTCTGTGGAAGAGATGTGCGGGGTGATGGCGGTCTGCCCGTCCTGGGCGGAGGGGCTGCCGCTGCGGGCGGACGGGTATGAGTGTTCGTTTTATCAGAAACAGTAGGAGGACGTTTTTTATGGGGTACGGGAATGATGTGGGAAGGCTGATGACTGGGGAGATTGGGGGTATGTGTGTATGAAGGTTTTTGTTTCTACGGGCAATTCGAGGATGGAGAAGCGGTGGAACGGCGGGGAGATGGAGCTGGAGGATTTTGTCCGGAGGATTTCCCGGACGGTGCGGACGGCGGAGACGGTGGAGCAGTACCGGAAGCTGTCCAAGGCGAGGCAGGATTCCATTAAGGACGTGGGCGGCTTTGTGATGGGGAAGCTGAAGGGCGGCAGGCGGAAGAAGGACTGTGTGGTGTTTCGGTCCGCGCTGACGCTGGATATGGACCATGCCGTGGGGGATGTACCGGAGCAGATGGAGATGTTTTTTGATTTCCGGTGTCTGATCTATTCTACGCACAAGCATACGCCGGAGGCGCCCAGGTTCCGGCTGGTGATCCCGCTGGTCCGGAATGTGTCGCCGGACGAGTATGCGGCAGTGGCGCGGAAGGTGGCGGAGGATATCGGGATGGAGCTGTTTGACGATACCACTTATGAGCCGTCCCGCCTGATGTACTGGCCGTCCACGTCTGCGGACGGGGAGTTTGTGTTCCGGGATGTTGCGGGGGAGATATTGGACCCGGATGTGGTGCTTGCAAGGTATAGGGACTGGCGGGATTCTTCGGAGTGGCCGGTGAGCGGGCGGCAGCAGGCGGTGGTATTGAGGGAGATGAAGAGGCAGGCGGACCCGCTTGGGAAGGAGGGCGTGGTTGGGGCGTTCTGCCGGACGTATTCGATTGAGGAAGCGGTGGAGGTGTTTCTGGCTGATGTGTACCGGCCGAGTGTGATGCAGGGAAGATATGATTATGTCCCGGCGGATTCCCAGGCGGGGGTGGTGGTCTATGAGGGGAGGTTTGCTTATTCCCATCATGCTACGGACCCGGCCTGCGGGAAGCTGATGAATGCTTTTGATATGGTGCGGATTCACAGGTTCGGGGAGCTGGATGTGAGGGCTTCGGAGGATACGGAGGCTTGTAGGCTGCCGTCTTTTAGGGCTATGAGTGAGTTTGCGGTGAAGGATGAGCGGGTGAAGGAGACCATTGCCGCGGAACGGAGGGAGCGGGCGGAGAAGGAGTTTTCCGGGGAGGACCTGGAGTGGGAGAAGCAGCTTGAATATGAGCCGCGCTCTACGGTGATCAAGAATACTCTGCGGAATCTTCTTTTGATTCTGAATAATGACGAGAAGCTGAAAGGGATTGTGTTCAACCAGCTTAGTGACGGCATGGAGATTAAGGGGGATGTGCCGTGGGAGCATCCGGGGAAGTTCTGGCGGGATGCGGACGATGCCCAGCTTATTTCTTATGTGGATCTGAATTACGGGACGTTTTCCATGCGGAATTATAATATTGCGGTGGCGAAGGCAGCGGATGACCGTTCTTACCATCCGGTGAGGGAGTTTTTGGAGGGGCTGCCGGAGTGGGACGGGGTGCCGAGGGCTGACAGGCTTTTGATTGATTATCTGGGGGCGGAGGATACGGCTTATGTCCGTGCCGTGACCAGGAAGACGCTGTGCGCGGCGGTGTGCCGTGTGATGAGCCCCGGCTGTAAGTTTGATACCATGCTGGTGCTGAACGGGCCCCAGGGCGTGGGGAAGAGTACGCTGATCGCGAGGCTGGCGGGTGAGTGGTTTTCGGACAGCCTGAATTTGAGCGACACGAAGGACAAGACGGCGGCGGAGAAGTTGCAGGGGTACTGGATTATGGAGATCGGGGAGCTGGCGGGTTTGAAAAAGGCGGAGGTGGAGACTCTGCGGAGTTTTCTTTCCAGGCAGAATGATATTTACCGGGCTTCTTTTGGCAGGAGGGCGACGCCCCACCTGCGGCAGTGCGTGTTTTTCGGGACTACCAATGCGGAGAAGGGGTATCTGCGGGATACCACGGGGAACCGGCGTTTCTGGCCGGTGAAGACGCCGGGAGGCGGCAGGAGGCATTCCTGGGAGCTGACGAAGGAGGAGGTCTGCCAGATCTGGGCGGAGGTGCTGGTGTATGTGGGGAAGGGTGAGAAGCTGTACCTTGATGGGAAGGACGAGACGGCGGCGAAGCGGGAGCAGCGGGAGGCCATGGAGAGCGACGAGCGGGAAGGGCTGGTCCGTGAGTATCTGGAAACGCTGCTGCCGGAGAATTGGGACGGGATGGGGCTGTTTGAGCGCAGGGAGTTCCTGCACGGGGACGAGTTCGGGAAACCGGGCGTGAAGGGGACTGTGCGCCGGACGGCGGTGTCCAATATGGAGATTTGGTGTGAGTGTTTCGGGAAGGAGCGGGCAGGTCTAAGGCGTATGGACAGTGGTGAGATTTCCGCTATCATGGCGAAGATCGGCGGGTGGGATTCCGGCAGGAAAAAAGAACGGATTCCGCTTTATGGGCCGCAGTGGGTGTATAAGCGTGCCAAAGGGGATGTTCCAAAAACCGAATAGGGAGTTGGAACGGAACAGGACGGTTGTTTGTTCCAAAATGGCTCTTTTTGGAACAGATTTTTGGAACATGGGAACAGGGGGAAAACACTGGGGAAAGTGGCTGTGTTCCTATGTTCCATAAAATTATTATATAGATAGAATATATAAAATAAAGGGAGACTGGCAGGTGCATACACACATATGCGCGTAATAAAGGATTTTTGGGTTTTTCGGAACTTTTGGAACAGGAGGAGGCGGAAAGGGCATGGATTTTTATGATTTGGCGGTTGAAAAGCAGGAGGGTGAATACGATGCGGGAGAGTGAGATTGAACGGCGGCTGGCCGTATCGGTGAAGAGGCTGGGAGGCATGGCGGTGAAGTTCGTTTCGCCCGGTTTGGATGGGGTGCCGGACCGGATTGTTTTGCTGCCGGGAGGGAAGGTTGCTTTTGTGGAGCTGAAGGCGCCTGGGAAGAGATTGAGGCCGCTGCAGGAGAAGCGGAAGAGGCAGTTGGAGGGGCTGGGGTTTCCGGTTTATATGGTGGACAGGGTGGAGCAGATTGGAGGTGTGCTGGATGAGATATGTTCCCCATGAGTATCAGGAGTATGCGAAGGAGTTTATCATCAGGGAGAGGGTGAGCGCGCTGTTTTTGGACTGCGGGCTTGGGAAGACGGTGATCACGCTGACGGCGGTGTGGGAGTTATTGTTTGATTATTTTGATGTCCGGAAGGTGCTTGTGGTTGCGCCTTTGCGGGTGGCGAGGGATACCTGGGGAGGGGAGCTGGAGAAGTGGGAGCATCTGTCCGGGATTGGGATGTCAAAGGTGCTTGGTTCGGAGAGGGAGCGGCTGGCGGCTTTGGCGCGGGAGGCGCAGGTGTATGTCATCAACCGGGAGAATGTGGAGTGGCTGGTGGATTCCGGCAGGTGGGATTTTGATATGGTGGTGATTGATGAACTGTCTTCTTTCAAGTCCCATAGGGCGAAGCGGTTTAAGGCTTTGAAGAAGGTCCGGCCGAGGGTGAGGCGGATTGTGGGGCTGACCGGGACGCCTGCACCGAACGGGCTGATTGACTTGTGGGCGGAGATTGGGCTGCTGGATATGGGGCAGAGGCTGGGGCGGTTTATCGGCGGATACCGGGAGCGGTTTTTTCTGCCGGATAAGCGGAGCAGGCAGATGGTGTTTTCCTATAAGCCCAGGGACGGGGCAGAGGAAGCGATTTATGGGTTGATCTCTGATATCTGTATCAGCATGAGGGCGTGTGACTATCTGGATATGCCGGAGTGTGTGTATAACCGGGTGGAGGTTTCCATGAGCGGGCGGGAGGCGGAGCTGTATGAACGGCTGGAGCGGGATATGCTGCTGCCTTTTGCGGACGGGGATATTGACGCGGTGAATGCGGCGGGGCTTTCCAATAAGCTGCTGCAGATGGCGAACGGGGCGGTCTATGATGAGAACGGGAAGGTGAAGCGTATCCATGACCGGAAGCTGGAAGTGCTGGAGGATCTGATTGAGGCGGCGAACGGGAAGCCGGTGCTGGTGGCGTATTGGTATAGGCATGACCTGGAGCGGATACGGGAGAGGGTTGGGGCGGTGGAGCTGGACACGGCGGAGGATATGCGGATGTGGAATGCCGGGGAGATCCCGCTGGCGGTGATCCATCCGGCTTCTGCGGGGCATGGGCTGAACCTGCAGGCGGGAGGCTCCACGCTGGTATGGTTTGGGCTTACCTGGTCTTTGGAGTTGTACCAGCAGATGAACGCAAGGCTGTGGCGGCAGGGGCAGGAGGATACGGTGGTGGTCCACCATCTGATAGCGAAGGGGACGCTGGATGAGCGGGTGATGGCGGCCCTGGAGAGGAAGGACTGCGGACAGGCGGCGCTTGTGGATGCGGTGAGGGCGAGGATTGGAGGCGGAAAGGATGGAGATAGAGAAGCTGTTTAAGGAATATCGGAGCTGGAAGAAGGATATGGGGCTTTTGGGGTTTGAGCTGTCACGGTTTGAGGGTGTGCCGTATGAGGACGTGATAAGGAGTATGTGTCTGGGGCAGCCCCAGGGGGAGAAGGTGCAGGGCGACGGGACTTCGGATAAGACGGGGAATACGGCGGTGAAGTACCGGCAGGTGAAGGAGCGGCTGGATGATGACTGGTTCGAGTATCTGCTGGGGCGGTATCAGGCGGTGAAGGAAGAGCTGGAGTTTTTTGAGTATGCCGTGGGGCAGTTGAGTGGGAGGCTGCCGGAGGTGGTACGGGATATGGTGATGGAGGATATGACGTGGAGGGCGCTTTCCGAGAAGTACAGCGTGAGCGAGGCCATGATCGGGAAGTACCGGAAGAAGGCGCTGGCAGAGATGCGTGAGCTGTACCTGATGCGTGAGAAGACGGCGGGACGGTATCTTCTGGACTGATTTTTATAATACGGTTGAGTGATGGTTGAGTAGTGGTTGAGTAAGAGTATAGGAAAGGTTTATTGAAAGTTTATTGGAAACTGTGGTATTCTTAGAATGCGAAGAACTGTAGGAAGCTCTGTGGATATGTCCATGGGGCTTTTTCTTTTGTCTTTGCAGGGCAGCGGGCTTCATCCTTTCACCGCTGCCTTTTTTGAGATTGAGGGGATGGAAGGGAGATTTTGATGGATTGTTTTGCTATGAATGATAGAGGGAAGTGCAGCATATTGGGCAGCGGGATGTGCCAGGGAAAGTCCTGCGGGTTCCATAAGACGAAGGAGGAACAGGAACGGTCTTTGGAGAAGGCGAAGGAACGGTTAAGGAGCCTGCCGGAGCATCAGCAGGATGCCATAGCGGATAAGTATTACGGCGGAGTGAGGCGGTGGTAGTCATGCCGAGAAGACCGAAGAAGCCGTGCAAGCATCCGGGATGCCCAGAGCTGGCGGACGGGGATTTCTGTGAGGAACATGCGGCACTGCACAGGGCTGACCGTGTGGATGCTTCCGAGCGTGGGTATGACGGCAGGTGGCGGAAGGCGAGAAAAAATTTTTTGAAACGGCATCCGCTGTGTGAGAAGTGTAAGGAGAAAGGGAAGTTTGTGAAGGCGGAGGTGGTTGACCATATCGTGCCGCATAGAGGGGATGAGAAGCTGTTCTGGGATGAATCGAACTGGCAGGCACTTTGTAAGAGCTGCCATGACAGTAAGACTATGACTGAGGACAGGTATCAGGAATACAGATACTGACAGCAAAAAGGCCCTGGGAGATTCCAAGGCTTTTTGCAGTGTTTTTGAATGCAGGTTAAGCGGGACATTCCGATTCCGGCGGCGCGGGATGGATGTGTATGGAGCCTTCTTCATAGTCCACCTGCAGGCGGTCCCCGATGTGGAAGCCGAGGGATTCCAGCCAGTTTCCTTCTATCTGGATTTTCGGTGTTCGGATGTATTTGGTGTCGTCAAAAGGGTTTTTGGGATAGGTAAGACGTGAGGAAGTGATTACTTTGATCAGCTTTGATTTCATAGACATGTGCCTCCTTTGGATTTGGTGTGGTGCTGACTACTATTTTACCGGGGAACCATGTGGATCTCCAGTAAAATTTGGCCGGTGATCTTCACAAAGATTTTTCCGTGAGCTGTAGGTTCTGCCGGGAGCCGGAGGGGAGGGGCAGTGTGAATCTCCAGAAGCCGTCCCCCTGGACACCGCCGCCCCCTCAAACGTGAATTTTCGCAGAAATTGGCAGGGGGGATAGGCGGCACATTACCCCGGTATACATAAATGCGGGATTTATAAGGATTTCCGGGGGTGGAGCGGTTCCGGGAGCCTTTGTAAATCCTGCATTTTGGGGCTGAAAAACTATCAGAAAAGGGTGGTTTTTTGGCTCTTTTTATTTGGGGGTGAAGGTATGACGAAGGAACAGGCGGAGCGGATCAGGGAGCTTCGGATGCAGGGGAAGGGCTATAAGGCCGTGGCCTCTGCCTTGGGACTGTCCCGTGACATTGTGAGGAATTACTGTAAGGTGAACGGGATGGAAGGCTATGGGGAGGCTGTGAAGCTGAACCTGGAGAAAGAGATGGCGGAGAAGAGTGCCGCCATGCCGGGTGCGTGAGGACGGCGGAAAGGAAAAGCTGTATGCGGCTTCGCTGTCCGGCGGGAAGGATTCCACGGCTATGGTTCTGCGGTTGGTGGAGGAAGGCTGGCCTTTGGACTTTGTGATGTTTTGTGACACGGGGCTGGAATTTCCCCAGATGTATGAGCATGTGGGGAGGCTGGAAAAGGAGCTGCCGGTCCCGGTGGTGCGACTGAAAGCGGAAAAGGATTTTGAGTATTATTTTTTACACTATACGCCGGAGCGGAAGGACCCGGATTCTCCCTATGCGGGTAAGCCGGGGATGAGCTGGGCGGGGCCTAAGAACCGGTGGTGTACTTCTATGTTGAAGACGGCGGTGATCAATAAATACCTTTCGGGGCTGCGGAAGCGGTATGAGATTGTGCAGTATATCGGCATTGCGGCAGATGAGCCCCAGAGGGTGAAGGAATACCGGTATCCCCTGGTGGAGTGGGGGATGACGGAGAAGGACTGTCTGGCTTACTGCTATGAGCGGGGGTATGACTGGGGCGGGCTGTACCGGCTGTTTGACCGGGTTTCCTGCTGGTGCTGCCCTCTGCAGGGGCTGGAGGAACTGCGGACGCTGCGGCGGGAGTTCCCGGAGCTGTGGGAGCAGCTTCTGGAATGGGAGGCGCAGACATGGCGGAATTTCCGGAAGGATTTTTCTGTGGAGGAACTGGAGACCAGGTTTCGGTTTGAGGAAGAGCGGGTGCGGGAGGGAAAGCGTATCCGGGGGAAGGAATTTTTCCGGGAACTGCGGGAGCGGATTAGGGAGCATGGGTGATTCATGCTTTGGATTATATGGATAATGTGGCTGTGGGAGAAGCTGTGGGCAGCAGGTCTTTTGGTTGAGCCGGGGACGGCTGTAGGCAGTGTTATTCTTACAGGTAGAGAGCCAGACGGACATGCTGGCATGTCTATTTGGAGACTGCTGCGAGGGAAAAATACCTTGTAGCCTGCTATGGGGTATTTGGATTTGGTTTGATGTGCTGCCAGTGCGGGGCGGATTTTTCCGTGGGCATGGCGGCGGTATCTGCGGAAGGGGAGGTGCAGGATGGAACGGGTTGCGGTGATTGATGCGGATTTGATTGGAAGGAGGAAGCACAGGTTCCCGAACCTTGCCTGCATGAAGCTGTCGGGATACCACAAGGGGCGCGGGGATGATGTGGCGCTGAAAACGGATTATGAGGGGCTGGACGGGTTTGACCGGGTGTATGTGTCGAAGGTGTTCACGGATACGGAAGTGCCGGAGGGTGTCCTTGGGATGGGGAATGTGTCTTACGGAGGGACGGGGTTCTTTTATGATAGGGCGCCGTCTCTGCCGGAGGAAGTGGAACATTGTATGCCGGACTATCATCTGTACGACGGGTGGGTACAGGGGAGGCTGGATGCCGGGGCGAAGCGGAGTGATTTTCAGTTTTATCTGGATTATTCTATCGGGTTCCTCACAAGGGGGTGTTTCCGGAAGTGTGCGTTCTGTGTGAACAGGAATTATGACCGGGTGTGTATGCACAGCCCTTTGGAGGAGTTCCTGGACCCAGAGCGGAGGAAGGTGTGCCTGCTGGATGACAATTTTCTGGGGCATCCCCGTTGGAAGGAGATGCTGGACGCATTAAAGCGGACGGGGAAGCCTTTTCAGTTCCGGCAGGGGCTGGACGAGCGGCTCCTGGAAGTGCCGGGAGCTGTTTTCCAGCCGTTATGACGGGAATTATACGTTTGCCTTTGATGACGTGGGGGACGCTGGGCTGATTGAAAGGAAGCTCATTCTGGTAAGGAAGCATACGGACGTGCGCCTGCGGTTTTACTGTTTCTGTGGGTTTGACCGGGCGGACGCGTGGGACGGGGATTTCTGGGCGGATGATGTTTTCGGACTGCTGAAACGGGTGGAGATTTTGATGAAATATAAGTGTCTGCCTTATGTGATGAGGTATGGGCGGTACAGGGAGAGTCCGTTCAGGGGGATGTATGTGACCATTGCGAGGTGGGCGAACCAGCCGGGGCTTTTTTATAAAAAGAGCCTGCGGGAGTTTGGGGAGATGAATGGCAGGCAGAGCGCCTGTTTTAAATATCTGGAGGATTTTGAGCGGCGGTTTCCGGAGGCCGCTTATTTTTATGACCTGAAATTTGGGGAAATGGGTGCTGATGGGATGGGCACCGGCGGAAAAAGCGGGGAGGTGGTCTGACCATGGGGAGGCTTACGTTTCTGGATATCTGTTCGGGTATCGGCGGG
>OFFY01002449.1_pt1 | contig 13052 bp, 10 predicted proteins | sample 1521481 | NCBI WGS metagenome assembly OFFY01 (sample SAMEA3504117, study PRJEB24116) | mouse gut metagenome | biome: mouse gut; feature: mouse-associated habitat; material: faeces | place: Denmark | collected 2011
TATGAAGCGGCTTCGCCAGTCGCGCCCTGCATACTCCCTGCCAGTAGGGGGCTGGGTAAATGAAAATCCCGTAAGGGTACTGGCGTTTTTTATTTGAGATTTGTGGATTGCGATTCTGGTTTGGAAATGGAAAAGAGGAACCAGATTTGTTTGTAAAAGGTACAGCCATTCCATGAAAGTGCATAAGGATGGAATGCTCTGTGCATTTTCATGGGCTGGTTGGAAAGGGGGTGGTATAGAAGAACAATGCGTAAGCACAGGGGCTCTGCCTCTGAATCTATGTGAGGGAGCAGTCTGTAAGGTAAAAAAGCAGGCTGTCTCCCTGCCAAAGACTAAAATAAAAAGAAAGGGAAAAAGAATGGGAAGAAAACGAAGATTTTCAAAGATTCTCCTATATGCTGCTATGCTGTCTACTATTGGAGCAGGCGTATTAGGGAGCGTTCCCCTGTCTGTAAAGGCGGCGGAGGAAGAAGAAACCTATACGGTCACGTTTGAAGCCTATGAGGGAAGCTGTGACACAGAGAGCGTTTCCGTACCCAAAGGGGAAAGCATCATCCTGCCGGATGCTGTTTACGAAGGGCATTACCTTCATGGATGGGTGGATATTCTTGAAGAAGATGGCAGGATTATACAAAGGACGATAGGCGTAGCAGGGAGTGAGTACACACCGGAAAGAAGCCTGCTGTTACACGCGCATTGGAAACCTGATCAGGAACAGGATATTACCGTAACGTATGAGGCAAAGATTGGAGATACCAGTTATGAGGAACTGGAAGAAGCCTTTGCAAATGCACAGGCAGGTGATACCATCACAGTCCTTAAGGATTGCAGCGTGTCAGCCACACTTGAAATCACTGCTGATAACGTCACCCTGAAAAGTGAGGATGCAGAAAATCCGGTAATGATCAGCCGGGGTGAGGATTTTGCAGGGAAAAGCTATGGTACGAACACTGATACTGTCCTGCTTGCAGTGACAGGCGGAAGCCTTACCACACAGGACATCATCTTTGATGGCGGCGCAGTGCTGGATGAAGGTTTCAATAATGCAGGCAAAGTCTGGAACAGCCCCCTGATCTATGTGGACGGTTCCTATGTCATGGAGGGCGGCACAGTCCTTCAGAACAATTACAACAATGGCTATGATGGCACAGGTTACAGGATGTACCATACAGCCGGGGCAGTGCATATCGCACAGAATGGAAATTTTGCCATGGATGGCGGTCTTATCCAGAACTGCTATACATCCGGTGCAGGCGGCGGAATCCAGTCAGAAAAGAGTTCCCATATGTCAGCAACTTCCGGCACAGTCAAAAACTGCTACGCCACATGGGGCGGCGGTATGCTGCTGGAAGGGGAAGCAGAGCTTTCCGGCATGACGGTTTCCGGTAACAGCGCAGGCTCTACAGGCGGTGGGATATACACGAAAGCCCCCTGTACCATTACAGATACCCTGATCGAAGGGAATTATTCTGCCTATGATGGCGGCGGCATCTGCACTTACACAGGGCACAGACCCAAATTTATCAGATGCACTTTTACCGGCAACATTGCAGGCAGGGGCAGTGCGATCCAGACACTGAAAGGGGAGGGGACAGATCCCTTAGAGATACATGACTGTACTTTTACAGGAAACCTTTCAGAAGAAAGAAGCTATGCTGGCGGCACGATCTGCTACATGAATGAGACAGGGATCATCCTTGCAGGGAAGATCATCATGGAAGATAACCTTGCATTGGGAGTGGAACCCTGTGACATCCTGTTCTTTTATAACACAGGCGCATCCATCCTTCTGGATGAAGATTTTGAGAGTGATTCCACCTTTGTGCTTGGGGGATTTACCGATGTGATCAAGCCGGGCAGGGTGCTGATCGACGGAGTGAAGTACCACAAAGATGCAGACCCGGAGCAGTTCCCATGGCACTGCCCGAACTACTGCACAGAAAAGAGGGGAGAAAACCTTTATCTTGCAGAAAAACCGAGGACATATTTTATTACTTATGATGTCAACAACAACCCTGACGGAGCCAGCGATATGTGTTCCGACCCGAACCTTTATACCAGTGAGGATGTAGTGACCATCATGGGTCGGGAAGAACTTTTCCCTCTTATGGGAAATATCGTACATTTCGGTTATAACTTTGTGGGCTGGAACACAGAGCCGGACGGAAGCGGCACAGACTACACACCGGGGCAGGAGATCAGCTTGACGGACAACCTTTACCTCTACGCAAAGTGGGAAGAAAAAGATCCTGTTACCCTTACCTATATCTATAATGATGAGGAAGGAATGACAGACAGCGCTCAGGTTATCCCCGGAGCGAATATCGCATTCCCGGACGCATCCAGAAAAGGCTACAGTTTCAAAGGCTGGTATGAGGATGAAGAGTTGACGGTATTTGCAGGGAATGCAGGAGAAAAATACTATGCGCCTCACAGCGATACCTCTTATTATGCCGCATGGGAAAAGACAGAAGCGACAATTACATTTGATGCAGACGGTGGGGAAATGGAAGGCGGAGATATTACCGCAAAGATTGGTGATATAGTCACGCTTCCGAACTGCACCAAGGATGATTATGAATTTATCGGCTGGTATGACGGAGATACCTGTATCGGACAGGCAGGGGAAGAATATACAGTTTCCGCTGACGTTACTTTGAAAGCGCATTATGAAAAGAAAGAGGCGGTCATTTGCACGATCACATTTGATGCAGATGGAGGAAAAATGGAAGGTGGAAATATCACTGTAAAAGTCGGTGATACGATTACGCTTCCTGCTTGCACTAAGGACGGTTATGAATTTATTGGCTGGTATGATGGCAATACCTGTGTGGGAAAAGCAGGAGAGGATTACACTGTTTCTGCTGATATTACACTGAAAGCACGTTATGAGAAGAAAGCGGCGGTTATCTGCACCGTTACCTTTGATGCAGACGGTGGCGACATTGCAAGAAAGAGCATTGAGGCAGAGAAAGGCAGCACAATCATCCTTCCGGCTTGCAGTAAAACAGGCTGTGAGTTCGTAGGCTGGTTCTTAGCATCTGACGATAATATCTGTATCGGACAGGCAGGGGAAGAGTTTACGGTACAGGGAGATATTTCATTAAAGGCTCATTTTGAGAAAAAGGAAGCAGAGAAAGTAACGATCACTTTTGATGCAGACGGAGGAAAGGAAGTTAAATCAATCAAGGCGGCAAAAGGTGATACCATCCGTCTGCCGAAGACTGAAAAAGAAGGTTACAGCTTCCTTGGCTGGTATACAGAAAAAGACGGTGGTATCTTACTTGGAATCCCCGGAAGTGAAATGAAAGCGGTTAAGGATATGACAGCTTACGCCCTTTGGGAAAAAGAAGCAGAGAAAGATTCTGATGATGACGCTGATCCCGAAACCTGTAAAGTGACCTTCCATGCAGGAAAAGGCACAATCAGGACAAAGGAGATTACCATCATCAAGGATGGAAGCCTTTATCTCCCTATGCCGGAGCGTGAAGGATATGATTTCACAGGCTGGTATCTGGATGATTCTTTGACGCAGTTCGCAGGAGCATACCATGATACATACCGCATCACGAAAGACACAGATTTCTATGCAAAGTGGGAAAAATCAAAGGATAACAATACAGGAGACAATGGAAATACAGGAAATGAAGGAGATAATACGCAGGATGGCGATAATTCCGGTGAAACCTTAAACACCTACACCATCAAGTATGATGCCAACGGTGGAAAAACAAAGAATGTATCCGTCAAAGTAGTAAAGGGCGGCAGTGTGAAGCTCCCGGTTGCAGAGCGTGAAGGTTACACGTTTATGGGCTGGTACACTGACAGGCAGGTATTTATCGGAACAGAGAGAGAAACTTACAAGCCCAGCAGGAGCATCAGCCTCTATGCAAGATGGGAAAAAGCAGATAAAGACGGACAGGACAATGACACAGAAAACACTAACGATAAGGATAATAAGAACACTTCGGACAAAAACACGAATACAAACGGTACTGTCTCCGGCAATTCGGTGAACAGTCCTTCAGATAAAAATACAGAGACGAAAACGGAAGGAGGAAATGGAAATGCAGGAAAAGGAACGGAGCCGGTCATCCAGACTGGTCACGCGTCACCCTTTACTCTTCTTGCTGCCCTTGGGCTGTGCGGCGTTTTGCTTGCTGCTGCATCTGTGTTTGAAGGGAAGAAAGAAGAGCGGAGCAGCCTGTAGCGGATGTGAGTTTTGATGCGGTGACAGGCGAAGGTAAGGTAAGCTGTGAATATCACAGTATAAATGTGGCAGGGGCTTTTGCTCCTGCCTTTTGAGATCAGAGCGGCAGATAGCAGTTTCTTAGAAAGTGTTGGTATCTGCTGCTTTTTATATAGAAGAAAGGAAGCGCATGGAAAAAGTAAAATATCTTATAGGCTTGCTTGGGGAGAAACTTTTCCCCGACCTAACGGAGAAGAAACGACAGCGGATCACAGTACAGATTATAGTGGGTATTTCCCTTACCCTTGTCTGTATGGCAGGCATGGGAATTTTCCGCTATAAAGCAGTGAAACAGCTTGAAAAGTATCAGGCGATTGCGGATGCCTATGCACAGCTTGATATTGTCTTGGAAGAGGAAAGGGAGAAAGCACAGCAGGAGGCAAAAGAAGAATTGCAGGAGATGATTTCAGAGATGGAAGCGGATGCAGAACGTTACCAGCAGGAATACGAGGCGGAAATGAGGGAGAAGGGATTGGAAGCCTACGATTGGGATGCTTTATGCAGTGAAAATAAGGATATCAAAGGCTGGCTCTGCATTCCTGATACCTTAATTAATTTTCCCGTAGTGGGAACAGATGACAATGCTTTTTACCTCTCTCATGACTTCACAGGGGATAAGAGCAGTGCCGGATGTCCTTTCATGGATAAGGACACGCAGGTGTGGGATTTCAACCGCGTCATCTACGGACACAACATGGGAACAGGTTCAGATGCCATGTTTTCCACCCTGCTTAAGTATGAGCAGGAGGATTATTTTAAGGAAAACCAAACCATTTATTTCACAGATGCCTATGGAAGCGCCAATGCCTATCAGGTAATGGCGGTGGTCAAATATGACATATCCGACCTTGACGAATGGGATTTCCGTACCAGAAACCATGAGGATATGGAAAGCTACAATGCATGGATGGAGCAGTTACAGGGAAGGGCATTGTATTATGCAGAACCAGACCACGCTCCCACCAGCATCATCACCCTTGCCACCTGTGACAGGCGTGTGCATGGGAAAAATGGGAGGTTCCTTATCATAGGGGGAACTGCCGGATGATAGTAAAAGGGGCTGCCTGTGCGGATGCCGCTTTTGTGGACATATACCATCCGCAGAAACGGTATGGGATCATCTATACCGACCCTCCATGGGAACAGGCAAAGGGCGGACATAAAAAGGTACGCCCAAATTCCAGCGGCACAGGGCTGGACTACCCGGTGATGCCCATAAATAAGATCATGGAGCTCCATGGGGAAGTGCTCCCAATTTTAGCGGAGGAGAGGCATAACGTGTTTATGTGGACAATCGACAAGTACCTGCTGGCGGCAGAGAAATTCATGCAGGAGCTTGGCTATATCCGCCACGCAAGGATCGTCTGGAACAAGCGTTCCGGCATGGCACCGGCTTATACGGTGCGGTTTACCTGTGAATACCTGCTGTGGTTTTATCGAAAGGGGAAGATACTCCTGCCGGATGAAGAGTCAAGGGGCAGGTACCCTACTTATATGCAGGAGACGGTGAAGCGGCACAGCCAGAAGCCGGAATGTGCCTACCGGATGCTGGAGGATATGTTCCGGGAGACAGGAAAGATTGAACTTTTTGCAAGGAAGCCAAGGAGCGGGTGGGATTGCTGGGGGAATGAGGTGGAAGGGATGGAGTTGGAAACCGGATAGCCGGGAAACCGGGATACAGCCGGTTTTTGGATATGTAACGCACCAGATGGAATATTTAAGGAGGCTGTGGATGTCGCTTGAGGAATTAAGGTCAGTAGACATACGGACGGTAAAGCCGGAGGATGTGGCAGACATACAGCAGATAAAGATAGATGATACGCTGACACAGCAGGAGATGAGAAGGGAATTTATCCGGCAGGTAGGGAATCCTTACTGTTTCCGGGTAGGCAAAGTTATTGTAAAGGCAGCCTACAGCGGAGATGGGGCGACACTGAATGACCGGTTTGAGGAACTTCTGCTGTCAGTGTGACGTTAAAATACAGTTGAAAATTAGTCGTAATATTAGAAATAAAATCGTGGGAAGATGTGGAAAAGAGCCTGAAAATGTGTTAAAATAAGAGCCATAAAGGACTGAATCATGTGCAGACTCTGGTTCTTGGGTTCATTAAGATAGGGCTGTCTTAATTGAAATAAAGAGAAGGAGTATTGCAGATGGAAAAGAAGATTTCTAAGACATATCAGGCTGCCATCTACCTTAGGCTTTCTAAGGAAGACGGGGATGTTGACGAGGGCGCGAAACTTGTCAGCAACAGCATATCAAACCAGAAAGCCCTTATCATGGACTTTCTGAAATCCCATGCAGAGATAAAAGAATATTCAATATATGTGGATGACGGTTACAGCGGCGTCAGTTTTGACCGTCCCGATTTCCAGCGTATGCTTGACGACATACGGAAAGGCGTTGTCAACTGTGTCATTGTAAAAGATTTATCACGCTTTGGCAGGAATTACATTGAAGCAGGCAGGTATATTGAAAAGATATTCCCCATGCTGGGGGTGCGCTTTATTGCAGTGACGGACGGTTTTGACAGCATTGGGAAGGATAACAGCAGTGACCTTATCGTGCCTTTCAAGAACCTGATCAATGACGCATACAGCAGGGATATCTCCATAAAGATAAGGAGCAACCTTGAAATGAAGCGGAAACGAGGGGAATATATCGGCGCATTTCTCACTTATGGCTACCTGAAATCGGAAGAGGATAAGAATAAGATCGTGGTGGACAGCTATGCGGCGGAAGTGGTGAAGGATATCTTCCGGATGAAGATATCCGGCATGGGACAGCAGGCGATTGCGGATAAGCTGAACGCGCAGGGAATCCTCTCCCCACTTGCCTATAAGAACAGCATAGGAATCCGCCTTAAGACTTCATTCGGCACAGGAAACAGTGCAGGGTGGAATTATGTGTCAGTGACAAGGGTGTTGAAAAATGAGATTTATACAGGCACGCTTATACAGGGGAAGCACACCACGCCCAACTATAAGATAAAAGCAAGGGTGGACAAGCCGGAGGAGGAATGGGTGCGTGTCGGGGATAACCATGAAGCCATCATCACCCCGAAGGATTTTGCACTTGTGCAGGAACTCTTAAAGACCGACACAAGGCGTTCCCCGGCAGAGGAGAAAGTATACCCGTTGGCAGGGAAGATATTCTGTGGCGACTGCATGGAGGGCATGGTGCGTAAGACTGTCCCGTCGGGCGGCAGGAAGTATGTTTATTACGTCTGTTCCGGCAATAAGAAGCAGAAAGGGAGCTGCTCCCCTCACAGCATCAGCGAGAAGGAACTGATGGATGCAGTGCTGGAAGCCGCGCGGTTCCAGATCAGCACAGTACTCGGAATCGGGGAAGCGCTTTCTGTTCTGGACAGCGCCGGCTGGAAGGACACAGGGATAGGGAAATATGAGGAACGGATCAGGCTGGAAACAGAAAAGAAAGCAAAGATAGAGGGCAGGAAATTAGGGCTTTATGAGGATTTTAAGGATGGCATACTGACCAAGCAGGAGTATGTGCAGATGAAGCAGGAGTATGACCGCAAGCTGGAAGAATCCGAAAATGCGCTCCGTTCCTATAGGAATGAACTGAAACTTTTGAAAGAGGATAAAGGGAGCAGGCAGGAGTGGATAAAGGAATTTAAGAAATATGAAAACCTTACAGCCCTTGACCGCAATGCCGCCGCGACACTGATCCGGCAGGTGCGCGTCTATGAAGGGAAGCGGATAGAGGTCATCTTCAATTTTGAGGAAGAACTGGATAAGTACAGCAGTGTTTTAGGCGGTACGGGCAGTGCCGGACGCACAGAAGGGATGGTGGTCTAGGATGGCAAGGAAGAGCAGGAAGCAGAACACAGCACAGCAGGCATCCCCGGCACCAGCCTGCAAGGTATACCGCACCGCCCTGTATGCAAGGCTCTCCGCAGAGGAATACAAAAGGAGTGCCGGGACAACGATTGAGAACCAGCTCTGCCTTTTAAGGGAGTACGTAAAGGATAAGCCATATTTACAGGTAGAGGGGGAATACCTTGATGACGGTGTGAGCGGAACAAGGTTCGACCGCCCGGATTTTATGCGTATGATCGGGGATATGCGCGGAGGGAAGATCGACTGCATCATTGTAAAAGATCTGTCGCGCCTTGGCAGGAACTATCTGGAAGCAGGAGATTACCTTGAAAAGATTTTCCCTTTTTTCGGGGTGCGGTTCATAGCGGTCACAGACGGTTATGACAGCGCCAGCCCGGACGTAACGGAAGACGGGCTGATCGTGCCGCTGAAGAACCTTATCAACGATATTTACGCAAAAGACTTATCGCGCAAGATCAGCTCGGCATTTTATATCAGGCAGAAGCAGGGGAAATTTGTCGGCGCATCTGCCCCTTACGGGTATGTGAAATCCCCGGAAGACCATAGCAGACTGGTGGTGGATGAGGATGTGAGGGATATCGTGTGGCATATCTTCCACTGGAGGGCGGACGGGGAGAGCCTTACCGCCATCATCAGGCGGCTCAATGACAATGGAATCCCCTGCCCCTCAAGATATAAATACCTGAAAGGCTGGGTAAAAAAAGACAGGTCGCAGTCGGGCTTATGGACGGTCAGTACCCTTTCAGAAGTTATAAGGAACCCGGTATATGCCGGGGATATGGAGCAGGGAATCAATAAGACCGCCCTTTATAAAGGGATGGGGACCAGAAAGATGCCTGCGGAGGAAAGGCTTTATGTGAAAGATACCCATGAGCCTATCGTGGAAAGAGAGATTTTTGATAAGGTCAATGAAAAAGGGAAAAGGGATGCGGAGAAGTTCCATAGCGGTTATGGGAAATTTGATGCGCTTTCCAAAGAGCCGAACCTGTTAAAAGGAATCCTCATCTGCGGTGACTGCGGCAAAAGGATGTCGCTGTGGAGAGACCGGAGCGGCGCAAAACTGAATCCGCCAAGGGTGTACTATAAATATATCTGCCAGACCTACCAGCACTTGAAAGAAAAAGGGTGCGTCAGGAAACGACTGGATAAGAAGGATGTGGAGAGGGCAGTAGAGGAAACCCTGCGGATGCACATAAAACTGTTCCTCGACAGCAGGCAGATACTTGAAAGGCTGAACCGGGAGCAGAAATCAGATGGAGGATTCCGGAAAGAGATACGGGAAGCGGAAAATCGGAAAAAACGTGCAGAAAGCATGTCAGCCTCTTTGTATAATGATTATGCGGACGGGCTGCTAAATGAGAGCGACTATCTCTACGCAAAGGGGAAATACCTGACACAGGCAGAAGAGGAAGCACAGAAGATTCTGGAATTACAGGAGACGGAGCGGCGGCACAGGACAGGATGCAGGAAAGGGAGCAGGCTGGAAGCACTGGTGCAGGAATATAAGGATTTTGAAAACCTTACGGAAGAAATCATACATGCTTTTATAAACAGGGTATTTGCCTACAGTGATGGTCGGCTGGAAGTTGAATTCCGGTTTGCGGATGAATTTGAGGAATTATTGCAGGTCGTTAAGGAAAGGGGCGGTGGGATATGCAGGAAAGAAGCGTAAATGGCAGTGATTATGTGACCGCCCTGTATATCCGGCTGTCACAGGAAGACCGGGATATCTCTTTTCAGCAGGACAAGACGGAGAGCAACAGCATCACCAACCAGAGGGCGCTTTTATGGGAATATGTCAGAAGCCATGAGGAACTTGCAGGCAGTACGGTCATTGAGAAATGCGATGACGGTTATTCCGGCGTGAAATTTGACAACAGACCGCAGTTTGCCGAACTGATCCGGCTTGCGAAAGAGGGGAAGGTCAACTGCATCATCGTAAAGGATTTTTCCCGGTTCGGCAGGGATTATGTGGAGCTGGGCGATTACCTTGAACAGTTCTTCCCATTCCTCGGCATACGCTTCATTTCCATAAATGACGGTTATGACAGCAGCCAGTTTGACGGTACGACAGGAGGGCTTGATGTTGCTTTCAAGAACATGATATACGATTTCTACAGCAGGGAGTTTTCCAAGAAGCAGAAAATAGCGTGGCGGCATATGGCAGAGAAGGGAGAGTACAATGCCCACTGCGCCTTGTATGGCTACAAAAAGTCAGAGGGGAACATCCATAAATTAGCCATCCATGAAGAGACAGGTAAGATCGTCAGGGAGATATTTGAGATGATGGCATCCGGCATCTCCCCAAGAAAGATAGCAAGGATATTGAACCAGAGGGGCATCCCGGCACCGTCAAAGTTCCACGATATGGAAGGCTTCCGGAGACAGTGGAGCCGGTATGGGGCGGAGTGCTTCTGGACGGATGACCGGGTACGACGTATGGTAAAAGACGAGCGGTATACGGGAACAATGGTCTCCTTAAAAACGGATGCTGTGACGGTAAAGGGGAAACGCAGGAAAAAGCCACCGTCAGAGTGGGTGAGGGTGGAAGGAACCCATGAGCCGATCGTTCCCTATGAATTATTCGTAAAAGCAAACTCCATGCTGAAGCAGTGTGAGTTTAAGGCAGGCGGCAGGAAGGAGAGGAACATATACTTTTGTGGTTACTGTGGAAGGATGCTGGGCGGTGACAGCAGGGGGAATATCCTGTGCGGACAGAGATACTTCCGGCAGGAATGCGACTGCCGGGGAGCAAAGATAAGGAAAGCGGATGCAGACAGTGCAGTGCTGGAAGCGGTCAGAGGGCAGATAAAAATGGAAGCAGAATCAGAGAAACTTTCAAAAAGCGCAAAGAGCAGGGCGGTCATCTGTCCAGAACAGGAAGAACTGAAAACGCTGGAAAGGACAGCGGACGCAATGAAAAGGGCGTGGATGCCGCTGTATGAGCAGTATACGGATGGGAAGCTGTCAAGGGAAGAGTTCCTTTTGGAAAAGAAGAAACATGAGGAAGAGACTGACAGAATAGAACAGCGCATAGGGGAACTGAAAAAGAAACAGGAAATGCGGAGTGAGTCCAGCAGGAAGAAGAAAGAGCGCAAAGACCAGCTATATGTTTTTGCAGACCAGATGGAGCTGACGGAAGAGGTCAAGGAAAAGCTGATTGACAAGGTCAAGGTCTACGCTGATAATAGGATAGAGATATGCTGGAAGTTTGAAGCAGGTTTTTCAGATATGGAAACAATACATAGATGCGGTTAACTGCCGCATCTGTGGGGATGTGGGAAAATCAATTTTTTTTAGTCTTTTCTTGACAGAATAACAGGCTGTAAGCAAATGGGAAAGTGACAGGGGGATACCGGAGATTGACAAATTATTGCAGATCAGCAATATGTTTGGGGTGACATTGGACTATCTGCTGAAAAGTGAAAGCCCGGATGGGAATAACCAAAGCGGTGGCTATTATGTAAGCAGGGAGACGATTGATGGGTTTCTTTCCTATAAGCGGCATCGTGCGAAGAACATTGCTATTGGGGTGGGGCTGATTATTAGTTCTGATATTTTTGGCAGCTTTTCCGATTATAGGCAGCTCCTGCTCCCGCTATATTGGGGAACTATGGCAATAGGAATAGCCATATTGGTATGGACTTTTTTCCAGCCCAAGCATTATCAGGAAATCTGCTCAAATCCATTGCTGTTTGATGAGGCGGTCATAAAGTCTTTCCGTGAGGATAGCAGCCGGAACCGGAAAAGATATGCAGGCATGATCGTATTAAGCGTCCTGCTGTTCTTCTTTGGTTCAGAATTTATATTTATGGCAAAAGATATCGTGGGAAACGAAGTGTGCAATGCCCTGGACTGGCTGATAGATGCTGCGGCAGTTATGCTTTTGGTCATGGCGGGTATGTCAATCCATGCGGAAAATATCATTGCACAGAATACAGAGTATATCCATAAGAAAAATTCACGGGGTAAGTTCGCATGGGTTTATGTAGCTCTGCCTGCTACGGTTCTGGCAGTGGTGATAGGGCTTATCACAAATGCGTGGAGTCCGGTTTTTCCGATCATATTCCTGTTTTGTATATTGCTTGTAACTGTATGCAAATTATTGATAGAAAGGAAGGAAGCTAAATGAAGAAGGTAATATGCTTTTTACTGATGGGTATTCTGGCCGCCATAGGATTGGCTGGCTGTGGTGTAAACCAGGGCGGCAGGGGAAAAGATTTACAGGGGCTTTCACAGATAGAAATATATTCAAGTGACGGGCATTTGATCAATACTATTCTGGATGAGGAAATTCTCAGCCAGTTTAATGACTTAAATTACGCAGACGTTCCATCTGATACAGATGCGGAGATGGGCACACTGGAGAGTAAGGCTGGAGACCTTAACGTATTATACACAATTGTTTCCTACAAGACACCGGTAGCTGCCTATAATGATGGAAGTTTGGAGAAATTGATGGAACTGACGGTATATGAAGATTCAAACATCATAAAAGAGCAGATTGCCCCGGAAACAATAAAGGGGGGATATGTTCCCGAAGAGTTTTTGACATTTTACGTTACTGTATCAGATGAAGATAAAAATTTTATTCTGTCATTGATGGAATGAAATAAGTAATGAATAAATGCGGGTGTATCCGCCGATATTACAGGGCAGGCTTCCCCGGCTTTCTTGCAGAATGGAGAACAGTGAGAGGCATCGTGAATGGACGAGCTGATGAGACATGGACTGGCATGACTGAAAAATTGAATTATAGGAAATTCTACGAATTGATTTTAGATTTCTACCACTGGTTGCATAGATGTATAGAGGGCTATATGGAATGCAATCTAGGTTTTTGGTATTGTTTAGGTATCAAAAACAAGGAGGATAGGATAATATGGATTTTTCAGAAAAACTATTAACTTTGCGGAAAGCCAATGACATGACACAGGAGCAG
>OFFY01002452.1_pt1 | contig 13047 bp, 9 predicted proteins | sample 1521481 | NCBI WGS metagenome assembly OFFY01 (sample SAMEA3504117, study PRJEB24116) | mouse gut metagenome | biome: mouse gut; feature: mouse-associated habitat; material: faeces | place: Denmark | collected 2011
GAACACCCCTGTCTGGGCGGTGGCGGTCTTTCCCCCCGCCCCGCCCCGGTCGGGACGGGCATGGGTGCCGCTTCCCCGCTCCACCACCCCGATGAGCATTTCCCGCAGGGCGGCGGCCGTTCTCTCGGACATAATCCGGCGGCTGGGGCCGTTTCCATCCCGACGCTCCTCCAGGCTCCCGCCGTCCTGGGTAGTCCCTAGGTAGACTGTGGGGGTGACCGAATACCCCCCGTTGGCGATGGAGGCAACCATCTGGGCCACCTGGACCGGGGTGGCGGTAAGCTCCCCCTGGCCGAAGGAAAGGTTCGCCAGGGCCCCGTCCCGCAGCGTCTCCGCCGGCGGCAGTTCCCCAGACGCGGCTATCACCCCCTCCGCCAGGCGGACCGGGGAGCCAAAGCCCATGCCATAGGCCATGGACCACAGGGCCTTCCCCCCCACCTGCATCCCCAAGTTGATGAAATAGGGGTTGCAGGATTTCTCCAGGGCCTCCGGCATGGTGAGGCTGCCGTGTCCATAGCGGTAGTGGCAATGGTACTTCTGCTCCCCCAGCTGGTAGTACCCGCCGCACTGGTGGCTGTAGCCGCTTCCAGCTGCTCCAGGGCGGCGGCGGCCACACAGAGCTTGAAGGTGGATCCAACGTTATAGGCCCCCAAGGCCCGGTTGAAGAAGGGGCTGTCCTCCGCCTCCAGAAAATCCTCCATGCGGGTAAGGTCGTAAACCGGGCGGCTCACCATCGCCAGCAGCTCCCCCGTCTTCACATCCATCACCACGGCGGCCCCTTTGGGGACCTCCTCCATCGCCTCCTCGGCGCACTGCTGGATGGCCCGGTCCAGGGTGAGAACCACCCCTCCCTGGGGAGCGGTCCGCTGGTCCACCACCTGGGAGGCGGTCCCCTCCACCGCGCTGCGGTTGGCATCCACAAAGTACCGGGCGTAGACGCTGCCTCCCATCCCCCGCAAAAGCTCGTCATACCCCTTTTCCACCCCGGTCACCCCGTGGCCGCTTTCATCCACATACCCCAGTAAATGCACCGCCGGCTGCTCCCCGGAATACCGCACCGGCAGCTGAAAGGCCGCCACCCCCTTCGCCAGGGGGAGCGGCAGCCAGCGCTGGCTGCGCACCACCATGGGCCGCCCCTGGCGCAGCACCTCCAGGGCGCCGGAAAGCTCCTCCTGGGGGAGGACCTCCCGCAGCAGCTCCATCCCCTCCGGGGTGGGGGAAACCGCCAGGGCGGTTTGGTAGCTCCGGTTCACCAGGGGCTTTCCGTGGCGGTCGTAGATGGTCCCCCGGCTGCTGCCCAGCTCCAGCAGGGAGGTGCTCTGCCGGACCGCCGCCTGGGCCAGGCTCTCCCCCTGCCCCAGCACCGAAAGGCGCACCATCAGCACCGTCATACAAAGGAGCAGAAACCCATGGAGCCAAACCACCCGCTTTTCCATTCCCTTTCATCCCCCTTCCACTGCTGTATTATTTTCCCGGATGCCTTTCCTTATACCCCCGGCCCGCCTTTGACTTCCCGCGTAAAAGGTCGTAAAATAAGAGAAAACCTTTTCGTTCTAAAAGGAGGGCGGCGGGGATGCGCTTTCTTCATCTTTCCGACCTGCACTTTGGCAGAAGCCTTTGCGAATACAGCCTGCTTCCCGACCAGGAGCACTGGTGCCGGGGACTGCTGCGGCACCTGGAGGCGAAGCGGTACGACGCCGTTCTCATCGCCGGGGACCTGTACGACCGGGCGGTACCCAGCGGCGACGCGGTGGCCCTCTGCGACTGGTTTTTGGGGGAGCTGGCGGGGCGGCTCTCCCTGCCGGTGCTCTGCATCGCCGGCAACCACGACAGTCCCCAGCGCCTCAGCTTCGCCTCCTCCCTCTACCGGGCGGGGGGCTTGTATATGGCGGCCAGCCCCCGGCGGGAGCTGTGCCGGGTCACCCTTGGGGACCAGTGGGGGGAGGTGGACTTCTTCCTGCTGCCCTACCTCACCCCCGGAGACGGGCGGGGGCTCTTTCCGGGGGAGGAAATCCGCACCTTCCAGGATGCCTATGCCGTCCTCCTCCGGGAAAACCGGGGGCTTTTGGAGCGCTGCCCCCGGAAGGTGCTGCTGGCCCACGGCTTCTTCGGACGGGGGGCGGAGGGGCAGGATATGGAGCTTCTCACCAGCGATTCGGAGGTAAGCGTCGGGGGAAGCGACCTGGTGGACGCCTCCCTCTTTGATGGCTTCAGCTACTGCGCCCTGGGGCATCTCCACGCCTGCCAGCAGGCGGGCAGCCCTCGGATGTGGTACAGCGGCAGCCCCCTTAAATACTCCGTCTCGGAGGAAAAGCAGGCAAAGGCCGCCCTGGCGGTGGAGCTGGACGGGGCGGGGGCTGTCTGCGTCACGCCGGTATCCCTCCCCGCTCTGCGGGATGTGCGCACGGTGCAGGGCACCATGGAGGAGCTGCTGGCCCCCACCGGCGGCGGCTTTTCCTCCAACGACTATGTCCAGATTACGGTGCTGACCCAGGGGACGGTGCTGGGGGCCTCCCGGCAGCTGCGCAACGTCTACCCCAATTATCTACAGATTCGTTACCAAAACCCCGCCCTGCAGGAGCTTTCCCTGGGGGGAGCGGAGCGGCTGGCCCGGCTCACCATGGAGGAAAGCTACCGGCGGTTTTACCGCCAGGTGATGGGGCAGGAGCTTTCCCCGGAGGGGTGCCAGGTTCTGAGAAGCCTTTGCCAAAAAGCGGAGGAAAGCCGGGAGGAGGAGATGCTGTGAAACCGCTCAGCCTGACCTTAAGCGCCTTTGGACCCTACCGGGAGGAAGAGACTTTGGATTTTTCCGCCGCCTGGGAAAGCGGGATTTTCCTCATCAGCGGCCCCACCGGGGCGGGAAAAACCACCCTCTTTGACGCCATCGCCTTCGCCCTCTACGGCAAGGCCAGCGGCACCGCCCGCCAAAGCGAGGACTTCCGGTGCCACAGCGCCGCCCCCAGCCGGGAATGCTTTGTGGAGCTGCGCTTCCTCCTGGAGGGGAAGACCTACACCGTCCGCCGCCGCCCCGCCCAGCAGGCCCTTGGAAAGAGGGGCAAGCCCACCACCCTTGCCCACCAGGCAATTCTCACCCTCCCCGACGGGCGGGTGATCGACACCCTCACCGAGGTGGGGGATACCCTCCAAGCCCTTCTGGGCATCAGCTGCGAGCAGTTCCGGAAGATTGTCATGCTGGCCCAGGGGGAGTTTAAGCAGCTGCTGGAGGCCCCCAGCCGGGAGAAAAGCACCCTCTTCCGCAAAATCTTCGGCACCGCCCAATACGACGCTTTCACCGCCCGTCTCCAGCAGGCCCAGCGGGAGCTGGAACAGCAGCTGGGGGAGCGGGGGCGGCAGATGGACCGGCTGGTGGAGGGGCTCCTTCGGGAGGGGGTGGAGGCCCTGGCGGCCTATCCCAACCCCTCCACCCTGCCCACCGAGACCCTGGCGGGGCTGGTGGAGCCGGTTCTGGCCCAAAGGGAGGAGGCCCAAAGGGCCCTGGAGGCGTCCATCCGGGAAACGGTAGCCCAGCGGGAAAAGCTGGACCTGGCCGGCGCCCGGATGCTGGCAAAGCGCTTTGGGCGGCGGGGGGAGCTGGCGGCCCAGCGGACCGCCCTCCAGGCGTCGGCGGGGGAATTTGCGGAAAAAGCCCTTCTCCTGCGGGCCATCGACGCCGCCGAAAAGGTGAAGCTGCGGGAAAACCACCGCAGCGCCATCCTCGCCTCTGTCCAGGGGCACCGGCGGGAGGCCGGGGAGCTGGAGAAAAAGCTGCAAAAGGAGCAGAAGGCTCTGGCAATCTTACGGCGGGAGCTGCGGGAAAAGCCCCGGTGGCAGAAGGAGCTTTTGGAGCTGGAGGGGCAGCTGGAGCAGCTGAAAAAGGCCCTTGCCCTTTTGGAGCAGCGGGAAGGGCTGCAAAAAAGTCTGGAGCAGCTGGCGCGGGAGGAACAGGCTTTGCGCCGCCGGGAAAGGCAGGCCAGCCTGCTGGTGGACTACTGCGCCCTGGGGGAGGATTCCCGCCGCCGCAGGGCCCTTTTGGAGCAGGGACAAACCCTGCTGGCCCTGGGGAAAAACGCCTTGGAGCTGGCGGAGGAATACCGCCGCCGGGAGGAGCGCTACCTTGCGGGACAGCGGGAGCTGCTGCGGGAACAGGCGGCCCTGCTGGCCCTGGAGCTGCGGGAGGGGGAGCCCTGCCCCGCCTGCGGCGCCAGGGAGCACCCCTCCCCCGCCCAAAACCGAGAGGGTATCACCCGGCAGGAGGTGGAGAAGCGCCAGCGGGAGATGGAAAGGGCCCTTGCCGCCGCAAGCCAGGAGGAGGGCAGGGCGCGGGCCGCCCTTGCCGCCCTGCTGCCCCATTGGCCGGAGCTTTCCCTGGAGGGGCTTTGGCGGGGGGACGGCCTCCTGGCGGGACGCCTGGCGGAGCTTTCCGCCTGCCTGGAGGGGGATGGCAAGGCGCTCCAGACCCTGGTGGAGCGCTGGTCCGCCCTGGGGGAGGGCCGCCCCTTCCCTACCCGATGGAGCCAGGAGCAGGCCATGGGAGAGAAAAACCGCGTCGCCGAGGCCCTGGCTCGGTGCGGCGGCAGCCTGCGGGCCGCCCAGGAGCAGCTTGCCTCCCTGGAGGCCGCCTTGCAGGAGCTTCCTCCCCTGCTGCGGGATGGCGATATTCCCCAAAAGACCCGGACCTTGGCGGCCCAAAAGCAGCGGCTGGCAGATAAGCTGGAGCAGCGGGAAACCGCCTCCCAGGTGGTTATCTCCAAGCTGGAGGGGCAGCTTTCCACCCTGGGGACCGTTCTGCGCCAGGAGGAGGAGGATGCCCGCCTGAAGAAGGAGGAGCTGCGCCGCGCCATGGAGGAAAGCGGCTTTACCGACCGGGAGACCTACCAGGCCGCCCTCTCCCAGCTTCCTCTTCGGGACACTTTGCGCCGCCAGGTGGAGGAGCACAAGGCCCTTCTGACCTCGGTGGAGGCGGGCCTGCGGGAGCTGGAAAAGGAGCTGGCGGGGAAAGAGCCGCCTCAGCTGCCCCAGCTGGAGGCCCAGGAGGCGGCCCTGCGCCGGGAGGAGGAGGAAAAACGACGGCAGCTTTCCGGTCTCACCTCCTCCCTGGCCCTCTGCCGGCGCAGCTGGGAGGAGCTGAAAACAGCCAGCCTGGGCAGCCAAAAGCTGGCCAAAAAGGCGGCCATCACCACCGAATTGGCCCGCCGGGCCGGCGGGGACAACGAAAGCCGGATGAACTTTGAAACCTTCATCCTCTCCTCCTACTTTGAGGATATTTTAAAGATGTGCAACCTCCATCTGGCGGACCTCACCGGCGGGCGGGATCAGCTCTGCCGCCGGAATACCGCCGCGCGCCACGGGGCGGCCTCCGGCCTGGACCTGGAGGTGCTGGACCAGGACGCGGGGGCGCGCCGCCCAGTGTCCACCCTCTCCGGCGGGGAGAACTTCAAAGCCTCCCTGGCCCTGGCCCTGGGACTGGCGGACGTGGTGCAGCATTACGCCGGTTCCATCCCCATCGAGACCCTCTTTGTGGACGAGGGCTTCACCACCCTGGACGAGCAGTCCCTCCAAAGCGCCGCGGACGCCCTTCTCTCCCTGGGTTCCACTGGCAGGCTGGTGGGGATTATCAGCCATTCCGAGCGCCTGCGGGAGCATATCCCCACCATTCTTTCGGTCACCACCGGCCGGGAGGGAAGCCACGCCTGCTTCCGCCCGTAGTTTTTGCAGGGTGCCCCCGCCGTCACGCCCTACATGGCCTTCGGCCTTACCTTTAATAAGGGCATAAGCGAGTGCCTGGAATTCTAGACGGTTTTTTTGTTTCGATAAAAAACCTGCCGCCCCTTGTCCAGGGTGCCGTCCCTGGACCCCAAGCCTAACGGGCCGCTTCGCGTCCCTTCGGGCATGCGGGCTTCGCCAGCCCTAACGGACCTTCCGCAGAAGGTCCCTGCGCCTGGCGGGTAGGGAGTGACACCAACTGCACGCCGGCTTGCGGAAGCGGGTGGAATATGCTACACTAAGGTAAAATATTCTTTTCCGGCGCATGGGCTGGACATTTTTATAAGGAGCGTGGCAAAAATGGCCTTAAAGACGGAAGACATCAAACGAGTAAAAGGAGAGGGGTTTCTTCTCAACCGGGGGACCGAGTGCTTCAACGGGCGAATCATCACCGAAAACGGTACCCTCACCGCCCGGCAGATGATCTGCGCAGGGCAGGCCGCTGAAAAGTTCGGAAACGGCACGGTGGCCTTCACCACCCGCATGACGCTGGAGCTTCCCGGCATCCCCTATGAGAAGATTCCGGAGCTCCAGGCCTTTCTGGCCCAGGAAGGGATGGTCACCGGCGGCACCGGCGCCAAGGTGCGGCCCATCATCGTCTGCAAGGGCAGCACCTGCGTCTTCGGCCTCTACGATACCCAGGGCCTGGCCAAGGAGCTGCACCAGCTGTATTACGAGGGCTACCATGGGGTGTCCCTGCCCCACAAGTTCAAAATCGGCGTGGGGGGCTGCCCCAACAACTGCGTGAAACCGGACCTCAACGACATTGGCGTTGTGGGCCAGCGGGTCCTTACATACGACCCGGAAATGTGCCGGGCCTGCAAGGTCTGCCAGGTGGAAAAGAGCTGCCCTGTGGGGGCCGCCACCCTGCCGGAGGGGGAAAAGCTGGTTATCTCGGAGGAAAACTGCAACCGGTGCGGCCGGTGTGTGGAAAGCTGCCCCTTTGGGGCCCTTATCGGGGCGGGAACCCTCTACAAGGTCTACCTGGGGGGACGCTGGGGGAAGAAGGTGCGCATCGGCACCCCGCTTTCCCGGCTCTTCACCCGCGCGGAGGTCATCGCCCTGGTGGAAAAGGCCATTCTCCTCTTTAAGCGGGAGGGCCTGCCTGGGGAGCGCTTTGGTCAAACAGTGGAGCGGCTGGGCCTTCCCCAAACCGAGGCGCTGCTCTACTCCGACGAGCTGCTAAAACAAAAGGCGGAGCTTCTGGCGCAATAATCCGCCTTTGGGAAAACAAAAACGACTGGAAGGATCATGAAAAAGAAAGAAACGATTACCAAAAAGCTGTTCCGGCTGCTGTTTCACCGCCTGATCTTCGCCGGAGCCGCCCTTGTGCTTCAGCTGGCTGTTCTGCTGGTGGTGCTGCTGCGCTTTAACGAATACTTTGTCTATTTCTACGCTGTAAGTATCGCTGTAAGCGTGGTGGTGGTGCTGTATATCATCAACAACCGCAGCAACCCGGCCTACAAAATCGCCTGGATCACCCCCATCCTTCTGGCCCCGGTCTTTGGGGGGATGCTCTACCTCCTCTTTGGGGGAAACCGGCTGAGTCGCCGGGAGCGCCGCCGGATGTCCCAGCTGGAAAAGGGCTTCCAGGGGGCCTCCCTCATCGCCCCCTCCTGCCAGGAGGAGCTGCGGTGGATCTCCCCCGACGCGGCCAATCAGTCGGAGTACATCCGCCGCATCGCCGGCGGTCCCCCTTACCAGAACACCCAGGCGGAGTACCTGCCCTTGGGGGAGGTGAAGTTCCGGCGGATGCTGGAGGAGCTGGAGAAGGCGGAGCACTACATCTTTATGGAGTATTTCATCATCCAGGAGGGGGCTATGTGGGACCCCATTCTGGAGGTCCTTGTCCGGAAGGCAAAGGCCGGGTTGGACGTGCGGGTGATGTACGACGACATCGGCTGTATGCTCACCCTCCCGGCCCATTACAAGCGGACGCTGGAGGCCCAGGGCATCAAATGCTGCGTCTTCAATCCCTTCGTCCCCATCCTCAGCAGTCGCCTCAACAACCGGGACCACCGGAAAATCTGCGTCATCGACGGCCACACCGGCTTCACCGGCGGCATCAACCTGGCGGACGAATACATCAACGTCTATCCCAAGCACGGCCACTGGAAGGACACCGCCGTTCTGCTGCGGGGGGACGCGGTGGCAAGCCTCACCCTTATGTTTCTGACCCTGTGGGACTTCACCACCGGCACCCAGGAAAACTACGCCGCCTACCTGCCCAGGGTCCACCGCCCGGAGCCGGTGGAAAGCGACGGCTTTGTGCAGCCCTACACCGATAGCCCCCTGGACGACGAAACGGTGGGGGAAACGGTGTATATGAACCTCATCAACAAGGCAAAGCGGTATGTCTATATCACCACCCCTTACCTGATTATCAGCAACGAGATGATCACCGCCCTCACCACCGCGGCCAAGTCCGGGCTGGATGTGCGTATCATCACCCCCCATATCCCCGACAAGTGGTACGTCCACGCCCTCACCAGGGCCTACTACGAGGTGCTCATCGAGGCCGGGGTGCGGATTTTTGAATACACCCCCGGCTTCATCCACGCCAAGACCTTCACGGTGGACGATGAATACGGGGTGGTGGGGACCATCAACCTGGATTACCGCAGCCTTTACCTCCACTTTGAGTGCGCCGCCTGGATGTACCGGTGCAGCTGCATCCAGGATATGCGGGAGGATTTTCTCCAGACCCAGGCCAAAAGCCAGGAAATCACCCTGGAGCAGAGCCAGCAGGTCTCCCCTCTCACCCGCCTGGTGCGCAGCGTGCTGCGCCTCTTTGCACCCCTTATGTAGCAGCAGGCTTGTTTAACGCCTCTCCGTAATTTTTCATTTACCAAAAAAAGCACAGACTGCCTTTTGTGGACAGCCTGCGCTTTTCTTTATGCTTTCCTCTGTTTTAGAACACCGGCACCACCGCAACGCCGTACTTCTGGGTGATGAACTGCCGGGTTTCCTCGCTGGTGAGGACCTTCACCAGGGCCTGGATGCCAGGGTCATTCTCCTTGCCCGGCTTGACCGCCACAATATTGGCGAAGGTCTGGGCAGCCTCGGAGTTGGGGTCCTCGGACACCAGGATGGTATCCGACAGCTCGCCGCCTACGGCGTAGTTGCCGTTGATGACACCAAAATCGTAGTCCGGCAGGGCCATGGGCACCTGGGCGGCCTCCACCTCGGTAATCTTCACGTTCTTCGGGTTTTCGGTGATGTCCTTAACGGTGGCAGCCAGGCCCACCCCCTCCTTCAGGGTGATGATGCCTTGGGCGGCCAGCAGGTTCAAGGCGCGGGCCTCGTTGGTGGGATCGTTGGGCACCACGATGGTGGCACCATCCGCCAGGGAGGCCAAATCCTTCGCCTTTCCGGGGTAGATGCCCAGGGGTTCAAAGTGGACCGCCACCGCCGCCACCAGGTCGGTCTTATTCTTGGCATTAAAATCGGTGAGATAAGGCTGATGCTGGAAGTAGTTGGCGTCCATTTCGCCGTTAAAGACGGCGTTGTTGGGCATGATGTAATCGGTGTACTCGGTCACCTGGAGGTCGTACCCCTCGGCGGCCATGGCCTCCTTCACCGAATTCAGAATCTCGGCGTGAGGAGCCGGGGAGGCGGCCACCTTCAGGGTGGTGAGGCCGTTGGCAGGGGGTGTCTGGGAAGGGGAGGTGCTGGACGGGGTGCTGGTGGTGTTGTTTCCGCAGCCCGCAGCGCCCACCACCAGGATGAGGGCAAAAGCAAAAGCCAGCAGTTTTTTCATGGCAGTATTCCTCCTAAAGAGCATCTCGAAAATTTTTTACGCTTCCGCGCCACCCAAAAAGGGAGGTTCGGACGGTTTTCTTCCGGGGGTCCCAAGGGTTCCGCGGTGCCCTGAGGCCTCCGTCCAAGGCAGCTTCCCGGCGGCCGGTGGGACCGCCAAAGGAGGTAGGAGGAAGCTGCCTTGGATTCTCCCCGTCCCCGGATGGGGGGAGGGACGGGGAGACGAAAAAGAAGAAGGAAGCTATTTATTCTTGTCCACCTTGCGGACAATGAGGTTAAAGGCGACCTGGATAAGCTGCACCAGCAGGATGGTGAGAATCACGGTGACGGTCATCACCGGACGTTCGTACCGGTAGTAGCCGTAGTTGATGGCCACGGCCCCCAGGCCGCCGCCCCCCACCATTCCCGCCATAGCGATGTAGCCGATGATGGTGATGGTGGCGATGCTCATTCCCCGCAGCAGGGAGGGAAAACTCTCCGGCAGCAGCACCTTCCAGATAATCTGGAAATTGGTGGCTCCCATAACCTGGGCGCTTTCGATAACCCCCCGGTCCAGCTCGTTGAAGGAGCTTTCCACCATCCGGGCGATGAAGGGGGCGGAGCCCACCACCAGGGGGAAGATAACCCCTCTGGTGCCGGAGGCGGTGCCCATAATGAGCCGGGTATAGGGGATGAGAAACAGGATGAGAATGATAAAGGGGATGGAGCGGATGATGTTGATGAGCCAGCCCACCACCGTGTTGATGGCGGCGTTCTCGCTGATGGAGCCGTGGTCGGTGACATAAGCCACCACCCCCAGGGGGATGCCCAGAAGATACCCGAAGCCGGTGGAAAGGACCACCATAATCAGGGTATCCCGGAGGGCCAGCAGGATAATGGAGCCATACTCCGTCATAAATTCCGCCATGCTTAGTCCTCCCTTCCGAAAAAGAGACTGCGGGTGATGGGGTGCATATCGCTGTCCAGCACCTCGCCGATGGGGCCGTTATCCACCAAAACGCCGCCCTCCAGCACCGCCACCTTGTTGCAGATTTTCCGCACTACGGCGATTTCATGGGTGATGATGATGATGGTGACCCCCAGCCGGTGGTTGATGTCCGAAAGGAGCTCCAGGATGGAGCGGGTGGTGAGGCTATCCAGGGCGGAGGTGGGCTCGTCACAGAGGAGGAGCTTGGGGCTGGTGGCAAGGGCCCGCGCAATGGCAACCCGCTGCTTCTGCCCGCCGGAAAGCTGGCTGGGGTAAACCTCCGCCTTTTCGGTGAGGCCGGTTATCTCCAAAAGCTCCGCCACCCGCCGCCGGGCGGCGGCCTTGTCATACCCCTTGGAGAGGGTGAGGGGAAAGAGGATGTTCTGGGCCACCGTCTTTTGCATCAGCAGGTTATAGCCCTGGAAGACGGTGCCGATGGTCTTATAATAATCAATTTTCGCCTTGCCGGCCAGAGTGGAAAGGTTCTTTCCCTCCACGGTGATGGTGCCGGAGGTAGGGGTATCCAGCAGGCCGATGAGCCGCAGCATGGTGGACTTTCCAGCGCCGCTCATACCGATGATGCCGTAGATATCCCCGTCCTCCACCGTCAGGGACACATCCCGAAGGACGCCCAGGCGGGTTTTGTCCGGATTATCAAATTCTTTGGTGAGATGGTCTATCTCTATCATGGGCCTCACTGCCTTTCGAATTCCATCATTTTGCAATAAAAAAGCCTTCCGTCCCCCTCCCCCATCTTCCCAGGGAAGGACATAAGGACGAAGGCCGAAACCTGCGTGTTACCACCTTACTTCACGCCTGCCTCGCAGCAAGGCGCCTCTTCGGGTACAAATGAAATACCCTATCGCTTTAACGGGCGAACCCCGTCGCAGCCTGGGTCAGCCGCATCCGGATGGGGATGCCTGCCGCCGTCGGTGCGCGGCTCCGAGGCCATTTTCCGCCGGTCCAGCCTCCGTCCCTTTTCAGCTACCGGGACTCTCTGGGGGAGTTGGGAAGGGCGTACTCTCCTCTTCATAGCCTTTGCGTTTTGTATGGGTGCTATTATAATCGGTTTTTCCCGGAAAGTCAACACCTAAATTTACGGAAAAGGGCAGTTCTTTTATTCCGGCGCTCCCCGTCTGCCTCTGGCTGCTCCACAGCAGGCCCTGGAGGCAGACGCGCCCCTTATCTCCCCGTTCTCTTTAGGGCCTATAGCCATCCACCTCTTCCCGGCTGGGGATGGAGGTCTGGGCCCCCTTGCGGGTCACCGAGATGGAGGCGGCCTTGTTGCCAAAGGCGATGGCCTCCTCCTGGCTCATTCCCTCCGCCAGGGCGGTGACAAAGGCCCCGTTGAAGGTGTCCCCGGCGGCGGTGGTATCCACTGCCTGTACCCGCAGGGTGGGCAGCACCTGGGCCGTTTCCTTTGTCACCAGCAGGGCGCCAGCCTCCCCCAGGGTTGCCAGAACGGTGCCTACCCCCGCCTCCACCAGCTTTTTGCCGGCGGCAATGGCCTCCTCCACGCCCCCCACCGGCAGCCCGGCGATGCGGGCCATTTCGGTCTCGTTTGGGGTGAAGTAATCCAGGCTGGCAATGACCTCCGGCGGCAGGGAATCGGGGGCCGGGGCGGGATTCAAAACCACCAGCCGGCCGTGCTTTTTCGCCAGCTGGATGGCCCGGAACACCCCGTCGTAGGGGATCTCCAGCTGGAGGACGATAATATCGTGGGCGGCAATGAGCTCCTCGTTGGCCTCAATAAAGGCGGCATCGCAGAGCCCGTTGGCCCCAGGAATCACCACAATGCTGTTGCTTCCCGTCTCCCCCACATAAATCACCGCCATGCCGGTGGGGGCGTCGGGGGTCTCCTCCACATGGGTGACCTCCACCCCCGCGGCGGCCAGGTTTTCCTTCAGGGCGCGCCCCATCCCATCCTGGCCCACCTTTCCCAGCATGGTGACGGCGCCTCCCAGCTTTCCGGCGGCACAAGCCTGGTTGGCCCCCTTTCCTCCAGGAATATGGGCCGGGCTGCCCCCCAGGATGGTCTCCCCCTTCTGGGGCAGCTCCTTTACGGGAATCACCATATCCATATTTAAACTGCCAATTACAAGTATCTTCTTCCCCATCTTTTCTCCCGCTCCTTATGACCATCATTCTTTGGGATAATCCTTTTTTGTAATGATACCACTTCCCGCAGGCAAATTCAATTTCTTTTCCGAAAAAACGTTGGCTTGGCCCATCAAAATATTGAAAAGAAATCTCTTTGTCAAAAATATTTTATGTATTTTCCCAAAAACCGGTTGTGCTTTTTCATCTAATCTGTTATAATAGGCAAAAAGAGAGGGACAGGAGGAGACGTTTTTATGGCGCTACAAATTGAAAAAGCCACCGATGTCCAGCGGGAATTCTTCCGGGGATTGCGGGAAAAACAGCGGAATCCCGGCGAGGTTCTGGACTGGTACTACGACGAAAAAACCACCTGCCTCATTCTGGAGGGCAAAGCGGTAGTCGACCACTACGGCGAAAAAATCCCAGTGGAGGGCGGCGACCCGGGCACCTTCCCCCCA
>OFFY01002458.1_pt1 | contig 13029 bp, 8 predicted proteins | sample 1521481 | NCBI WGS metagenome assembly OFFY01 (sample SAMEA3504117, study PRJEB24116) | mouse gut metagenome | biome: mouse gut; feature: mouse-associated habitat; material: faeces | place: Denmark | collected 2011
GGGCCAGGCCGCTGCCGATGCCGGCTATCCCTACGGCTTCGGTGACAACCTCACCGTGTTCACCAGCACAACTGACGCCGCCCAGCACGCTGTCGACAATTGGATTAACTCCCCCGGCCACTTCCAAACCATGATCGACCCGAGATGCGACTGCATCGGCGTGGGCGTGACCCAGTATAACGGCATCACCTACTGCTACATGTTCGTTGGAATACCCAACAGCGTCAACTTCTATGCGTAAGTGAATAGTACTCAAAGCGGGCCGTCCAGGAAGCTGAATGGCCCTCCTCATATTGGCAGAAAACAGAGCACAAACAGAGAAATATGGTACTGGGAAGTTCGGATTTTTTGTTCAAATATTGCGTAACAGAAAACAAAGAATAAAGAAAATGAAATACGCCCTTGACAATCTCCAAACTTTGGATATATAATGCATGCGTACACGAGAAAAGTAAAAAGTATGTGGATCCAACATGTAAAGTTGCAGTTTAGTAGCATGTATGTTTGGAAACATTGTATTTTCCAACGACTCTCTTGTACATTCCAAGAGAGTCGTTTTTATTTTGTTTCAAGACAGGAGGCTTTTATATGGATGCGGCGTTCATGAGGAAAACATTCGCTCTGATTGCAAAGGGACTAATCGAAAAAGAACAGCTCCTACAAAAGGAACCAACACGATATCCATACAGCAAGGTATTACAACATGGGGTAAATATGTTCTTAGCAGCAAGCCAGTGGGCAGGCTGCCAAACCACTACACAGTATGCCGATGAAGCCTCCTTTCTTGAGCATTTTATTACCAAGTCTATTTTTGAATGGTTTGATGAATGGAATCCAGGGGTAATTGATAAGCTAAATCTTTCGGAAGAGTCCTTTTACGCCTACGATGCCTTTGCGTATCAAAGGAGTGAAAATATGTACACTCCCAGCGCTGATTGTTATGAGTTCTTAGAAACACAGGACAGCGATATCATGGACGGAACGGATGAGCGGCTTCTTTATGAAAAAATGGTCACTTTAGATCAGGAAACTTATTGCAAGGTTCGAAGATATATTATCGAGAATCCGATCATTACGCTTGAAGACAGGCGAGCAATGTCACTTGACCTGGCTGATAATCGAGCAGCAAGAGATGCCTTCCAGTTTGCTTACGAAGAAATTACCGAAAATTGTTATCGTTGCCCTTACTGTGGCTGGACCATGATACCCGGAAAATACGGATATAGTTGTCACTCGACACACTGCACAGACACTATTCCCGAACTCACAGATGAGATGAAACTGGATACTTCAAGTAACAATCTTTATCGGTTGAAGAAAGGCATTATGCGTTATTTTGCCTCTCCCGGAAAGCTGGAACTTGAAATTGCAGCATTTTGTGAGAGAAAGAAAATTCGCTGGGCATTGTGGCCACAGATGGATCGCTATGATGTGGAAATTCAGTTCTCTGATGGAGAGATTTGGGAAATCGATGCCAAGGCGTATCGCAACCCCATAGCACTACGCACCAAAATTCAAAATGATAATGGATTCCCTGACGGTGAATATGCAAGGGGTATTTTGTTATTCCCAGCGAATACACAGTAAACCAGCAAAACTATACCGCAATCGTCAATCGTATACTGGAGAATCAAAAGAATGTAAAGTGTGTAACTCTGCAATCATTGAAGGCCGAAATTACGCGAAAGGAGGATTCTTGCTGTGAAGGATAACAAAAATTTATGGTATGCACCTCTTTCGGCACAGTTTCAGACGATAGAGGAAGCTATGCCTCTCTCCCGCTTTGCAGCAATTGAAGCGGTTTTGCATTTGCTTGCTCTTAATGCACCCGATTCTGATCCGACAAAAGCATATCTTTTATTTACCCAATATCAACTTATCGGTACAACAGAGTGCATAACCATGGAACATACTTTACAACAGGCTCGACACACGCTGGGATATTATCGCTCTCAAAAATACTGGCAGGATGATTTGAGAGATTATCGAGAACCAAGGTATCATGCAGTTCGTGCTTTTTCATTTGAAGACCTCGATGGAACAGTGTCTTTTTCCAAGACGGAAGGAACATATCCCTATCCATATGAGGAACGCCAAAAAGAATGGATACGTTTCTGGCCAGATTGTTTTGAAGATTCAAAAACTCCTTCTTATGCCGAAGCAGGAACATACAAGTATTCATATCCGAATCTCGAGAGTGGAGAAACAGAAACAGTTCAAGTCAAATTTGAAAACGATTATGTGCCGCCAGTTCAATCGACCACTCCGGAAAAGGGTTGCAGAGTACCGATTACTATCTCGTTGGACGAACTTCTAAATGCCGCAAAAGAAATGGCCGAAATCTGTCCCGGTGATCCTTGCCATATGATTCTGAATACCAATATCCTCAAGCAAATTGTCGGCAGCTCAGTTAAATCATGCACAGAGCTTACCCTCCGGGAAGTCGTTAATATTGTGGGAATGGTTGGTGCGGGGAAATCAACACTGATTAAGGTTTTGGCTTTTTGGTGCCATCAAAATGGTTATCGCATTGCAATTGTTGTTGATACAGTAGCCGAAGTCTTGAATTTGCAAAAGTATTTATCTGCTTTTGGCGTTGCAGTAAGTCCTTTGATTGGTCGTAACGAGAGGTTGAAATACATCAATCAAGTTACACAACCTAATGAAACTTGTTTATCTACAGGGTTTTCTCAATACTTGACACCGGTATGCCTAATTGATGGTATGGATACACAGCACAGTGCGGCAATCGCCTTCGGTAAAGAACCGTGCTACTCTTTAAAAAAGGGAAACAAAAATTACCTGTGTCCTTATTTCAATCAGTGTTTGGGCACAAGGATGCTCCGAGAATGCTATACTGCTTCGGTCGTACTTACAACGGTTGCGGGATTTGCGGCATCCCGAGTGGGGCAACAGCGGGAAACATTTTTGGAACTGACAATGCGCGATTTTGACTTGGTCGTCTTTGACGAGAGTGACAGAGTTCAGAAGACGCTTGACCACTTCTTTATGCCGGAAACAAGCTTCAATAACTACATCCATGAGTGCGCCGAAGATTGTAGTGCATATATGAGACTGAGCAGTAAACGCAGAGAAGAAAACCTGGCTGAGCAGAGATACGATGAGATGCAGCGCCAGAGTGTAACGGTTCTCAGCTGCCTTGTGAAATCTCTGCATCATGAGTTGGGCACATGGAAGAAAATTGCGTATGGGGATCCATTCTCAGCCCTTACCCTTTTGGAGGATATGTATCGGGAAGAATCGGAATATGGAATTCCCTATTCCGTCTATAAAGCCATTTATAACTTGATCGATACACAAGATGAAGATGATATCCGTCAAAGTACCCTGTGGGCAGTGCTCGAGAGTTCTTGCAAGAGCACAGATGAAACCTTTTTTAATCAAATGTATCGCATCTGGCTGAATGAGCTTGGATCCGATTTTCCACGGCCCAAAAAGGATAAAGTAAAACGCATTCAAGATGCCCACATCAAACTCATTTTGCGGCTAATATACTTTGACCATTTTATTCGCGGACTCAGTGATGCATACGAGGCAAGCCATGAAACATCTTATGGCCAAAATGAATTGTTCGGATTCTTACAGACTCGATTCCGTCAGCAGCAATACTTCCTCCCCTCCGCACTGTGTGGAAATTTGTTCGGCCTAAAAAAGACGGATGATGAAGACATCATTCTGTTCCGTCAATTTGCTTTTGGAAGAAGTCTGATGAAAGATCTACCTTATTTGCGCACAGATTCGCACGGGAAACCTGCCGGTCCTCATGTTGTTCTGCTATCGGGTTCAAGTTGGGCGGAAGGATCGTATGAATACCACGTGAATCGACCAGTGAACTATATCTTAGAGGCAGATAGTGATAAACGTGCTTTTTTGGAGAAGACACGCTTCTTTGAGTCAGGATTTCCAGAGCGAGTCTCTGGCGCCGCAGATGACCAACGTATGGCACAATTGCGCTTTGCTACGCAAAAGACGGTTGAGTTAATCATTAGAGAATATGAACGAAAAGCCGGGAAAATCCTACTGGTTGTCAATAGCTATGCCCAGGCACAAGAAGTGCAGCAAACGCTGGAAGCCGCTTTGCGAAAAGCCAATTGTTCCATACATGTTTGTCGAATGATTTCTGATGCTATTAGCACTCAAAATGACCGAGGGATTATACGGCGCGGTGAGGTTGGCCGGTTTACAAAAATGAGTGAGGAAATCCTAATTGCTCCTGCAATGGCAATTGAGCGTGGCCATAACATTGTCGACGAATATGGTCACTCCGCACTTTGCGCTGTGTTTTTTATGGTGCGGCCCATGGCCATTCCCGATGATATCCAACAGCAAGGCAGCAAACTTAATGGCTTTATTGAATCCCATTGCAAGCGAGCTCCACATGAATCACTATTCGCATATAATACACGAATCCGTCAATTTGCTGCTCAGCAGTGGGCAAAAATGAGTAAAAGCAAGTCGTTTGGTCTGGCTGAACTGGATAATGAAGAACGCAAGGATGTCGTTGCCACTCTATTTGTTCTGATCCTTCAGATTTTCGGTCGTTTAGCGCGCGTCACTGACGTAACAAAACCCGAACCGCATGTCTATTTTATTGACGGCGCATTCCGTAGACGCGAAAGCAAACAAGGTGATTTCGATTGCCTTTCTGAATTGGGCAGATATTTAGAAATGCTGATGACGCAGAAAGAAAGTGCAGAAATTGCCGAGACACTGTACGCGCCATTCTATAAAGCTTACAGAAAGGACATTCAATATGAACGGTAAAATCTATCCTCTGGCATATAAACTCTCACCGGGACAGACCTGTACGCTTTACTATTTGGGGTTTCCTCAAACCTGGAAAGCAACCTTGCTGGATATTGCACGAAAAAATAATCCACGGTTCAAAGACGAGTATAGACTTCCTACTAACGCGCTGAAAAAGTTGGTCGATAGCTGGATGGAGGGTGTCATTGCTCTGTCACCGCTGAAAAAAGATAGCCATGATGAACATTGGCTTACATCTTGTTATGCGTATTCGGAGAAAAACATCCAGGCTCTATGCGGTATTATTAAAGTATGGGTAAAGGCAACTTATGTGACAGCTCCACGAACATTGCCTTTGGTCAAAAAACTTGCAAATGATTTTTGCGATATGATTAATACCGATGATTTTAAGGCGCTTCAGGCTACGTCCGAAGTCTGCCTTACTCTCAAAGATGGCACTGTGTGCGAAGAAGCATATCAAGCGGTTCCACTTTTGGCGGTCAACCGCTTACTGGGCCAGGAAATCGTTTTAAGCGGGCGAACGCTACATCTTTGCTACGCCGCTAAGAATCAGTTGATCAGTCATCCTATAATTGATTCCAAGAGCCATCATCAGTACTCGTTTGTGTTCGACTTATCGGTTCAGACAACTCCTCCGCAAAGAAAGGCTTTGCTGCTGTGCCAGATGAGCATTCGCCGCTGGATTCTTGACAATTATAACAAGGAACGATCGCCATTTCTTTCTGAGAGCATTGGTTCCCACATTAAGGTTTCGGATAGCAAGTACTGCCAGGTGCCAATCGCATATGACTATATCAGCAAACAGCTTGACTGGAAAGTACAAGACAAAGAATGCTACAACATCTGGGGATATGAGCAATTGCCGTCGGCTAACGATATTTTGATGGATCCCAAGATATACATAGAGAAAATTCTTCTTCCCTATAAAAACGGCATGACCGGGTTCGTGGCTTCAAAAATCGGAACTGGCGTTTCCGTCGTTGATAAAGCATCATTATACAAATCTGTTTCTGTTTTGCTGGGCGATATGGTTTGTGAGCAACCCGAAGCAAAGCGAGTCATGTTAAGCGGGCAAAAGTTCTCGTACTTTAAGTCTCCGCAAGAATATGAGAGTCCTGAAGATTTTCGAAGTTGGGCAAGCAAATGTGTTGATACAGACCGGATTACATTTGAGATTTATGGCCTTTGGCAAGATACTAACCAGTTGGATCTTTTGAGACTTGTTCAATCGAAGATCGAACAAGATTTTGGCGCTGAATCCGAATCGTCCTGCTTAAAAATACAGTGTCTACGCAAAGAAATTGGTAACCTTGCTGACGGTATGCCTGATGACGATAAGCAAACTAAAATCCAGCGATGCGGGGAAATTGTTGAGCAATTAGGACAAGCCGACTTGGTCACCGCCTGTATTTTTGTTTTGCCCGGTCAAGAGCGATATATTAAAGGCGATCCCAAAAAAGTTCTCCGAAATGCATTCGCCAGAACTGGACGAGTCGTGCAGTTTATCAATCCTGAAAATGATATAAATCGAAACAAGATTGAAAATGCGGTATATGATCTCTACCGTCAGTTAGGCATTGTAACCTTGCTGAATTCCCAAAAGAAACTGCCACCCTTGGCGTGTACGCCCTGTGTTGGTATGCATTTATGTACGCAAGTTCATGGAATTTCGAATAAGGCACGCTTTCTTCCCATCTATGTTACAGTTGATTTATTAAAAGGAAAGACTCAGGTGCATTGTGATGCGTTCTCTAATCGAACAGTTTCTTATCGGGAGGCCTGCCTTGAAATGGCGAAGCTTTTCTGGGAAAATGATTTGGAACAACGCTGTGTTGACGCAAGTCGTGTCCCCGCAAAGCAAAAGCTGATAGAGCTGAAAAACCGCTATCATATGAAAGAGGATGGCGTACTGTTCGTTATTCAGTCAGACGGAAATACTCGTGCCGTATGGAGTGGTATTTCGGATAAAGAAATTAACGGATATACTGTGACAGATGAATACTGCCCATCTCAAATCAATGTTGGAATGCCCAAAAATCCTTACCCTCTTTCGTTAACAGATTCCGGAGTGAGAATTATTCGAATCAGGAGCAACCAGGAAGTTCCAGACTATTTCACAAATCTGAGTGCGCAATCTACGGATGACCGTTTGCAGTTTTCTTCCGCTTCGGGTATCTTCAAGTATGACGATGTGTATTGGGGCATTCATGAAAAGCCGAATGATTTTCGATATACAAACAGCTTTAAAATGTCCAAAATCGACCAGCCTCAACAGCAATTTGCAGAAAAGGATATGATCGAACTGTATCCTTTACAGCTTCAGTCTGGTGACAACGCTACTAATTGGATTTTTTATACCAATGCGTTACGGCATATTCCAATTCAATATAGCCAATCGACTGTGCTTCCCCTGCCGTTGCATTTGGCAAAGTCTCTCGAAGAATACCTTTTCGACGCATAGGCAGTAGATAATGACGAAAAACAGTCGCCACCTCAGAAAATATAATATGAGGTGGCGACTGTTTTCTTCAGATCGACTTCTTGTATTTGTAGTGGGCGGTTTCGCCTGAATATTTCCTTTCTGTTGGACATTTTCCCCTATCGATGCTATAATAAGTTAAAATTGCACTACTTTAGGAGGAATCTGTACTATGGACATCAATGGTCTTATTACCGAGCCACTAAAACAAAATCGGTTTATCACTCCTTTGGAACAAGATATCCTCGACATATGGAACGAGCTTCAAAAGCACCCGCTTGATATGTCCTCTGCAAATCAGAAAATTGTGTCAAACAATCTCAAGTACCCCGATATTTATGCCAAAGTATCCGTTCTGCCGTCAACAGTTCAAAAACCTGTGCAGGAAATCACAGAAACTGACCTGAGATATATTTTAGACAGCCAGCTTATTTTGGTACAGAAAGAACAGGAGGCACACCGCAATGGCCAATAAGCTGGAACTGACCTGGTACGGCAAGGATGAACCCATTCTGGTGGAGCCCCGCCTGCTGATCGAGAACGCCGCACTGTCCAACACCGCCGCCGACCCGGACACGGAAAATATGCTGATCCACGGGGACAACCTCCTGGCGCTGAAGGCACTGGAGAGCAAGTACGCCGGACAGGTGAAGTGCATCTACATCGACCCACCCTACAACACTGGCACTGCGTTTGAGCATTACGACGATAATCTGGAGCACAGTCAATGGCTCCAACTGATTCGGCCCCGCCTGGAGATTTTGTGGCGGCTTTTGGCTGATGAGGGCAGTCTTTGGATTAGCATTGACGATGATGAACAAGCATATATGAAAGTCCTCTGCGATGAACTGTTTGGCAGGAATTCCTTTGTAGCCTCTATTATCTGGCAAAAGCGCACATCTCCAGATATGCGTGCAATTATTAGTGATGGTCATGATTATGTCCTTGTATATGCGAAAAATCGAGAACTTTTCAAAGCAGTTCGGAGTAAGATACCTCTAACAGAAGATCAAGCAACTAATTATAAAAATCCAGACAACGATCCTCGCGGCCCATGGGCTTCCTCTGATTTTACAGCTCAGGGTTGGCGACCTAACCAAATGTATACGATTATTACCCCTTCAGGTAAAGTAGTTACACCTCCAGAAGGGCGATGTTGGCGACAGCTTGAAAGTGTATATAAGCAGTTACTCGAAGATAATCGATTTTGGTTCGGTGCCGATGGTGCTGGCGTTCCTCGAAAAAAAACGTTCCTATCCGAATCGGAGGGAATTACTCCATGGACATGGTGGCCAAATAAAGAGGTTGGCCATAATCAAGAGGCAAAAAAAGAAATTATTGCATTATTTAGTGCCGCTCATGCGTTTGATACTCCAAAACCGGAGCGCTTAATTGAACGTATTATTCACATTGCCACCAACCCCGGCGACCTGGTTCTCGACTCCTTCCTCGGCTCCGGCACGACCGCCGCCGTTGCCCACAAGATGGGCCGCCGGTACATCGGGATTGAAATGGGCAGTCACGCATATACCCACTGCAAGGTGCGTTTGGACAAGGTGATTGCCGGGGAGGACCCGGGCGGGATCACCAAGTCCGCCAAATGGGAAAAGGGCGGCGGATACCGTTTCTACGAGCTGGCCCCCACCCTCATCAACGAGGACGCCTTCGGGGAGGCGGTCATCAACCCGGATTACGACGCGGACATGCTGGCCGCGGGCGTGGCGCTCCATGAGGGCTTTACTTACCATCCGGACAGCAAGCTGTTCTGGAAGCAGTCCTCGGGCAGTGAAAAGTCCTATCTGTTCGTCACCACCCGCCATTTGAACAGCGATTATCTGGACTCCATCCAAAGCACTATGGAGGAGGACGAATATCTCACCATCGCCTGCTGCTCCTACGACAAAGGGTTGGACAGGGTCTATGACCATATCACCGTCAAAAAAATTCCCCAGATGCTCCTGGAACGCTGTGAGTTTGGCAAAACGGATTACAATCTGAATATCGTACATCCCCCGGTGTATGAGGACGAGGAGGAATACGATGCGGAGTGATTTTCCCCTGTATACCACGGACTACATCAGCGGCGTCATGTCCCTGCGCAAGCCTCAGAAGGAATCTCTCAAAATCCTGGAGGAAATCGTAAACAGTGTGCAGCTGCGCAAGGGTATGAATCTGAATGCGGCTCTGGGCGCTGTCCACGCTATGTATCCGATCTGTTCTGATTTCGAGCGGGAGTTTCTCTCCCTGACCTTCGCCCTGGCTACTGGCGTAGGCAAAACCCGGCTGATGGGGGCCTTTATCGCCTATCTATATACCCAGCACAACATCAGGAATTTTTTTGTTGTCGCCCCCAACACCACCATCTATGAGAAGCTGAAAAAAGATCTCAGCGACAACAACAGCCCCAAATATGTGTTCAAAGGGCTGGGCTGTTTCTCCGCCCTGCCCCAAATCATCACAGACGACGATTACAGGGAAAAACCCATCTCCCTGTTTGAATCGGATATCCATATCTTTGTCTATAACATCGACAAGTTCAACAAGGAAGGGGCCAACATGAAGCGGGTGAACGAGTTCATTGGCAGCTCGTTCTATCAGTATCTTTCCAGCCTGCCGGACCTGGTGCTCATTATGGACGAGTCCCACCACTATCGGGCGGAAAAGGGTGCCCAGGTCTTGAACGATCTCCGCCCGCTGCTGGGTCTGGAGCTCACCGCCACGCCTCTTGTAACCAAAGGAGCGAAGCAAGTTCCGTTCAAGAATGTGGTGTATGAGTATCCCCTGTCCAAGGTCATTGAGGACGGATATACCCGCACCCCATTTGCGGTGACCCGCTCCAACATTGAGTTTTATAACTTCGGCGACGAGGCGCTGGACAAGCTGATGCTGACCGACGGCATCACCTGTCACGAAAACGCAAAGCGGAAGCTGGAGCTGTACGCCGCCAACAGCAGCACTCCAGACAAGCCCGTTCGGGTAGTAAAACCCTTTATGCTGGTGGTCTGCAAGGACACTGCCCACGCCGCCTGGGTGGAGGACTACATCCGCTCCGACGAGTTCCGGGATGGAGCCTACCGCAATAAGACCATCGTTGTCCACTCCAAGCAGAAGGGCGCGGAGAGCGAGGCCAACACCCGCCTGCTGCTGGATGTGGAAAGCCCGGAGAACCCGGTGGAAATCGTCATCCACGTCAATATGCTGAAAGAGGGCTGGGACGTCAACAACCTCTACACCATCGTCCCTCTGCGCACCGCAGCCTCCAAAATCCTGCGGGAGCAGATGGTGGGCCGGGGCCTGCGCCTGCCCTACGGGGAGCGCACCGGCGACCGGGACGTAGACGCCGTCATGCTTACCGCCCACGACAAGTTCGCCGACATTCTGGCCGAGGCTCAAAAAGGCGACTCCATTTTCAAGGCAGGCAACATCATCAAGGCCGAGGAATTCGTCCCGGAGCAGGTCACGCACACCCAGCTTGCCCTTGACCTGGAGCCGAACAAGGCCCTGGAAACTGCCTATCAGCAAACCGGAATGCAAAAGTCCGATGCCGCTGACGCCCTGTTGGAAACCACAGTGAAGCTCATCCAGCAAGCTGTCTCCGCACAAATCCAAACCTCCCCGGAACACACGGTAACGCCCACCCAGGCACAGAAAATTGTGGCAGAGGTGAAGGAGAAAGTCTCTGGGGACAAGGATCTGGGAGATGTTTTCCGGGAGAACGAAATGCCCCTCACCGCCTGGATGCTGTACCAGACCGAGGAGACCCACCGCGCCGCACAGTTCGGATTTATTCCCATTCCCCGTATCAAGATCACAGACGCCGGCGTGGAGGAATATGTCTTCACCGATTTCGATTTGGACCTGACCGATTTTACTCATGTGCCGATCAAGAACGAACTGCTCATTCAGAACCTGGAGGACATGCAGGACAGGCAGAGGATCAAGGGTGCCGCCATTGATTTTGAGGGGTACAATCCCAAGAAGGTGATCTTGGAGCAGCTTCGCACCAAACCGGAAATTGACTACATGAAATGCTCTGCTCTGCTGTTCAAGCTGATTACACAGCTCTGTGACCACTATGAAACAGCGTATGGTATAAACGGGATGCAGAACATCGTCATGATGTACAAGCGGGATATCGGGAACAAAATCTATCAGCAGATGATGCGGCATTTCTACTGTGAGAACGGATTCCTCCAAGAGGAGGTTGTGGGTATCAGGAACTACAACATGCAGCAGAGCTACCAGTTCAAAGAAAGGGTCGGTCTGTATGAGGAGTTCACTGGGGACATCCGGTCGGTTCTTTTCACCGGAATCAGGAATGGCGTTTTCACCACCACGAAGTTCGACAGCAAAGAGGGCGAACTGACTCTTGCCCGTGTGCTGGAATCAGACGATGACGTTCTGAATTGGCTCCGCCCTCATCCCAGAGAGTTCAACATCACCTACAACTGCGGCCACATCTATGAGCCGGATTTTGTTGTGGAAACAGAGCAGATCATCTACCTGGTCGAGGTTAAGGGCGAGGATAAACTGAACGATCCTGATGTGATCGCCAAGAAAAAACGCGGTATACAGTACTGCGAGGCGGCTTCCCGCTGGGGCAAAGCCAACGGCTATAAGGAATGGCGCTATCTGTTTATCCCATCCAAGCAGGTTCTGCCAAGCTCCTCCTTCATGCAGCTGGCTCAGCGATTTCAGGAACTGTGATTTTTAGTATTCCGCTCTTCCGTGGCATACTCAAAATCTGCTTCGCTTAAACAAAGAAATACAGTCCATCGTCAATACCCCTCAAATCTTCTGATACGATCACCCGCCAGACTCAGTTCTGGCGGGTGATTTTTCTACAGCAAAAACTTTTTCTGTGAACGAAAAAATAAAGTTCGCTTTTGGAACTTGGAGGTTGTAGTAGAGGGATGATGGGCCTACGCTCTGAATCGGTAAACATTTTGTAAACTCGTCTATAAGAAAGTTCGGTTTCAGCCACTGGAGGTTGTGGTAGAAGGATGAGAGAGTCAGCGCATAAGGGCAGAGGAAAAACTGACTCAACAGAAAGGGTGGGCAAGTACAACATGAAAGAATCCAACTACAAGACCTACGACGAACTGCCGCTGTTCCTGAATGCAGCAACGGTGGCAAAGGTGCTGGGCGTCTCACCGTCCAGCGGGTATGAGCTGATGCACGAACCGGATTTTCCGGTTCTGAAAGTTGGCAGCAGGCTCGTAGTGCCCAAAGAGAAATTCGTGGAGTGGGTGTTGCGACACACCCAAGGAGGTGCGGATTGAAGTACACACCGTGGCCAAAGCGTGATCCGGTCAAGAACTACTTCCAGCTGCCCAACGAGATATTCCTGCTGGGCCTGTCGCCTGGTGCGCTGGCGGTCTACTCGTATCTGCTCTGCTGTGAGGATCGAAACACCTACCAGTGCTGGCCCAGCTACAAGACCATTGGCAGAGCAGTGAAGATGAGCGCCAACACCGTCCGCAAGTATGTGTGCGAGCTGGAGGAGCGGCAGCTCATCAGTACAGAGAACACATCCGTCACCACCAAGGCTGGCCTGAAGCGCAACGGCAATCTGCTCTACACCATCCGTCCGATTCAGCTGGCGCTGGACCAGTTCTACGAACAGCAGTTGGCGCAGATAGATGTGGCGGCTGAGCGTCAGCGAGTCGCAAACGCTCTCGCACTTCGCAACGATAGTACGCACTCAGCGTGACAGCCTGTGCGCCGCCGTGTGGCCTCGCTGGTATCCAGAGGGTAACAAG
>OFFY01002466.1_pt1 | contig 13002 bp, 13 predicted proteins | sample 1521481 | NCBI WGS metagenome assembly OFFY01 (sample SAMEA3504117, study PRJEB24116) | mouse gut metagenome | biome: mouse gut; feature: mouse-associated habitat; material: faeces | place: Denmark | collected 2011
TGGACTACGGCTGGTGCACCAATCATCCCGTGGCTCTGGACCGCGCCCTGGCTGCCCGGAAGGACGAGCTCAACGACGTGAAGGTACGGGGGGGCGTCACAATGTGGATGCCCGAGATCGCCAAGGCCGACGACGCCGGGGACCACTTCACCTGGCACTCCTGGCACTGCTCCGGCATCGACCGGAAGGTCATCGCCAAGGGGATGGGCTTCTTCGCCCCCATGCGCTACTCTGAGCTGCCCCGTTTCTACCGGGAGAACGTGTCCGTGGACGTGGCCATGATCCAGGTCACCCCCATGGACAGCCACGGCAACTTCAGCTACGCCCTGGCCGCCTCCCACCTCCACGACATGCTGGACAAGGCCAAGGTGATCATTGTGGAGGTCAACCAGAACATGCCCTGGGTCTACGGACTCACCGGCAGCGAGATCAACATCGCCGATGTGGACTGCGTGGTGGAGGGCGACAACCCCGCCGTAGCCCAGCTGGGCGGGGGCGGCGAGCCTACCGACGTGGACCGGGCGGTAGCCAGGCTCATCGTGGAGCAGATTCCCAACGGGGCCTGCCTCCAGCTTGGCATCGGCGGTATGCCCAACACTGTGGGCTCCATGATCGCCCAGTCCGATCTGAAGGACCTGGGCGTCCACACCGAGATGTATGTAGACGGCTTTGTGGACATGGCCATGGCGGGCAAGCTCACCGGGCGGAACAAGGCCCTGGACAGGGGCCGGCAGGTCTACGCCTTTGCCGCCGGCACCCAGAAGCTCTACGACTATGTGGACCGCAACCCCGCCGTCATGGCCGCTCCAGTGGACTATACCAACGATGTCCGCGTTCTGGCCCAGCTGGATAACTTCATCTCCATCAACAACGCCATCGACATGGACCTGTTCGGCCAGGTCAACGCCGAATCCGCGGGTCTGAAGCACATCTCCGGCACCGGCGGCCAGCTGGACTTTGTCATGGGCGCCTATCTGTCCAATGGGGGCAAGAGCTTCATCTGTATGTCCTCCACCGTCACCGGCAAGGACGGCGCCGTAAAGAGCCGCATCGTCCCCACCCTCACCCCCGGCTCCATCGCCACCGACCCCCGGTCCTGCGTGCAGTACATCGTCACCGAGCACGGCATGATTAACCTCAAGGGCCTGTCCACCTGGGAGCGGGCCGAGGCCATCATCTCCATCGCCGCCCCCCAGTTCAGGGAACAGCTCATTCAGGACGCCGAGAAAATGGGCATCTGGCGCAGAAGCAATCACAAATGATACGGATATGAGCGGCGGCGCACGGTAATCCCGTGCGCCGTTTTTATTTTTAAGAACAAACCAACAAAAATCATTTGCTTAATGGCGGTCTGTCTGGTAAAATACATGTTAAGAAAAAAACAAGCCCGCCGGGAGGCGGCGGAAGGGGAGGGAAAAGCATGGAATTTAAGAACTCATTTCTATCCCGTCTGTTTGGCGGCAGGCCGGAGGCGCAGGAGGAGCTGGAAGAGGAGGAGCTTCTGAACCAGCCGTCCGAGGACGCGCCGCCGCCTGAGAATCCGGCATGCCACAAGCTTGAGCTGCCCCGGGAGCACAGCCTTTTCAAGCTCAGAAGCGTCTACAACGAGCAGTCGGGCTGGCTGCCGCTGCCTGATCTGACGCTGGAGGGGCCGGGTGAGCCTCCTCTGCCCGAGGCGGAGGCCCAGGCGGAGCTGCTGCGGCTGAAAATGCTGATGAACGCCACGGCCAACAAGCGCTTTGAGGCGCTGCGCGCCCACCGCAAGGAAGAGGGGGAGTTCTCGCTGCCCGACCTGGACGCTCAGGCGGTGGTTTTTTTGTCCAAGGACTGTCTGTCGGCCTGGCTGCTGATCTATCCCCCGGTGGGAGACGGCCGGCAGGTGGAGTGGTCCGACCTGGACCGGACACTGGCGGAGCAGGAGGTGCGCTGCGGCATAGACGAGGAGCTGCTGAACGCCATCCCCCAGGACCCGGAGCGCTACTTCAAGCTCTTCCCGGTGGCCCGGGGCACCCCGCCGGCAAACGGCCTGGACGGCCGGGTGGTGGATATGTTCCCACGCACGGAGGAGCGGAAACTTACCATAGACGAGAACAACCGGGTGGACTACTCCGACCTGCATTTTATCCATAATGTGGAAAAGGGGGGCGTGATCTGCCGTATCATCCCGCCCACTGACGGAATACCGGGCCGGACGGTCCAGGGCAAGGCGGTCACGGCCAAGAACGGCAAGCCGGCCGCGGCGCCCAAGGGGCGCAACACCGCTTTGTCGGAGGACGGGCGGACGCTGGTGTCCACGATAGCCGGCCATGTGGAGTTCAGCGGCCGCAGCTTTCAGGTCAAGCCGGTGCTGGATATTCCGGGAAATGTGGATTTTTCCGTGGGGAATATCAATTTTCTGGGGGATGTCTGTATCCACGGGGACATCTGCAGCGGCTTCAGCGTCCGGGCCATGGGGACCATCACAGTGGACGGCGTGGTGGAGGCCTGTACGGTAGAGGCCGGCCGGGACCTGATCGTGGCCAGGGGCGTCCAGGGGGACAACCAGGCCGTGATCCGGGCTCAACGGAATATTTTCGCCAAATACTTGGAAAACAGCTGCATCTACGCCAAGATGGACCTGGAGACGGAGTGCATTATCAACTGTGACGTCTACTGCGGCGGCGCGGTGACGGTGCGCACCGGCCATCAGAGCATTATCGGCGGAAAGGTCCACGCCGCCCACGAGGTGAGCGCGGGAGTGATCGGCTCCCGGGTGGGGAACCGGACGGACATCGTTCTGGGCGGCCAGCCCTGTGAGGAATTTGACTATGAGCTTCTGACCAAGGAGGTTCAGGAGCTACAGGATACGATGGAAAGATTAGACCGCCAGCCGGACAGTCCCAGCAAGATCAGTCATATGGGCAAACTGCGCATGCAGCTTACCCTCAGCCGGGGCAGGCTGGAGGAGATTCAAAAGGAAAAGCTCCAGCAGGTTCTGGAGGGGCAGGACCCCGGCCTGCGGCGGATGACGTGCAACACTGTGTTCCCGGGGGCGGTGCTGACCATCGACAGCGTCACCCATCATTTTAACGACAGGCTCTCCCCTTGTGCGGCCACACTGCAGGAGGACGGGATACATCTGATCTGAATTGGGTGGAAAGGAAGTGAGCTTATGAATACAGCCCTGTCGCAGCAGGAATTGTCGAACCTGCTGGACGAAGCCGTCCGGGAAGTGACGGAACAGACGGCCGGGGTTCAGCTCTTCCCCAGCGGTGAGGCTCCCAGTGAAAATCTGTGCACGGTGCATATCTCCTTCAGCAAAGGATTTCGCACCAGCCTTACCCTGTGCGCGGATACCGATCTGGTCTTTCGAATGGCCCGGAACGCCCTGGGAGAGGAGGAGCTTACCCAGCAGGATATGGAGGACTTCTGCAAGGAGTATTTCAACATTCTGTGCGGAAAGATCGCCGCCATCCTGTTTCGGGAGACCAGCGTGCCCGCGCGCTTCAGTATCCCTACTTTTTACCATGGACGCTACACCCCTGAGAATCATCAGACGCAGTTTATGCTTACATACGCCGACGCGCAGAAGGAAGGCGCCCAGTTGACGCACCATGTCCCGCGGTAGCCCGCGGCCCCTGAAACTTGCTTTATTTGACAGAAAGAGGCGAATTTAAAATGGCAAAACGAGTTATGGTAGTGGACGATTCCCGGATGATCTGTATGCAGATGAAAAATCTGCTTCAAGGTACGGACTATGAGGTGGCAGCCTACTGCCGGGACGGTGAGGAGGCTGTGGCCCAATACGGACAGGTTGCCCCGGATCTGGTGACCATGGACATCATCATGCCCGGCATGGACGGGCTGGAGGCCGCCCAGGCTATCCTGGAGGACTACCCGGACGCGAAAATTCTTATGGTGTCCTCTCTGGCCTATGACGATACGTTCAAAGAGGCCGAGCAGATCGGAGCCAAGGGATTTATCGACAAGCCCTTCGTGAAAGAGAAACTTCTGGAGGCCTTCCAGGACGCCTTACAGGACGCGTAACCGCGTCGCGGTTAGTCGAGATGCCCGCCCCATGAAAAACAGATGATTGCCGCCGCAGAGGCGGCGCTGAACAGGGTCAGCGGCCAGCTTGCCAAACTTTTTCATCATGATTGTACCTCCTGCCATACTGCGAACCCGGTTCTGGTTCACAGTATGGCAGGAGGTACAGTTTTTTAACAATAATTATGTGAAACATTGAAAATGTTATCACTATTCATTATTTTTGCTTTGGGCAGCCTTCTTCTTCCGCCTGGCCGCCATATACCGTTCCTCCTCGCTGAAGATGCAGCCGCAATACTTCTGCATGTAGAAGCCGTGGTCCCGGGCAAACTGCTGGCCCTCCTGGAACAGGGGGCGGAAGTCCCGGTAGAGGAACGCCACGCCGTACCGCTCCCCTGCCGCCCGGGCGGCGGCGGCAATTCTCTCCTGAACGGCTTTGATGTTTTGGGACAGGTCCATGATGATTCCTTCTCTCTGTATCTGTTATACGGTCAGCCCTCCAGCAGCAGGCCGTCCTGCAGGCCGGTGCCCTGGGTGATGACGGAATCCCCGGCCCGGAGAATCTTCCGGCCGGAGCCCAGAGGGCGTACCACATAGTAGTCGCTGCCCTCGTAGAGGATGTCCGCCTCCCGGAACTCGGTACGGCCGTTGACCAGGGCGTATACCCCGACTTTGGAGACGGCGGAGGCGGCGCCGGAGTCGGAGGCCTCCTGGGTAAACTCCACCAGGCGCAAGGCCTGTTTGGGGATGCGCAGGCCGGACCAGCTCTCAAAGACCAGCTCGGCGGTCTGGTGGCGCAGCAAGGTGGTGAGGGTGAGGTATCGGTTGGAGGAAAAGACCACCAGGGTCTTCCCTCCCTCGGTTGCGCCGATGCGGTCTACCGTCATCTCCACGTCCCGGTTCAGCTCCCCGGAGAAGCGCAGGCGGGCGATGTCCCCCTCCTCCAGGCGGCGGGCGGCCTCCTGGGGCAGATTGGCGGCGAAATACCAGGTGTCGGAGGTGATGAGCTTGCCCATGGCGCCGCCGTCCTCCCCAGCGGGGCTGTTGATGAGCTCCTGGAGGGTTGTGGGGGTGAGCTGGTTGACGGTCTCCGGGGTAAGCCGGGTTTCGTAGCCGTCCACCAGGCCGGAAAAGACCCCCGGCGTGGGCGCGGAGACCCGGGTGGTGGCCCGGGCGGACTGGCGGGTGAGGACGGCCAGCTCCTCCCGGAGCTGGCGCAGCCGGGCGGACAGGTCGGCGGAGGCGAGGCCATCCCCGTAGGTGTAGCCCCGCTTGAGCACGCTGCTCTTTACCCCTAACACCTGCTCCCGCAGCTGGGTACAGTCGCCCAGGGCGTAGGAGGCCCGCAGCGACACCATGGACTGGATGATGTTCTCGTCCAGCCGTGCGGCGGACTCCAGGTCGCCCGACTGGGAGACAGCGTCCTCCAGCAGCTCGATGGCCAGCTCCAGCTCCTCAATGTGGGCCTGGCTGGCCTGGGCCTGACTGTCCCGGTAGACCAGGGCAATCTGCTGGCCCTTGCCCACCTTCTCGCCCTCCGCCCGGGTCAGCTCCAGGATGCCGGACTGGGCCGGGAGGACCAGGGCCTCCCGCACCACAAGACCCTCCGCCGTCACGCTGTCGTTGGCGGTGTAGGAGTAGACCTGGGCGGTCTGGTAGGGCTCGTTCAGGGCGCCGAATATGTAGTAGCCCAGATAGAGGGCGATTACCGCGGCGAAGATCAGAATGGTAAAGGTAATCAGGGGTTTTCCTTGTTTCATAGGGGTTCTCTCTTTCGTCGGTACTGGAACTTACTCTATTGCCTCCTCAGTCAGCGGGACAGGCCGCTCGGGTACAATGGTGGAAATGGCGTGCTTGTAGATGACCTGCTGTTTGCCGTCGCTGGTCAGGATGACGGTAAAGGCGTCGAAGCCGGTGATGTAGCCCCGCATCTGAAAGCCGTTCATCAAAAACATGGTGACCGGCCGGCGCTCCCGCCGGGCCTGGGTGAGAAAAATCTCCTGGAGGTTGTTGGTTTTTGTCATTGTTGTCATAATATGTAGCACCTCTTCTTTCTTTGCGGACGGTCAAATCCGTCTCGGTGCCCATATCATATACCAAATTCTTCCAGATATGCTGTCGAACGCTGTAGTACGTCCGCAAAATTCGGGACAGGTCCCCACAGAAGCCGTTTGGCCTCCTGATCGCGCCGGAACCAGGTGCGCTGCCGTTTGGCGTACTGCCGGGAGCGCAGCTTGATCTGGGCGGCGGCGTCCACCGCCGCAGCTTCTCCGAGGACAACAGGAATCATCTCCTTGTAGCCGATGGCCTGCATGGCGGTGCACCGCCGGGGCACCCCGCTGTCCAGCAAGGCGCGGACCTCCTCCACCAGACCGGCCCGCATCATCTTGTCCACCCGGCGGTCGATGCGCGCCCACATGTCCTCCCGGCGCTCGTAGTCCAGGGTGAGGGTGAGGGCGTCGTACCGGGGCGGGACGGCGCGGGTCCGCTCGTTGTGGGCCGTGATGGTCCTGCCAGTGGACAGCCACACCTCCAGTGCCCGGACGATCCGCTTGGCGTCGTTGGGATGGAGGCGGGCGGCGGCGTCCGGGTCGGCCTGGGCCAGCTCCCGGAGAAGGGCCTCCCCGCCCTCCCGGGCGTACCGCGCCTCCAGCTCGGAGCGCAAGGGACTGGCCCCGTCAAAGGCGGCGAAGGTGCGGCCCGAGAGAAGGGAATCAATATACAGCCCCGTCCCCCCGGCGAGGACGGGCAGCTTTCCACAAGAGAGCACATCGTCCACACAGGCCGCCGCCATATCTACATACCGGGCGGCGGAGAAGTCCTCCTCCGGGTCGGCCACGTCGATCATGTGGTGAGGGACGCCCTGCATTTCCTCCGCCGTGGGTTTGGCGGTGCCGATGTCCATGCGGCGGTATATCTGCATGGAATCGGCGGACACCACCTCGCCGTTATGGCGCTTGGCCAGCTCCGCCGCCAGCCAGGTTTTTCCCGAGGCCGTGGGGCCGGTGATGACTAAGATTTTAGGGGGCATAGTGCCGCCTCCTTGCGGATGTTGTCGAAATATGGTACAATTGCGGCGCCGTCTTTACAGGTTCCTTCCGTCCTGCCAAAGGGAAGGAGGTGAATCCCTATGGACGTCTTTCTAGATCTCGTTGTGTCCGCTGCTGCGAATGTCATTGGTTATTACATTTGCCGGTGGGTTGACAGACACACGAAAAGACGGTAGGCAGAAGAACCCCCGGAGAGGTCGCATCTCTCCGGGGGTTCGCCTGTGAATCCTATGGACGCTTTCATTTTGTCATTGGTTAAGCCCATTATAGCACAGCCAATGAACAATATGCAAGGGGGCCGGAGAGATTTTTATTCAGTTTTCTTCCGCTTATAGGGCTGGGGCTCATCGGTGAGTCCCAGCAGGTAATCGGCAGAGACGTTGTAATGCTCGCAGATGAGAGAAAACTTTGGCAGGGTTGTTCCTTTTTTTCCATTTTCCAGATCGCTGACTTGAGGAACTGTAACCCCTAAGACCTCAGCCAGCGCAGGCTGTTTTTCACCAAAGCTTTCCCGCAATTCCCGTAATCTGCGCCCAAAAAGAATTTGGTCAAACATAAAAAACCCCTTGACATATTAATAAATTGCTAATATAATAGACTTAACAAAAAGACAATTTGGAGGGTATGTGTATGGACAGTCTTCTCTATCAAATATACAGCGGAGAATACGATTTTACCCTGGAGAGAGACAACAAGCAACAAGAATTGGACCGAAAGATATATGCCGAGTGGGACAAGGTAGGGAGAATGTTATTGTAAAAATTTATGGACCAACTGTTCAATCTGGAGGGAAAGCGGGAAGAAATGCGGGAATTTCGCTACTTCCGGAAGGGATTTCAATTAAGTGCCCAGCTTATGCTGGAGGCCCTCACAGCGGCCACTGGGTGACCGCGCTGTACGCCGCCCGGCAGAGGTCCAGAAAGCGGTCCATCCGGGGGAAGAACTCCTCCTCCACCCGCCGGGCCTCCTTGGCCTTGTCCTCTTCGCTGCCGTAGATGGCCGTATACTCTCCGTTGGTGCCCAGGTACCAGCCCCCGCCGTCGCCGTCGTCTCTGAGACTGCTCAGGGCGGCGGCCGTTGTAACGGTGATCAGGTGGACTCCCTCCGCCCCGGGGCCGGGCTGAATCTTCAGCTTTTCCCCCGGACAGGCCAGCAGGGCGTTCCGAAGCTCCAGGCTGCCCAGCACCAGCTTGGTGAAGGGGACGTTCTCCGTGCGGATAAGCCGCTTTTTGGTCACCTCCGGATATCCGAAGTCCGCCGAGTAGCCGGCGATATCGGGCACCACCTTTAACAGGTTGTTCACCCCGCCGGACAGAACCTTTTCCGCCCCGACGGTCAGCTGGTAAGGCTTACTCAAGGTGACGGGCGTCCGGGCCCGGACATGGGGGTAGGGGCCGTACCGCCCGCCGTCCTCCATGGAAATATCTACAACCAGAGGCTTCTCCTTCCAGGTGAGAAGCAGCAGCCCGTCGTCAGAATCCCGGCCTGCCAGAAACTGTCCTGCGTGCTTCTTGTGGTATTCATAAAGACAATCGTTCCAAGACATGGAAGACCTCCTTTTTCTGCATGGCGGGCCGAGTCGGCCAGCCTTACGTATGGGCCCAGGTGATTGGACGGCAGGGCGCGTCGCCCTCGACGCGCCGCCGATTTGTTTTTACGCCCGCTTGAACTGCTTCTCCAGTTCCCGTTTGGTCAGCTCAATGGCCACCGGCCGGCCGTGGGGGCAGTATTTCACCTGCTCGGACATGACGACCCCGGCCACCCGTTCCATCTCCTGGGGGCTGGTATGCCACCCCCCCTTGATGGCCGCCTTGCAGGCCATGGTGTGGAGCAGCTCGTCCCGGGCGGCGGCGGGGTCGGCGCTCCCGGCGGTGAGCAGCCTCCGGGCCAGCTCCTCCAGGGCGGCGGGGATGTCGGCGGCGTCCAGGTAGTCAGGCGCCCGGCGCACCGCCAGGTCCGCCCCCAGCTCGTCCGCCTCAAAGCCGAACTCCTCCAGCAGCGCCCGGCGGTCCAGAAGGGCCTCCCGCTCCGGAGGAGACAGCCGGCACACCGCCGGGGTAAGCAGGACCTGGGACATGGGGTCGTAGCCTGCGGCCTTCATCCGGTCGAAGTTCATCCGCTCGTGGGCGGCGTGCTTGTCGATGAGGTACACCGTGTCCCCCTGCTCCACGATGATGTAGGTGCTGAGTATTTCTCCGGCCACGCGCCAGGCGTTGTTGGCACAAATTTCACTCTGCTCCGTCCGGCTGCCGCCGGATATCCGCTCCGCTTCATCGTGCCTCCTCTCCAAACCGGACCCGCTTCGCTGTGCTCCGGTTTGGGCGGCGGAGACCCTTGGCGGCTGCGTCTCAACCGGACCTGGGACTGCCGGAGCAAGCCGGGAAATTGCGGGCGCTGCCGGTTTGGACGGCGGCGTATAGGCGCTGTCATGGACTCGGACGACGGCTGGTTGGGGGGGCGTCTGCGGATGGACGGTGTCCGCCCCTGCGGAGGGTGCGCCGATTCGGAGCTGATTCTCCGATACGGTGTCCTGCTTCCGTATGCCGGGAAGCTCGGTATTGTTCAGCACCGCACGGGGGTGGGAGGCATCCCCCTCCAGGGTGGAGAGGACGGCGTGGTACACCGCCGAAAAGACGGCCCGCTCGCCGCCGAATTTCACCTCGGTCTTGGCGGGGTGGACGTTCACGTCCACGGCGTTCAGCTTGGTCTGTAAGTGGAGGACGCACCCGGGAAATTTGCCCACCATCCTCTGGTTTTGATAGGCCTCCTCCAGGGCGGCCGTCATCAGGGGGGACTTCACCTGCCGGCCGTTGACAAAGAAGAACTGCCAGCTCCGGCTGGCCCGGCAGCAGGCGGGCATGGACACGAAGCCAGTCACCGACATATCCTCCCCGGCGGCCTTCACCTCCCGGAAGCCCAGGGCCAGCTCCCGGCCCAGCACGGCGTATACGGCGGACTTGAGCTGTCCGTCCCCTGGGGTGAGCAGCTCCTGTTTGCCGTCCCGGATGAATTTCACGCTGACCTCCGGGTGGGACAGGGCCGCACGCTGGACCGCGGCAAAGACGGCGGCACCCTCGGCGGCGTCTTTTTTCATAAATTTCAGCCGGGCGGGGGTGTTGAAGAACAGGTCCCGCACCACCAAGGTGGTGCCCAGGGGACAGCCCGCTTCCTCAATTTCGCCGGGGGTTCCCCCCTCCAGGGCCAGGGAGGCCCCCAGCTCGGAGTCCGCCGTCCGGGTGAGCGCCTCAATCCGGGAGACGGCGGCGATGGCCGCCAGCGCCTCCCCCCGGAAGCCCAGGGTGCCGATGGCCTCCAGATCGTATTCCGTGCGCAGCTTGCTGGTGGCGTGGCGGAGGAAGGCGGTTTTCAGCTGGTCAGCCGGGATGCCCTTGCCGTCGTCGGTCACCCGGAGGAAGGTCAGCCCGCCGTGGTTGATTTCCACCGTTACGGTGGAAGCCCCGGCGTCGATGGCGTTTTCCATCAGCTCCTTGGCCACGGAGGCGGGCCGCTCCACCACCTCGCCGGCGGCGATCAGGTTGGCCACATGGGGGTCTAATACTTGGATGTTTGGCATGGATGTACTCTCTTTCTGTCAGTATCCCTCGCTGACCACGGTCCAGCCCCCGTTCTTCCGCTCTAGGGAGATGGTCCGGTCCGGGTCCGCCCGCACGCCCCCCTTGGAGCATTCCACCTGGAAGGTAATCTCTCCTTGCCGGGTGGATATCTCCACCAGCTTGTGTACCTCAAACACGGTGCCCAGATAGTAGTCGCAGGCCGCGTCGTAGGCGGCGGCTTTGTCCGCCTCGGTGAGAGGGGCGGGGGTCTCCGGAGCGGAGGCGTCCGGCTGGGAGGAATCGGGGGCGGAAGCGTCGGGCTCCGACACATCAGGCGTGGGGAGCGAAGCGCTCCCAGGCCGGGAGGAGGCAGCCGGCAAGGAAGAGGCTTCCGGGGGATTTTCCCCAGGTTTGGACCCGCAGGCGGCCAGGAGCAGGCAGAGGGCCAGGAGCGGGACAAGATATTTCGTATGTTTCATGGAAAAGTCCTTTCTCAGTTCAAATCCTGCTTCAGCTCCGCCAGCAAATTCAGCGCCTCGATGGGGGAGAGGATGTTTACGTCGGTCATGCGCAGCTTTTTCAGCACGGTTTCCCCGCCCAGGTCGCCCAGGGAGAGCTGGCTGCCGTCGGGGGACGGGCCGCCCGGGGGGGCGGCCCCTACAGGGGCGTTCCCGCTCTCCAGCTCCTCCAGAATCTCTCTGGCCCGGCGGACCACCCGGTCAGGCACCCCGGCCAGCTTGGCCACCTCCACGCCGTAGCTCTGGTCGGCCCCGCCCCGGACGATCTTCCGCAGGAAGATTACGTCGCCTCCCCGCTTTTTGGCGGCGATGTTGTAGTTCTTCACCCCGGGGACGGTCCCCTCCAGGGCGGTGAGCTCGTGGTAGTGGGTGGCAAAGAGGGTCTTGGCCCCCAGGCGCCTGCGGTCGGCGCAGTGCTCCAGCACCGCCCGGGCGATGGCCATGCCGTCGTAGGTGGAGGTCCCCCGGCCGATCTCGTCCAGAATGAGAAGGGACTTCCCTGTGGCGTGATTCAGCAGGGCGGCCACCTCGGTCATCTCCACCATGAAGGTGGATTGGCCGGAGGAGAGGTCGTCGCTGGCCCCGATGCGGGTGAATACCCGGTCCACCACCCCGATGCGGGCGGAGCGGGCCGGGACAAAGGCGCCCATCTGGGCCATGAGGACGATCAGCGCCACCTGACGCATGTAGGTGGACTTGCCCGCCATATTGGGGCCGGTAATAATAGCGGCCAGATCGTCCCAGCCGTCCATGTGGGTGTCGTTGGGAACGAAGGGGGTCCCATTCAGCATCTTCTCCACCACCGGGTGGCGGCCCTCCACAATGGTGAGGGCGTCGGAATTGTCCACCTGGGGCATACAGTAGTGGTTGGCGGCGGCCACCGCGGCGAAGGACTGGAGCACGTCCACCTGAGCCAGGGCGGCGGCGGTCCTCTGAATGCGGTCCACCTGAGCGCAGACGGCTTTCTTTAATTCACAGAAGAGCTGGTACTCCAGGGCGGTCACCTGATCCCGGGCGGAGAGAATGGCGTGCTCCAGCTCTTTCAGCTCCGGGGAGATGTATCGTTCGGCGTTCACCGTGGTCTGCTTGCGGGTCCAGTGGCCGGGGACCAGCCCAGTCTGGGCCTTAGCCACTTCGATGTAGTATCCGAACACCTTGTTGGAGGTGATCTTCATATTCTTGATGCCGGTCTGCTCCTTGGTTTTGACCTCCATGTCAATGATATGGCTGTTGGCGTTGGTGAGCAGGGAGCGCAGCTCGTCCACCTGGGCGTTGTAGCCCGGGCGGATGAAATCCCCCTCCCGGACGGAGAAGGGCAGAGGTTTCTCGTCCTCGTCCCGGAGGGCTCCGTCCAGCAGAGCGCGCAGCTCAGGCAGGTCGTCCAGACTATCCCGCAGCTCCTGGAGCAAGGGAGAGGGGCAGTGGTCCAGCAGCTCCCGGATGTGGGGCAGCTTCCCCAGCCCGGCGGACAGAGCGGCCAGGTCCCGGGAGCCGGCGGAGCCGTACACCACCCGGCCGGCCAGCCGCTCCAGGTCGGTGACCTCCCGGAGGGCAAGAGACAGCTCCTCCCGGGTGATGGCATCCTCCACCAGGTCGGCTACCCCTTGCTGCCGCCGGGCGATCTGCACCGGGGAGAGGAGGGGCCGTTCCAGCCAGCCCCGGAGGAGCCGGCCGCCCATGGCGGTTTTGGTTTTGTCCAGCACCCAGAGGAGGGAGCCTTTCTTCTCCTTGCCCCGCATGGTGGAGGTCAGCTCCAGAGTCTGCCGGGCGGTGAGGTCCAGCTCCATAAACTGCCCCGGGGTGTAGTAGGTGAGGGCGGAGATGTGGCTCAGGTCGGTCTTTTGGGTCTCGTAG
>OFFY01002471.1_pt1 | contig 12969 bp, 27 predicted proteins | sample 1521481 | NCBI WGS metagenome assembly OFFY01 (sample SAMEA3504117, study PRJEB24116) | mouse gut metagenome | biome: mouse gut; feature: mouse-associated habitat; material: faeces | place: Denmark | collected 2011
GTATCTGCATAGAAGTATGCTTCCGGCTCCCCAGGAAACAATCCCAACTCTTTCATCTCCTGCGTTTGCACGCAATCAAAATTGACATCTCCCCATCTGCATCCGTCATAGTCAGCATCAATTTTTTCGCAAGTGGTGAAGGTAACTTCTCCTTCGGTGCAGTCGAGTCTGATCGGCTTTTCTTCACACATCACCGGCTTCCAGTTCTGGCTATGCTCTGACAAGTCGATGTTCATGGCTGCATCATTATTCTCTGCCACCTGGAGAACACCGTCCATGAGCCGGAGTCCTCTGAACCACTCCCAGACATTGCCGCAAAGGTCATGGATGCCAAACACCGTATGATCGTGTGTCCAGGTTTCCGGTCCGGAGCCAGTGAGCGTCTTGCCACGTCCATTGAAGGTAGTGCCTTTCTCCTTCGGGTCTGCATGGTAGACTCCTCCGTCCGTATTCCCATGAGGGAAGATGCCGGTATCATGGCAAAGGTTGGCGATATAGCCTCTCTCCATTGCAGTCATAAGATGCCAGCCTTCACCCTTGCTGAAGCAGGCTTTTTCAGCATCCTCCAGGGTGACGTTCACTGACGGCTCCTGCAACGGAAGACTGTACGCCTTGCCATTGATGATGACATTCGGGTACTTCGAGATATACACTTCATCGTAGGTCTTTCCGCCGATCACGAACATCGGGTGTACCGGCTTGTCCGGGTTCCTGGTGAACTTCACCATGATGGACGGCAATCCTGCCTTATCAAAAATCACAACATTGTCCTCCCGGAAAGCCTCGAACTCCGGCTCCGCCCGGAAATCTCCGCACTTCCCATATGCCAGGATGTCAATTTCCGGTCTCTTGCAGTACCCATTTTCATTCGCTCTGCACCTCATTCCACATTTTACTCTCATGCTCTTTTCCTCCTTTACATCGCCGCTTTCATTTGCAGCAAATTCATATACATTTCTTTATAGACATCTCTTTCGGTCTTCATCCGGATGTACTCCGGAGCCGCCTCCAGGTCGATGTTCTCCTCAGTCTGTTTGGAAGCAGGAAGTTCGGCTGCCTCCATGCCTTTTTCAGCTTCTTTTGCATCTTCGCTTGATGAAATTGTTGCTTCCTCCGGAGCGCTTTCATCCTCCCAGGTCTCCATCATTCTTCGCCAGGTTTCCAATGCCTTACTTCCTCTGATGTTCGTTGCAATATCCAGGCTTATCAGAATTGCCTTCTCAATTCCCTTCAGCTCCGCCTGGGAGACTTCGTTTATGTAGTTCCCAATCCTTCCCTTGTCAACGGTCTCTATCTGCTCGCACAATGCGATGGAAGGCTGCCTGGAGGAAATAATCTTCACATGGGTAGGCAACGGTTTCTTCTCTCTTGTGGTGAGGAACACCACTTCAACCACGCTGGAATACTCATTCCCGACATCATTACTTACAATGATTGCCGGTCTGCCTCCGCCCTGTTCGCTCCCGGTGTAATCGTATCCTCTCGGATACACATAATAAATCTGACCTCTGTGATACGTCTGTTCGTTCATAAGTTCCTCCTTTTCATAACAATCATTTCTCAATAATTAAGGGAAACAACCCTTCCGTCTTCAAGCTGGATATAATGGCTTTCTTCCAGCAAATCCTCACCAAATCTGTCTGTATCAAAATACTTTTCTGCAATGGTGTCTCCGTTCTTGATGTATCCGAGTTCCCATGCCTCCTCATATCCGAGTTCTGCCGTATCTTTGAACACGCATCCAACGATACTTCTGTCTCTGTATTCAAGTGTGTATTCATTGAAAATCGCTTCTATATCCTCCTCGTCCAGAGAATATTCTTCCATGAGCCATTCAACTTCTTCCTTCTGAATTTCCTCAAACAGCTTTTCGTTGTCTTCAGAGTTGAGCCTATCGTACACATACTGGATATCCTTGCATAACCGGACTCCTTTTTCATACCTCTCGTCTCCAACTGTAATTCCATATCCGAGTTTAGATATCTCCTTGCTGAATTTTTTCAAGGCTCTGTATTCAGCTTCTGTTAGGACAGTCTTTATGTCGCAGTACGGTTTCCAATCTGAACCGGAATAGCAACTCCCTTCCAGATTTACACTTCCAAAATAGTGTCCGCACTCAAATCTCATGGGTTCGTTTGCTATATACGCACAGCAATCTCTGCCATTGTCGCTGACATCCTTGAACAAAAATACTCTTTTCATTGCCAAATCCTCCGTTCTTAAATCCATGCCGGCTTTATCTTCGTATCCGGCAAGGCAAACAGCCAATCAATCACTTCCTGCGGAACATCTTCCTTGATCCATGAAGTTCCATAACCATATCCGCATACCGGACATTTCTTTCCAAGGAAGCCGAGTTCATGTTCTGTGCAGCTGATCCATCCTCTTGTCTTGTATTCTTCATTTGGATGTCCGAGGCAATCCCTCTCCTTAAATTCGTAAAATTCCGGATGTGCTGGAAGTTCATCGTTGTATGTGGTAACGCCATATCCGATATTGGCATACATCGTTTCTTCTGGAGTAGGAATAAAAACATCGCCATTTTTCAAACATTCGATTGCTCTTTTCTCAGCATCTCTCGCTTTATCTCTTGCTTCTTTTGTAACATCCCACTTCCTAACCTTAACCTTCTCCTGTAACTGCTCAACCCAACCAAGCTCTTTCATATGAGAGCAATATGGTCTCATATCATTCAGATGCCATCGGTCCCAAATATCACAGAACTTCTGAAGCATTTCTTCATTCCAATCTACTCCCGGTCTTCCGGCTCTGATTTCATCAACGCACTGTCCTGCCGAACCTTTACAATCTCCATTTCTCTTTGGACCAACAACTCCGCAGATGCTCAATCTGCCATTTTCGTATTCGATTTTTGCATAAGCCTGAGCATCTCCGCAGTATGTACTGCACACACAAGGGTTTACCACTTTCTTCATTGACCTTCCCTTCCTTTCTTCGCTTCTGCGATAATTTCATCAATGTTGTTTTCCAGCAGATAATTAGTATCTATCATTCGCATCTCTAAAAAATCCTTAAATTCTTTTCTAACCGCTTCCGGAGTGATTTCTTTGCAATTACAATGCACCGCAAGAATGATGTCATCAAACGTGATACCGTCAAGCAGGATATCATGTCTGCTGACATCATCACCCAGTTTCCAGTTTCTTTCCTCCGCCATCTTGCACCTCCTATCGTTTCCAGCTACCTACTTTATTTCCATTAAGGTCAATTATGGTTCCGCTGGTCGCTCCATGCTCCAATTCATTCGACACTTTAGCCAGTAGCCTTCTGATTTCCACTGCCTCCATCGCATCGTCTTCTTCTCCGGTAAACGGGTCTCTAAATGCCTCGCCGCCGGTTTTAATTTCACAGCTAAACATTCACAACCCCCTCCTTCTTCACCAGCTGTACGCTGTCAACAATGCTCTGCAACTCCCTGGCGGTCAGCCCGGCGTAATTATCCATGTTGAGCATATCCTTCGTGATGCCTTTCTTCGCCAGCTGATCCTGGTAATACTTCATATCACCGTCATAATCCAGTTCGTACATCCCTACACCTCCTTTGCAATTCCGAGAATTGCGAACGCTTCTCTGATTTTTGCCAGCTTCTCCTCTGCTTCCTTCTGTGCTGCTTTTGCCTTCTGGATTTCTCCATAGAGGCAATCCTTTTCATTCTGAATATTTTCCAGCCTTTTCGTTGCCGCCTCCAGCTCTGCCTTTAATCTGCTGTTCATCTCATTGAACTGACGGCTATGCCGGGCATCCATCTCCTCATACTGGCGGTCCTTCATGGCAACCTCTGCTTCCAGTTCTTCAATCCGCCTTGCTCTCATTCTGCAAAGCCGCTGGATGCCACCGTTCTTTTTCCATTCCTTGCAGAACTTGTCTTTATCGACATCGCATCCCATGTACTCCTGCTCAATCTCTGCATATTCAGCTGCTGTCGGCTCAAATCCAACTCTCTCAATAAACTCTGACATCATCATAGCTTTTTACCTCCATTTGGAAAATTCGAGTTTTTTATCGTAGACGTATCGTAGCACTGGCTCCTGCGTTGTCAATAAAAAAACTGATATTTTTCGAGATTTTTTTTGGAATATTCGAGCAGACTATACTTCGTGCAGATTGCCGCTGGCATCCGTTGCCGGTTCATGTCTCAGCCACTTCATGCACTCCTCGCAAGAATTGAAATCTTCAGTCCAGGCATCCCCGGTTCCATTATCAATACCGGTATAGATGCCGGCTGCAAACGTATAGAAATATCCGATAGGCTGTCTCGTCTCAATAATCTGATTTGCAAACTCCTGGCACACTCGCTGGATGCCATCATTTTCAACTACTTCCAGACGGTATCCGGCGTGTTCCAGGACATCCGCAAATCTTTTCACTTTCATATCGCTCTGGCGGCGAAGCTGTTGATTAAGCCCTCTGACATCTTCTCCCATTCTCGTTGCCAGTTGCCGCTGCGACATCTTCTTTTCCTCCAGACACTTCATTACAATCTCTGATGCTTTTTCTCTCACTCTGTTTTCTCCTCCTTGTTTTCATCATCATACAAAACCACATACATATCTTCCTCATACTGCTCCAGGTCCTCGCCGGCATCCTTGAAATCCTCCTCGTCTGCACATGGAGCCAACGGACAATGAAATGCGTAGCAATAGCCGACTTCCTCTCCATTTACAGTTTCCTTTGCCGCTTCCGGATGCCGACAGTTATGACCTCCATTGCAGAACGGTTCGTGCTTGTATGAGTAACCGCACTGTCCTTCAAATTCATCAATGTGCATCACTGTCTTCTTCACTATTCTCACCTCATTCCATGCGCTGCTCAGTTCCTTTTTCTTCTTCTGGCAGCAACTTTTATTTTTGCGATATTTACACCGGCTTCTGTCACCTCTGCGGGCGAAAACCTCAGATTGCTTCTATTCATTTCTAAATTCTCGCTGTTATCCAGCAGCACAAGGTTCTCAATCTTGCAATTATCTTTATCTCCATCCAGGAAGCTAACCATCTTCCCTTCTGGGATTGGACCGTTGTGTTCCTCCCATACTTTCCGGTGAACGTACTCGAATCTCTCCCTCTGTATTCCATCCTCTTTTACTTTCCGGACAAGATAACCGTCTGTCGTATGTGTATACTCTCCGACTTCCATATGGTTTGCAGGAACATTTCCCTTGCGAAACATCGTAGCCTTGCATTTGCGGTACTGTTCAGGATTCATTTTCTTTCCTTTATTGGCCGGTATATGCCCCGGTTCAAACTGCCCTGTCAGTCCGGTATTGATTCCATGGTTTTTCTTATAGGCTTTCATCTGCCGGATTCCGATTGTTCCGGCTCCATATTTCCGGTTCACCGCCTCTACCAGTTCTGCAGTGCTTTTTCCCTGGGCGATACTGGCAACATACTCCGCCATTCCCTCCGGGTATTTAGAGGAATACCCTTTGGGATTTCCCATAGGCGTACCGCTTTTGAAACCGTACCGGTTCTTTGCGCCTTTGACTATATCCTCCGTGAAAACCATTCCGTATTTTTCATCAAAGCCCTGCTGGTTGATTAGCTCCGTCACTTCCTTTGTGGTCCGGCCTGGTACATTCGTACCCAACCAGTCAACTACCTCCTGTGGCCACTTCCACACTTAGTTCACCCCCCCCCCACGGACTTCCAGCATTTCCGGGACGGCTTTCTTTCTGTCGTAACCATATTCATCCATGTGCATCATTGCCTTTAACTGCAATTCGCCGGTCTTTATGATCTGCTCTCCGACTTTGGCCATGGCCTCTGCCCTGCGGATTTCCGCATCCATTTCTTCACCGTTCAAATCATCATCCCCCAGCTTTTCCAGTTGGGCAAACAAGAGATTATTCAGGTCTCCCAGGGTATTCTTCATCATGATTCCTGTCACCTCCATTCCCTTATATCCGTAAGCGGCATATCTTCCAATTCTTTTCCGGTGACATAGACCGATTCCTTAACAGTGCTATCCTGGCAATCCTGGGCTCCCAGGGCGATATACCCCTTTTCATAGGCGGCGGATACAATTCTTTCTGCCTCTTCCAAGTTGTCTGCCTCCAGAACAATATTCCTACAAAGCACTTCTTTTACTTCGATACAGAATTTTTCCCGGCCGGCTGGTTCTGGTTTTATTTTTACCCCGCTCCATTCGGATAGCAATGCTTTCAAGAAATACTTCAAAAGCTCCGGATTTTCCGGTGGCAAATCGTCCAGCCCCCTCCTGACTGCAAAAATTACATCACCGGCAATCGGGCACCCATGTATATCTACCCCATAAAGAATTGACGCTACTAGGTTATCCGGCTTGTTCTTTCTATGTCCGCTTTCGTCCACGATCATCACGATAGAATCCTGGAATAAGTCAACCATGCGCTGCGTCTTTACAGCCTCGGTACAATCTGCCTCGATTGCCGCCTCCATGGTAGAGAGATTCCACTCTGGAAGTTCCAATATGGATATCTCGTTATCAGTTGTAATCTTCACTGTTTTTACCATAGCTCCTATGCCTCCTTTGCATAATCGAGATATGCTCTCGTTGCTTTTGTCTGTTCTCCCGCCAGCTTTTCCGGCTCTGTCTTTTCCTCCAGGGCAAATACCTCCGAATACTCATACTGGATATTGACCGGATATTCATTGTTTACCCTTATCATTTTCCAGTTGTTCGCATGTGTGTTAAAAGTGAGGTATCCCGTTGTCACATCTGCCGTCATGCTCGCCATGGTGTTGACTCCGTGCTTTTTCAGGACATCTTCAATCTGGTTTACCAGTGGAAGAATGTCTTTTGCCAGCTCCTTAAATTCCTCTCCCTGTGCGATAACTTCCTGTTTTAACATCTTTATCCTCCTTATTCTGTGCCGATTCTCCCGGCCTCTTTTATGATTGCGTCCCGGAACCCTTTCAGGTGCCGGACTTCCTTTTTCACAGAGGAAAGCTCCGACCGGAGCTCTCCCACTGTTTCAATCAGCCTGCCTCTCTCCACGACCAGGGAATAGAGAATGTTAATCCCCTCCATTCCCAGCTTCTTATAAATCCCTGCTATCTGGTCCGTTCCGGTGATTGCGTCCGTATTCATGTAGACCAGCTCTATTTTCCGGTACTCTTCATCTGTTACCTGCCGACCGGCAGCATGTTCAAATTCAAGCCGGTACATAGGTTTTCCCCCTGGAAATAATACTGCTTATGATAGATACCGGCAGCGTGCTCTCCACTCTGCCCTCAGGGAAGTCAAATTCGACAACTGCCGCCCTGCCATTCTCCCCAACCCTGACCACGGTTCCCAGAGTACCGATATCCGCAATCTTTACTATGTATCCCTGTTTTACTTTCATCTTGCGCCTCCTTTACCTCTCCGTGTACCGGAGATAATTCATATCATCAAACCTGGCACCGTCAACCGCCTCCGGATTGTCAAAGTCTGAATACTCAACCTCTGCATATGTATCCGGGAGACCGCCCTGGTATCCGTCCTCGTCCTCTTCTTCATCATCACAGAAAATGTCAGCGTTCATAATCATAGCGTCATAGACTTCTCCGCTCACCTGGCCGCTACCGTACAGATCGGCCGCTCTCTTAAAATATTCGTTTCTCTTCATGACCTGCCTCCTATTCCTGAAATGCACCGGGAACATTTCATTTCCCCGGCATGTTCTTCCGCAACTTTCAGATTCTCTTCTAAGCTGTGACACTCATTGCAAGGCGTCTGGAAGATTTCAAAGTGTCCGCATTTCTGCCTGGTAACATAAACCATGTTGAAAGCAAATCCGGCATAACTTTCGCATCCAGGCTTATCCAGCCACTTTTCAGATCGTTCCTGAACCTTGCGGATGTAGGAAATTTCATCCTCGCATGTGGCTCCCGCAATCAGTTTCTCAAAATCCGGAATATACTTCCCGTGTCTGTTTTTCTGGCTCTCACTCATGATCTGGTAATTGATTTTCATTACTACGCCTCCTTTATTTCGCTGATATAAATTGTTCTTGCAGTTCCGCCCAGATAAGCAACATATTCCGAATCATCATCAGGGTCTACAAAGGAAATATATTCTCTGTTGCTTTCAAGGACTTCGTATCCCTCTTCTTCGATATAGTCAACTACTTCTTCAAGTCTCCCGAACCATTCCCCTGTAATTTCGTATGTTCCTATCATGGTGCATCCTCCTGTGTTGAGTTTAGTATTCTGCGTTTCTATATATATCATAACACATTATTCTGCGTTTTGCAAGTATTATATTTGCAATTTGAATATTTTTTTACAACAAAAAAGCACCCATTTTCAGGGTGCCTCTCCGACCGTAAGATACATCTATTCAGCTTTTTTCACCAGCTCGAATCTATATCCCATGGCAGCAATCACGTTTTCCAGATCATCAAAATACATGTTCCTGGCCCCGGATGCCGCCGCTGTAAATTTTTCTATATCAAATTCAGCAGGGCTACCGTCCTCATGGACGATATTCAAATCAAAGCCAAAGGCAGAAAAGATAGGCAACATCTTGTGGAATCTCGAACTGCCCTTATTCAACTTATCCCACAAAGCCTGACGGCTACATCCGACCACTGCGGCCGCCTCTTCCTGTGTCATACCCTGCCCCTCGATATACTTTACGATAGAATCAACCGCTCTCATAGTGAACGCCTCCTTGTATTTCTCCTTTAACTTTAACTATTTTCTGGCTCCGTGTCAATATCCCGCTAACACGGTCCGCCCTCTGCCCCATGGAAAGCGCCTGCCGGATATAGCCATTTCCCGGATACGAAAACATCATCCACGGTGTACTCTCCGGTCAGGAGGCAATGCAAGGCCCTGGCGTCTCCATGGTATACACATGATCTGGCGTCTCCCACAAAGCTATCCAGGTCACACTTATTATCCAGGGTAAAGCCTAAAATCTGTTCATCCTGTCTCAAAAGTGCATAATCTTCCGGGTACAATTCCTTTATGCCAGCAAAGAGCGTGGGCGTTGAAAATATACACATGGCACATGAGCAACGGTTCCAGCCACACCGGTAGCAAGGGTGCGGATTTACCCGGTGTCTTTTTAATACTTCCCATACATCCTTTTCAGAGTAATCAATGACCGGCCTCCACTGGTGTACCGTCCTATGCGCCTTTGCCTCTGCATTTGTTCTATGTATCTCCATTTCATTGTATTTTGACCGTCCGGCAGATTCCCCGCGGCGTTCCCCAGATACAACGAGGACTTTTACGTTTTGCCTGGTTTTATCCAGGTTAGATGTTACGCTGTCCTGGACGGCCGCTTTCAGGTTCCCGCTACACCAACGCCCCTGATGCGTTCCTCCTTTTGCCGGGAATTTTCCTCTTTTCCCTCCGATCTCTTCCAGTTTTCCCAGGCTGCTTAGATTGCTCATAACAGTGTCGGCAACCATTATTTTCAGATAAGCGCTACACCACCTGCGGCTCAAATCCCCTGTTTTTGCCGGGAACTTCATGCGATAACCATACTGCTTTAAAAGTTCCTCCATTTCGTCCGCACTCTGCTCTTTCAGCTTTTTGCACTTTAGGTAATTTGCGGATAATTTACACTGCATGACTTCCCCTGTGTCCGGTTCCATCCATTCCACCGGTTCACTGGCTCCGACTCTGTAGAGCTCTCCGAAGAAACCATTTACCCGCCAGGATAACCGCAGCGGTACATTTTCTACCGCCGCAAAGGATTTTACATAATTATGGGTACAGCGCCAGTCCATGCGGCGGCACGGGTGCCCTCCGTCAATGTCATGGTGCCAGAACTCTATTTTATCTTTCGGCACTCCCAGCTCCAGCAACTTATAATAGCAAGCGATACTGTCTTTCCCGCCAGACAGCAATACGGCTACAAGGTCATATTCTTCCAGCGGGAAAAGTTCAGGTAAAAATATCCTCTTCATGTGATCCGTATCTGTTCTGCCTGGAATCCTGGGCTTTATCATATGCCCGGTTCCGTATACAGGTTTGTCCGGAACTCCATAAACTACAGGAGTATCTTTGGTACAGTCTGCATCCTTTATGAATCCGGAATCAAACAAGCTCAACTGTCCTTTCATCTTTCACCTACATTTCCTTACAGGTATCATTCCCGTAATTGTAATCACATTCGCCCTGGCATGAATCGCAGAGCATCATCACTTCCCCGCAATGCGGGCAACACGCCCGGCATCCGTCCTCTTTTACATTCCAAAGCATGGTGATCTGGGTATCGCAGTTTGAGCACCACTCCACCACATAACCGTCCTCCAGAAGAGCTACACGCCTCCGGAGCGCTGCCACTTCTTTCTTGTAAGCCGCCTTGACACCCCGGAGCCGGTCGGCGGCACGTTTCGCTTTCTGATATTTCCTCCGGTATCTCTGATAAAACAGCTTATACAGCACCGTTATTTCCCCCTTTATCCTCTTTTTTCTTTCCAGGCATATTTATCAAAGAAAAACTCACATTGCGTCCAAGTGCTGCAGAAATGACCATTGCCACCGATTCCCCGGAAACATAAATCAAAACTACGGTTCCGCAGAAAATCCAAAAATCACTCAATACAAATTTCAAAAGTTCTAACATTCCTTGCCTCCTAACATTCTTCCGGGAGAAACACCCGCAGGTGTGCGCCCTCTGCTTTGATGTATACCTTTATTTCATCCTGGTACATATAGGCGCCGATAGCCGCCTGCGGATTCTTGTTATTATGGGCGGCGTCCTCCGGCTCAACCACTCCCCAGTCTTTTGTCATGAACCGCAGAACGGCCATGGCCAGAAATTCTTTGAATCCCTCACGCACCCTTATTTCCTCCAGGATGCCCTCTGTCTTTTCAATGTTCCAATCCATACCTTTCATCCTTTCCGTGTCTGCATCCAGGATTTCTTTCACCTTATCGCTGTAATGATACATATCATCAAACGGATGCCACAACAGGCCCTTGATGAAATCCGCATCCGGCTTTACGCTGGCCCAGCCGCCTATCTTCTCACTGTAGTACGGCTGGCCCTCTTTGATAATCTCTATCCTGTCTCCGAACTGTATCACCTTTTCACCGTTCACATATACGGCCGCTTCTCCCTGGGTGACACTCCCCCTGATCCTCTTTACTTCAATTTCCAGTTTCATCCTCTGCCTCCTGTAATCTGACCGTCCAGTTGTTTTCCTCTTCGGTGACAAAGCACCCGTGGCGCTTCGCCCACTCTGCCACATCATTTGATGATGTATGGCCTATACCGTCATACCGCAGCATATCCAGGAAAAGACCAAAATCGGAACTGTGGTAATCGTCATAGGAAAGCCCCACACGTTCCAGGTCGCTATCACACGATATTTCCCGATATTCCTTAATCATGGAATTGTAGACTTTTGCCGTCTGTTCTGTATGCTTGAATCTCATGCGTTCTTAGCCTCCTCTACAAATTTTTCTGCCTCCTCCTGGCTCTCAAACCAGTCATTGTAAACATCCCTCCGGCTCGTGCTGGTGAACGAGTTCTCCGGTTTCTGGGCCGCTTCAATTACATTTGTTATGTTTGCCACCACACGTCCTTTATTGTTGACAGAGGTTGTCACGCACCAGTATTTTTTAGTGAAATCCTCTTTTATCCGGTAGTCCATATCTAAGTCCATAGGGCCGTCCGATTCTCCGTCCATGGCGTTACTGGATGCGGCGTGTAACCTGTCGTGTCGCTCTTCCGGCATTTCCCCAGGCTCCGGATATTTCCAAATCCTACCGTCCTTGTCCTTGTATGTACGGCATCCAAAATCATCCAGCCCGACAAATACGACCTCCTTAATTTTGGACGGGATAACTGAAAGCTCATAATCTGCCACATCATCCGGATGCAGAGGATATTTGTACTCAATATATCCCCAGGCATCACGTCCTATCTCTTCGCAATAGGTTCTGGCGTCAAAGTTGAACACCTGCAGAACCTCATTAAACGGTGACTTCGGATAACTCCCAGGCGTGATCGGCCGCTGTGTGCTGTAATACTTCATAGATTTTCCCTCCTGTTTTAGTCCAATACTTCCACTATGCTTATTCCCATTTCCTCTTCCACTATCCGGATTGCCTCTGTTATGGCATCATCCCAGCCTTTGGAATATTCGTCCGTTGCCCCGCATCCTCCTGTCTGGTGCAGGCGCAGCAATATGTTCTTTCCCTTTTCTGACACTTTATTCTCCTTTCGGCTTATTTTTAGGCAGACAGCCCTTTTATAAAAATTGTCTATTTGGGTATGAATTTATTGAGCGGCTTTCATACTTTCCGCCTGTTCTCTCGAATGTCAGGGGGAACCTCCCTTATCAGGTTTCGCACTAAAGCCTGAAAACTTGCTGACCAGTATGAGCATTTTCAGGCGTTGTCTGCTCGAACCGCCGCCCCGTTTTCTCATTAAAAACCGGACTGAAAACTTGTTGACCAAAACCAAATAGACAATGCTTATAAAAGAGCTGCCTCCACTCTGCGACTTCCCCAGGGGTTGTGACCTGATTCCCGCATTAGAGGCACCGGCTCACGCCGGTACATACCCCAGGATTTTTACGGCGGCCGGGATACAGAAAAAGAAAACTCCACCGTATTTCAGTGTGTATGTTGCGCTGTAGGCTCTGCCATTATCTCCGATTGCCCAATACTTGCCAGGCTCCGTGACCTCTGCCTCCGGCAGCATATCCTCTATGTCCGATTTCTCGTAGAATTTTTCGTTTTTCAGCATATTATCCTCCTACAGTGTTTCGTATTTGCCGGTTTCCTTGTTTTTGTACTGTATTTCAGTACATCCATAGTCATTCCTATATTGAATCAAAGGGGCGAACGAAATTGCATTGGATTTTCCATATGCGTAAACTTCCCCGTCATCATCTAAAAGTCTGAAGTTATGTTCAAATCCCGATACATCCCTGTGCGTATATTCGTCTTTCCCAGAATCAGTAATTGCCTTGCACCATTTTGTAATATTCCATTTTATTTCCATGCCTGCCTCTTTCTC
>OFFY01002473.1_pt1 | contig 12962 bp, 10 predicted proteins | sample 1521481 | NCBI WGS metagenome assembly OFFY01 (sample SAMEA3504117, study PRJEB24116) | mouse gut metagenome | biome: mouse gut; feature: mouse-associated habitat; material: faeces | place: Denmark | collected 2011
TAAAGTTATCGGCCGGATGCCCTGCAGCAGGGTGCAGGGCACCGTGAATAGTAACAAATATACCGAAAGAAAGGAAATCACCATGCAGCCAATACTCGGATCCCATGTAGGGATGAGCGGTAAGGATATGATGCTGGGCTCTGTCAAAGAGGCCCTGTCCTACAATGCCGACACCTTCATGCTCTACACCGGCGCACCACAGAATACAAAAAGAAAAGAGATCACACAACTGAACATCACGCCCGCCTGGGAATGTATGCGGGAGGGCGGCATCGAATCTTTTGTTGTCCATGCTCCCTATATCATCAACCTGGCCAACACCGTCAATCCCGCCACCTACGAGATCGCGGTGGAATTTCTCGCTCTTGAGATCCAGCGTACCATCGCCATGGGTTCCAGAATCCTGATCCTCCATCCCGGATCCCACGTAGGCGCAGGGGTGGAAGCCGGAATTGACCGGATCGCTCAAGGACTGAATGAAGTGCTTACCAAAGACCAGAACTGTTACATCGCACTGGAGACCATGGCCGGAAAGGGTTCGGAGATCGGACGTAACTTCGAGGAGCTTGCCGCCATTTTCGACAGGGTAATTTTAAGTGACCGGCTTCGCGTCTGTATGGACACCTGTCATCTGCACGACGCCGGATACGATATCGTAAATGATTTCGACGGGGTAATTGACCGATTTGATCAACTGATTGGAAAAGATAAGATCGCCCTTTTTCATATCAATGACAGCAGGAACGAGCGGGGTGCCGGCAAGGACCGCCACGCCAACATCGGGGACGGCTTTATCGGGACAAACGCCCTGCGCTGCATTGTCCATCATCCCGACTTCCTGCACCTGCCCAAGATACTGGAGACACCTTATATTCCGTCATTGACTGATCCGGACAAGAAAGTGGCGCCCTACAAAGAGGAGATTGCCCTGCTGCGTAAAAAGGGATGAGGGCCTACAGCCACTCATCCCAGAACCGCTCCACTTTATGACCTATCTGGTCAACCGTAACAATCTCATACCTGCTCCACTCTCTGGGAAACAGCCTCTGGTAAGCGGGCGCCAGAAACCGTTCATCCAGCAGCGACACGATCCCGAAATCCTCCACGGTGCGGATCACCCTGCCTGCCGCCTGCAGCACCTTGTTCATACCCGGATAGCGATAGGCATAGTCGAAGCCGTTCTCTCCCCAGCCGTCAAAGTACTGCTTCAGGATCTCCCGCTCGTTGCATACCTGCGGCAGGCCCGTCCCGATGATGACGGCTCCGATCAGGCTGTCGTTTTTCAGATCGATACCTTCACTGAAAATACCGCCCAGCACGCAGAAGCCCACCAGACTTTTTTCCTCCTCCATCTCGATCTCCATATCGATCAGCGCATTCAGGTCGCAGTCCCCATTGCCCGTGAACCGGTTTAAGAAGTCCTCCCTGGCCTGCTCGTTCATATAGTCTTCCTGCACGATACATTCCACTGTTCCATCCGTATTGAAATACTGCATGAAAATATCATAGATCTGCCGCAGAAAAGCATGTGACGGAAAGAACAGCATATAGTTCCCGTGACGTTTGCCGATCACCTCATTAATATAGGAAGCAATCCGGTAAAACTCTTCATCGCTCCTGCGGGTATACTTGCTGGTTACATCTCTTCCTATATAAAGGCCCATCTTTTCCGGCCGGAAAACAGATCTGGCATAGACTTCATAGTCTCCCTCCTGTGCACCGAGCAGTCTCTTGTAATACTGGATCGGCAGAAGCGTCGCCGAAAAAAGGATCGTACTCCTGCCCCGCATCATACATTCCCGCAGGTTTTTGGCCGGATTCACGCAGAACAGTTTTATGATAAAACTGCCGTCCGACTCCAGCTCCGTGTACGTCACGTAATTCTCATCCACAAGCTCATACATCTCCAGAAAATGCGACACCTCGAAATAAAATTCCAGCACATCGCTGCGCACCGGACTGTCCTCGTGATCCTCCAGATAATCCTCGATCGCCGCCCCCAGTCTGGTAAGCGAACGCACGAAGGGATCGATAAACTCCTCGATCCGATAAGTCTCGCACTCCCTTTTTAAGATCAGCAGTTCCTTGTTGCACTTGTCCAGATTTCCGGCGATCCGCTCATCATACGCCTTGACGGTGCGCTTCAACGCCAGAAAATCTTCCTTGCACAGAGTCGCGCTGTACATGCTGCGCCCCCGTTCCACCAGATTGTGCGCCTCGTCGATCAGGAAAATATACTCTCCCCGCGTCCCTTCCGCAAAAAATCTGCGCAGATATACATGCGGATCGAACACATAGTTATAATCACAGATCACCGCATCAGAAAACAGACTCATATCCAGACACATCTCGAAGGGACACACCTTGTGTTTCTTCGCAAAGGCTTCGATCTTCTCCCTGTTGTAGACGTCCTCGTGTGTGAGAAGATCATACATCGCCCCGTTGATCCTGTCATAATGCCCCTTCGCGTAAGGGCAGTATTCCGGATTACATTCCGTCTCTTCCATAAAGCAGATCTTGTCCTTCGCCGTCAGCACCACGCTCTTGCAGCGCAGCCCGTGTTCCCGCAGCAGGGCAAACGTATTGTCCGCCACCGTCCTGGTGATGGTCTTGGCCGTCAGATAGAAGATCTTCTCACACATTCCCTCGCCCATGGCCTTTATTGCCGGAAAAACCGTGGAGATCGTCTTCCCTACGCCGGTGGGAGCCTCGATAAAAAGTTTCCGCTTATGATAGATCGTCTGATAGACATAGGTTGCCAGTTCCTTCTGCCCCTCCCTGTACGCATAAGGAAACTGCAGCGCCTTGATGGACGCCTGTCTGACCTTCTGCCACTGAAAGCTGTAATCCGCCCACTTCCGATACTGCTCCATCACTCCCAAAAACCACTCCTGCAGCTCTGCAAAAGTATAGTCGAAATGAAAATACCGGATTTCTTCCGTCTCCATATGACAGTATGTCATCCGCACCCGGATCTCCGGCAGGTTCTTCTGTTCGGCATATATGTATGCGTAACAACGGGCCTGCGCAAGATGCACCGGCACCGGCCCTTTCATCTTCTTCAGATCCTGAAACGTGCCTTTGATCTCATCTATGGTTACCGTCATCTTCTGTGTCTGCTGGATGGTGTCCGCCTGTATTTCCTGCCCCGATCGGGCTTCCTGCACAGTCTGCGCCGCCTGCCCCGGCTGTGTCTCTGTCTGCAGATACCTGGCTGCTTCTGCAAACAGAAGCGGCAGTTCCCCCGTCAGGGCAGGCTCCGCTTTCACCTCAGTAAATTCCGTAATGATACCATCCGCACGGCCCTCCACAAGGATCTCGTACTCTCCTGCATTGTACGCATAGCGCAGCGCGACTTCCGCCTGATATTCCGGTCCCATCCGCCGCTGGATCATACGATGGATCCGGCTGCCCTCCTGCATGGCATGATCCGGGGCCGACGCCCGTCGATTGTCAATATTGCCGGAACGCAGTATGAACTCCACCAGGCTCCTGACCGAAATTCGTATCTCCATAATAACTCCCATACCAGATATCCGAACAAATATTCGCAATTCATTGTACCGGCATTCCTGACTCCAAAACCACAAAGCAGGCAAATCCCATTTACAAAATTCGCTCACTTTACTGCACAAACTCAAAATCCGGAGCGTTTTTTTCGAAACAAAAGAAAACTCCCTATATAAGATATTACGCTATCTTATATAGAGAGTCAATCTGGTCCACTCAATCCTCTATGTTCAGCACACTACTGCAAATTTTTTCAGATACTGTTCGAAGTCCGCATCATATCCATTGACAGATACCGTCAGAACCTGATTGAAATTGAGTCCCAACACGCCAAGAATCGACTTTGCATCTACGATAAATCTATTGTAGGAGATGTCTACGTCAAAGATGCATTTTGTAGCCGCAGAAACAAAGTCCTTCACTTCTTCGGGTCTTAACTTAATTCTGTGTTGCATAATATTCACCTTTCCTTTCCTATTACGTATGCCTGATGCATAGAAAAAATGTTAACTTTCTCCTTGTTTGAGATGATTATACACTTTTTCCAATGTTTGTAAAGAGGTTGTTTCTTCCCCTCTGAAACGCGGTACAAGAGACATTTTCAAAAATTTTAATATCCTTACAAATTTGTTTTTCTCCGGAAAATCATTTTTGTATATTCTGTCTATTACGTTCAAATCCGACGATTTTTGACGACTGCAAATTATTCACTTTTGAAGAAATTCCACCATATAATCTTGGAAGCGGAGCGGCAGCATCTGCTGCTGCAGACGGCGGTTATGCCGTTCTCTGATTGCGATGGTCTTATGAAAGATGGTAAACAGCTCCTGATATTCCATCTCCTGATCGGAGTACTGAATGGCCTCCTGTAAGCCTGCCGTCCCCTGCTCCACACCGGACACCAGATACCATTCCCCGCGTGCCGGATGCACACCGAACAAGCCTCTGTTCTCATCATGAATCATGAAATCCTCCGATGACAATCGGTCTGCAAAATGCGGCATCACAAAAGGCATCACATTATTCTCCGGACCGATCCTGGAATACAGAACGCCCTGCTTCAGCTCCTGAAATCTGATAAATTCCAGTTCGTGATGCACTTCATTGGCCGTGCGTCTGGCAAGCGCAAAGGCTCTGGCCACATAAGGATTGCGCAGATTGTCCATGGTCCGTTCGCCGTGCCCTCCGGTAATACCGTCCACCACGGTATGATAGACCGCATCCCCCTTATCTGCCCCGTCGGAAGCCGCCGCACGGCAAATCGATCCATAGACGTGTTCTCCGAGTCTCTCTTTCAGGGTCCGTACCACCTTCTCAGTCTTGCCAAAATCCGGCTGACTATGCAGATAGGTTGCAAACAATCTGTAATTGTCCGTCTCCCCCACCTGTACATGCAGATGGTCATGCCCTTCCCGCAGGGCATACGCGTCATAGACTGCCGTAAAGATTCCCTCCAGAGAATCCTCACAGATGATATATTTCTCTTCCATAATATTCTACCGTTCTTCCTCTGTGATGACCGCGCATCTGGTTTCCCCTTCCACCATACTGTCACAGGCCGTTAACCAGACCCTTCTACACCACATTCAATCCTTCCAGCATCTGTCCTTCATCAAACAGCGACGTCTGCCGATAAGGCGTTCCATCCAGCAGGAAAGGAAGCTTCTCGCCTTTCCCCATCTGATTTTGATACGTCAGGTTCTGCACGATATAAGTCTCATCCAGTTTCGTGGGATACATCATCCTGCCGCTGCATGTGATAAAATATAAGGCCCGTTTCAATACTACACCCATCTTCTTGAGGTCGTCAAACGTCAGACTGCCAAACCGTCTGGCGGTAATGATCCGTCTGGCGCTCTTGACGCCGATCCCCGGGACCCGCAGCAGCAGACGGTAATCGGCACGGTTGATCTCCACCGGAAATACCTCCAGATGGCGCACGGCCCAGTCCGCCTTCGGATCAATCGCCATATTAAAATTAGGCCGCTCCTTTGTCAGCAGTTCATCCACCTTGAAACCATAAAACCGCAGAAGCCAATCCGCCTGATAAAGCCTGTGCTCCCGCAGGAGCGGCGGTCCCGCCGTGATCGCAGGCAGCTGCTTATCCTCATTCACATTCACGAATGCCGAATAGTACACCCTTTTCAGAGAAAACTTCTCATACAGGCTTTCCGCCACCGACATGACCTGATAGTCACTCTCCGGCAGCGCTCCTACCACCATCTGCGTGGACTGTCCGGCCTCGCAGAACCGCGGTGCATGTTTGTATAAGGTAAGTTCATTCTTATTCTCCGCAATACCGTTCTGAATCTGACGCATCGGCTTTAAGATCGTCTTCCGGTGCTTATTCGGCGCCATTTCATGAAGCCCTTCCGCCGTCGCCATCTCCAGATTCACACTCATGCGGTCCGCCAGATAACCGGCTCTCTGTATCAACAGAGGATCCGCTCCCGGTATGGCTTTCACATGGATATACCCCTGAAACCGATGCAGTGTCCGCAGCCTGTGCACCGTCTCGCAGATCAGCTCCATCGTATAATTGGGGCTGTACAGTATCCCGGAACTCAAGAACAAACCTTCTATATAGTTACGCCTGTAAAATTCCATCGTCAGATTACACACCTCGTCCGGCGTAAAGGAGGCACGCGGCACGTCGTTAGACCTTCTGTTGATACAGTACCGGCAGTCATAGATGCACTCGTTGGTAAACAGTATCTTCAATAAGGAAATGCACCGCCCGTCCGCCCCGAAGCTGTGACATAAGCCTGCTGACACCGTATTCCCGATCCCCGTGCCGTCATTCTTCCGCGAAGAACCGCTGGAGCTGCACGACACATCATATTTCGCTGCATCCGCCAGTATCTTTAATTTGTCCATCAGCGACATCTGCGGCGCTATCTTGACTTCCATAACAGATCCTACCTGCCTTCTTCATCATTCTATTGTCAGATCAATCCCCATAAATGACCCAATAAGAACATACGTTCTTTTCTGTGAATCTATCCTATCACAAACCGGAACAGATTGCAATAGTTTTTCTCGAACATTTGTTTGTTATTCTGCAATATATTTTTCCCATACTTGTGGCAACTTTAATTTTATAAAAGAGGCATAGGAGCAATCAGGGGTTTCTATCATGTGCTTTTCTTTCAGGTAATCGACACAGCACGAATACCACCATTCCAACTGCTGTTTCGATTTGTCTTCAAAATATCCTGTTTTCATTTTGCCTTGCTTTACATAGTCCTTAAATAAATCATACGCATTTTCTACCCTGACACAGTTCGTTACCTTAACAGGCTCTGTCGCCAGTCTCGCGCACGGAATATTTTTAAATGGAATAACTTGATTCTCTTCTGCAAGAACTTCATAGATATATCCGCTGACCCCCTCCGATACTTCTTTCAGCGCGTTCGGGTACAATTCGTGGTATACCGGAATATTACTGCCACTTTCAAAACCATAAGGAAACCAATAACAGGGCCTTTCTACAGCATTACATAAATAGAACGCAGCAACCACATCCATTGTGGACATATATACATATGGCCGGTCATGATCCGCTTGATTTGGTTTTAATACTTTTATATTTCCGATGTTGCTTCCATGGTATAGTATCATAGCGTTTTCTCCTTAATTTTCAGCAGCTTTTCCTGTATTAGATATAGAACTTCAAAAAAAATATTGAATTGCCTTCTTTTCGTCCATCATACCGTATATTATATAAATAAAGAAGAAAGACAGCAATGGCTGAAAAGGGCGCAGACAGATAAGAAAGCTGACTTTGTTGCAATCTTATCCGAATAATTACTTGATTTCTTCCCGCAAAAGCAGTTAAATAGTAAATGGTGAGAATGCAAATAGCAACAAGAAAACAGCAAAGTGAGGTTTTTCATGGATAATTTAATGATTCCCAAAGATTACAAGTCTGCGCTGAATCTGCACGATACGCAGATCGGCATCAAGACTGTGAAAGATTTTTTTCAGGTACTGCTGGCGGAAGAGCTGCATCTGCTGCGCGTGTCCGCACCGCTGTTCGTCGATCCGGCCTCCGGCCTCAACGATAACCTGAACGGTGTGGAGCGCCCGGTCTCCTTCGGCATCAAGGAGCAGGACGACGCCCAGGCGGAGATCGTACACTCTCTGGCCAAGTGGAAGCGTATGGCTTTGCAGAAATACGGTTTTTCCCATGGGGAGGGCCTTTACACCGATATGAGCGCCATCCGCCGGGATGAGACCACCGACAATATTCACTCCATCTACGTTGACCAATGGGACTGGGAGAAGATCATCTCCCGTGAAGAGCGCACGATCGACTACCTGCAGCAGACGGTCAGATCCGTTTACAAGGTACTGCGCAAGACTGAGAAATATATGGCGATCCGCTACGATTATATCAGCGAGATCCTGCCCCACGATATCTTCTTCATCACCACACAGGAACTGGAGAATATGTTCCCTGACTATACGCCCAAGGAACGTGAGTATTACATAACGAAAGCCAAGGGCGCCGTCTGCCTCATGCAGATCGGAGACCTGCTGGAATCCGGTGAGAAGCACGACGGCCGCGCTCCGGACTATGACGACTGGGCGCTGAATGCCGACATTCTTGTCTATTATCCGGTACTCGATATCGCTCTGGAGTTGTCCTCCATGGGTATCCGTGTGGATAAGGAGGCCCTGCTTGACCAGTTAGACAAAGCAGGCTGCCCGGAAAGAGCAAAGCTGCCTTTCCAGAAAGCAATTCTGGAAGAAGAACTTCCCTTTACCATCGGCGGCGGCATCGGACAGTCCCGTATCTGTATGTTCTTCCTGCGCAAGGCGCATATCGGGGAGGTACAGTCTTCCCTGTGGCCGGAAGAAATCACGAAAGAAGCGCTGGCACAGGGGATACAGCTCCTGTAACAAAAATAAATTCTTCAAAGCAAGCACATTGTCACAATAAGGCCGGTTCTTGTATATAATACAAAACCGGCCTTTCTATCACGCTTCTATGCCCACCACATCTGTGACGGATCTTCTCTGATGATCACATCCTTCAGGAACAGCACAGCTTTCTCCAACCCTTCCTTTTCCGACATCAAACCATCCTCATGCTCGATACTGAGCACATCATCATAGCCGGCTATCCGCAGTGCAGCAACTACATTTTTCCAGAATTCCTGACCATGTCCATATCCTATTGTACAAAACTGCCAGGACCTTTCTGCTTCTTCACTGTAAGCGACAGTATCCAATGCTCCCTTTCTTCCTGTGTTCAGGGCATCAATCCGACAATCTTTGGCATGGAAGTGATAAATCGCATCCTTCAGTTCCCGGATGGATGCTACGATATCATTTCCCTGCCAGATCAAATGGCTTGGATCAAGGTTTGCCCCCATCACATTTCCAATTTCCTTGCGGATACGAAGCATGGATGCCGTATTATACACACAGAACCCAGGATGCATTTCAAGAGCAACTCTGACGCCGCTCTCGCTGGCGATCTGTCCTGCCTTCTGCCAATAAGGTAAAAGGCAGTCATTCCATTGATAATCCAGAACTTCGAGAAAATCCTCGGGCCAGGGACAGGTTACCCAGTTAGGATATTGTGAAGTCGGACTGTCACCGGGACACCCTGAAAACGTAATTACCTTTTTGATCCCCAACTCCTCGGCCAGATGCACAGTATCCACAAATTCCTCGTGACTTTTCAGCGCGATCTCCTTATTTGGATGGACTGGATTTCTGTGACAACTCAACGCATTGAGCTCAATACCGCAATCACTAAATAACGCCTTAAACGCCCTTAGCTTCTGCTTATTCCCCAAGAGCTCCTTTGGATTACAAAACTTATCCCCCGGAAAACCGCCTGCGCCCACTTCTGCGGCATCCACTCCGATCTTTTTCAAATATCTGAGTGCCTCTGGCAGTGTTTTCGCATACAAAGGCACTGTAACCACTCCTATCTTCATCTCCCCACACCTTCCCTTTCTAACCACTTTTCTGCCCGCCGCTGTGCCTCGATTAGTTCATCTTCCCAACGGTATTGTCTGCAGTCAGGTATCCAACCATTCCTGTCCAGATAGTCCACCGCCCGCGCAAGTCCTTCCTCCAGCGTAGTGACCGGGCAAAATTCCGGAATATCTCTGGCAATCTTTTCCCCGGAATAGTATCCGTTATAAATAAAGTTACGACTTATCATCTCACTCACTTGAAATGTTCTGCTGCTCTCCATAATTTTCAATGGAATTTCCACCATAGCAACATTTTTTCCAAGCACCTGCATCATAGCACTGTGGTAGTCTCCCCAGTCATAAGGTTTCAATCCACACAGATTATATACTTGTCCTTTACATTCCTCATGAGCAAAAGCGCCTGTAAAAGCACCTGCTGCATCATCCACATACAGAAAATTCCTAAGAATCCTCAGATTTCCTGTAACGATCGGTCTACCTCTTCTGATACGATCTATCCAACTGTTGTCGGATGCGATCTGCCGCACAATAGTCTTCTGTCTTCCATACGTAACTGTCGGACGAAATATCGTCACCGGCAAATCCTCTTCCCGACTTTTTCGCAACAGAACTTCTTCCATCTCCTTCTTATGAATGCCATACCGCCATTGCGGCCTGCATTGCATGTCTTCCCTGATCGGAATCTCTCTGCCGGCAAGCGCCCCATACACCGCACCACTGGAGATAACGATCAGATGCCTAAGCTGTGGGAATATCTCGCAGTCCTGTTCCGCGTCCTTCGCCGTAAAACAAGCAAGATCCACTACATACTCATACCCTCCTCCCTGCAGTACTGTACGAAACCCCTCGCGATCCTGCCGGTCTGCACATATCATCTGCACATCCGCAAACGGTATCACTGCCGGTCTGTTCCTCCCCAGGATTGTCACGTCATACCCGCATTGCAACAGCGCCTTCGTAACACTGTAGCCAATATTACCCAACCCGCCTATCACCAATGCCTTTCTCATATCATTGTCCCTTCCCTCTATTTTTTCAGCATAATATTTAAGATAACCTGATTGGTCTGCTGCATCCCTTCCCGGCCAAGTTCACCCACCTCACGTATTGTATTCTCAATCCCCTTCTTAATAATACCTTCTCCATGTACGAACTCTCTACCTTCCTGCGCCATCTGAAAACCCATGATCCCAGCTTCCACAGCCATGGAAATCTTCGCCGCGCAGGACGGCTTAGCACCGTCACAGATCGTACCGGACAAAATGGCAAGTCCGTTCACTACCGTATGCTCAATAACGCTCAAACCGGCATCATGCAGATATGCTACGCCTGCGCCGGCTGCGCATCCCGCACAGACAGCGCCACAGTAAGCCGATAGACATCCAATTTCCTGTTTGATACGGATAGCCGTCAAATTAGCCAGCACCAGCGCCCGTATTTCCTGCTCTCTTCCTGCATGCAGGGCCTGTGCATATTCCACTACAGGCATGGTGACCGTTATCCCCTGGTTACCGCTTCCGGAATTGATAACTGCCGGTAGTTCGCAACCGCTCATGCGCGCATCTGACCCTGCGGCGGCCCTGGCTCTCGCCCGCATCAAAGTATCCTGTTCACCGGCATGCTTCCACTGAATTCTGCCGATCTGTGCACCCCAGTTTCCTTCCAATCCTGCCCGCGACAGTGCAGTATTATATAAAATCTGTCTTTCTATGATATCCTGCACCAAACACAGATCACATGTCGATGCAAACTCAAAAATCTCGCTGATGCTCATAGGACTGCCCTGCACCTCATCTGTCATACCTGTTTCCTGCTGATAGCAGATCTCCCCATCTTTTTTCGTCTGTACCACGTTGGTGTGATGCCCACAAATATGTACACTGCTACTGTGTTCTTCCTTTTCAAATTCCAGCGTAATGTCAAAGAGTTCCTCTGTCCTGGCCAGCCTCACCTGAATTGGGCATTCCTTCATAAAAGACTCGATACGTTCCCCAGCACCTTCTGCTGCGCCCGAAAGCACTTCCAATTTTTTGTCTGCTATACCTTCCACGACCCCTGCCGCGATTGCCGCTTCAATCCCTTTCAGGCCACCGGTATTTGGCACCGTCACACTCTTTGCATTCTTGATGATGCTGCCACTTATAAATGCCTCGATCTTCTGCGGCCTGCCATCCAGCAAATCCCTGGCCAACGCCGAAGCGTAAGCCAAAGCAATCGGCTCAGTACAGCCAGAGGCGGGTATAAGTTCCCGCCTCAGAATATCTGTGTAATACATGTAAGTCTTCTTATCCATAGTCTTATCACTGCTCTGCAGCAATGTCCTCCATCACTTCATGCCAGACTACAAACCGATGCGTTGTCTCCCGGTTGAACTCACACCCGCCTGACACGATCAACTTCGTTCCCGCCTGACGGATCGCCTCCTCCGTCTTCGCACGCAGTACAGCCTTCACCTTATCCCGGTTCGCACCATAGAAATCACTGTTACGGTCTATACCGCCCATCAGTACCTTGTCCGTCATTGCCCTCACCTCTGCCAGAGACGGATTTGACGGAGACTGGTCTTCCCAGTTAATCGCCTGCACAGGCAGTGTCACCATATCTTTCATACGCAGATTTTCCATACCGCATACATGCAGCATAGTAAACCACGCTCTCCCCTGCACAGCCTCCAGCGCCCGGACATCATAAGGACGGATGAATTTAAAATAGTCTTCTTCACTACAGAAATCCGTATGGTCACCGCCCGGACAATAGAAAAATCCATCAGCGCCCATATCCAGGAAACCATTCATCACATCTATGATCTGATCAGTCAGGACATCCATTACATGAAAATATTCCTCTTCATGCGCATGAATAAAATCCATGATGTTCTCGCCTACAAAACTCTCACCCTGATAAATCCCTGTGCCTGGTGCATAGCCGCAAAGCTGCGTCAACATTCTCATCGGTCCGAAAATAGTTGGTAGCACCGGCACTGTCTTTTGAAAATGGTCGCAGATTGCCTTAACGCTCTGCATCTCTCGTCCAAATGCACCTTCGAATACATTTTTCTTTGTCACATTCCTCCAGTCCTCCAAGCTGTTAAACGCATTTTTCACAGTCTTCTTAAAACCGGCATCGTCACTGTTTTCCGGCTCTGCAATGATCTGCCCGAAATCCTCCGCATTATACAGGCCATTCTGCATCACCTTGATCACATCAAAATCATGCTGCGTCTCATAGGCGATGATCGCCTTGGAGAAATCGTTCACATTGCGATCCTCCAGATTTAGGTGCGGTCCCCATGCAATAAAGGGAATTCTGTCTACCGGCCTTCCTTCTAAAACAGCCTTGATACGTTCGGTATGTGTCATTTTATCCATCTTTTCCTCCTCCATGCCGAAGCATTTTTTTGCGGAGGCTGCGAGCCAAATTTCAAATTTGGCTCTGCAATTTCGAGTTTGTGGCTCCGGCACAAACTCGCAGTTGAAAAATCAGCACATCAGTGTG
>OFFY01002474.1_pt1 | contig 12948 bp, 10 predicted proteins | sample 1521481 | NCBI WGS metagenome assembly OFFY01 (sample SAMEA3504117, study PRJEB24116) | mouse gut metagenome | biome: mouse gut; feature: mouse-associated habitat; material: faeces | place: Denmark | collected 2011
GGCCGGCGTTTTTATAAGGCCTCCTTAAGGTACATTATTCTGCCGGAGCTGTTTATCGGCAAACTGTTAATTAGCGCCTCGGGCTGTAGTTATTGGACTTCCTGCAGGCGTACCCGGCTGGCATAAATCTAAAAAATACATGCCCCCTTGCCGCTGGCGTTTGATAATTGGAAATAACTGTGATATACTACCAATGCGAAAACTGCGCAGAATGAGGAATATTTATGAAAAAGATAGTATATAAAAGCAAAGCAATACAGACAGTAATATTAATCGTCGCTTTTTGCCTTTTGGCGTCGCTCTGGCCTCTGCGAATCTGGCATGAGGAGGTGACCATGCAGATTTCCCCGGGTACGGGAAGCATGACGGAGGTTATTAACGAAGAAAAGACCGTGATGCAGAGCATTGTGGCGCAGTATGACCACATGGACACCATCGACGTTTATCTGGATAAGGCCGAGGAGGGGGAGGTTTTTTATCTGCGGATACTGGATGAACAGTGGCAGATGATTTGCGAGGAAAAGACGACGCTTGCGCAGGATATCCGGGGCGGCTATCAGGAGGTTCTGATAGACGTGGATATGGAAGTGGGCGGTTTATACTATATTATATTGCAGGGGTATAAGACCGCGGAATTTGCGGCGGGCTATGAGGCGTTTTCCCCGGAGGAGATGCCCTATCTGCTGAAGCTTTATTATGACAATTCTGAGATGGAAGGCATGAGCCTTGTGGCAAATTATAACTACAGCGTTCCGCTGCGGAAAACGAAGGTATTTATGTTTGGAGCGGGGATTGCGGCGATAGCGGCTCTGGGCATTCTGGCAGTCAGGCTCTGGTACAGGAAAAGGGAAGACAAGCTGGTGACAGTGGAGAGGGTCTTTAAATCCGTTATGAACCCCCTTGTAGCTGCGATGGCTTTGTTTTTGCTGGGCGCGGTACTTTTGGGATTCTGCGGGCGGTATACGCTGGATAATTCGGTATATATTGTAAGCATCCTTTTGCTTGCGGGAATTTTATTTTATGGAATCAATCACAACAGAGTGGGAATGGAATCGGTTATCACCCTTGACTATCTGAAAAGCCATGCCGGGGATTTGATTCAGTCCGTTGCCATAGCGGGCGCGATAGCGGGATGTTGCGAATATATGGCGGGCTTATATGACATTCACCATTCGGTGGCGGAGCGGAAGGAAATGCTCTGGTTTTGCCTTGCGGTGATTGCCATGTTTAAATGGAAGGAAATTTTCAATATTTACAGTCTGGTTTATTTTCTGGCGGCCGGCTTTGGCGGCTGGCGTTACTATACAGGGCATCTGACGGAGGAGATGGACGAGCTTGCCGTGCAGGTGTTAAGGCTTACGGTACTGATTGCCATTGCCCTTGGCTTTATTGTGATTCGCACATTGACCGGTATATACAAAAGCTGCCTTTGGAAAAACTGCCCGCCTGAGCGGAAGATGGCGAAGCCCTCCTGGTACGCGCTTATTCTGGCGCTGTTCTTTGCCCTTATTGTTATTTTCAGGAACGGCAGATGGTGGGGCGTGGCAATGGTCGTTGCCTTCACGCTGTTCTACTTAAACTACGGCATGTGGGAGCATAAAGAAAGGATACTGGTAAATATCGCGAGAGGCGTGGTTTTCCAGTTTGCATGGGCCACCGGCTATGCGCTGCTCTACCGGCCTTATGTCACTTTCCGAAACGCCAGGTATACTCACATTTTCCATACGGTGACCATAACGGCGACATGGCTTACGATGGCGGAGTGCGTGGCGGCGGTGATTCTCCTCGGCAAGCTTGCAAAGAGCCGTAAGCTCAGGGACTGCTGGAAGGAGCTTGTGCTTTTCGGCGTGGCGTCCTCTTATATGATTTTTACCATGGCCAGAACAGCCTTTTTCTCCATAGGAGTTACCATGCTGTTTGTGCTGGTGGTGACGGCCATCGGCAAGGGGGGACTGAAAAGATTCGGTAAGAATCTGGGAATGATGATTGCGGCGGTTATCGTCTGTCTGCCAATCACCTTTACTGCCCAGAGAAATATCCCTGCGCTGGTAAGCGAGCCTTTTCTTTATGAGATAGAATATTCCCTGTACTGCCCCGAGGATGTAATGCGGGGGAGAAGACTGGACTCTCTTAATTATATGAGGGTAGGGCGTTTTATAGACGTGTTTGCGGAAAAAATATTCGGGATTCCCGAGGGAACCTTTGACGTTTACGGGGAAATTGCGGAGCTTGAGGAGTACAGGAGAACCCACGGGGAGGGAAGCTCAGCCGACGCCTCGGGAGATGAAGGATGGAGCGGCGGACTTTTTGACGGAGGTTCCGGGAATCTTGCGGGCCCGGAGGCTGTGGAAGGCTTTGGGTCTTCCGAAAGTCCTGAGGAGACGGGAGCGTTCAGAATGGAAAGTGTTGAAGCGGAAGCCGTGACAGAGGAGCTGGTGGCGTCCGCCGACTATGTGCCGGGAGAGGTTCCCGAGGGGGCCGCAGAGGACAACGATTACACCAACGGGCGGCTGGATATTTTCCGTTCCTATATGGAACAGCTCAATATGACGGGACATGAGGAGATGGGAGCTCTGCTGGATAGCGGCGAAATTGCAACCCACGCCCACAATATTTATCTGCAGGTGGCTTACGACCACGGAATTTTGGTGGGGATTGTATTTGTTCTGGTGGGTATTGCAACTTTTGTGTCCGCCTGCCTGTATTATCAGAGAAAAAAGGATAAAATAACTTATGCGGTGCTGCCTTTGGCAATCACTGTGGCAGTTGCGGTTGCCGGGCTTGTGGAGTGGGTATTCCACTTAAGTAACCCCTGCGGGCTTCTGCTGATGCTGGCAGTAACGCCGCTGGTGTTTAAATCTGAGTTTAATGAAGGTTAAGCCATGAGTGACGAGACGAAAAGAGAAAGAAAACCTTTTAATGTAAAACTGTTTTACAGAAGAACCTGCCTGATTATCTACGATATCATCAGTGTAATCGGCGCAAGCTACTTAGCGCTCCTTATGCGTTACAGCTTTGATATCTCCCAGATACCGGAGCATTTCCTCACGCCGATTAACAGGTTTCTTATCCTTAATATAGCGATAACGCTGGGGGTGCTGTACCTGTTTCGGATGTATCACAGCCTCTGGGCCTTTGCGGGGGAAACGGAGCTGCAGAATCTGGTGATGTCCAGTATTGTGTCGGCAGTATGCTACAGTGTGGGCATTCAGTTTTTCAGGGTGAAAGGGGAGCAGGCGGTTCCCAGCAGCTATTATTTCCTCTATGTATTTTTATTGATTAGCTTTATCTTTGTAAGCCGGTTTTCCTACCGGTTTTTCCGAAGCCTGAAGCATAAACAGCAGAATAAAAACAACAGTATTTCGGTCATGGTGATTGGTGCCGGGGAGGCGGCAAATCTGATTGTCAAGGAGATTGTCAACAGTAATTTCTCCACCATGGTAATCCGCTGCATCATTGACGACGACCCCGGCAAGTGGGGAAGGTTTATCCAGGGTATCAAGGTGGTCGGCGGAAGGGATAAGATTATCGAGTGCGCCGATATTTTCGGGATTGACGAGATTATCGTTGCGATGCCGTCCATCACCCGCGCGGAAATGTCGGAGATTCTGGATATCTGTAAGGAGACAAGCTGTAAGCTGCGCTCTCTGCCGGGAATGTACCAGCTTGTAAACGGCGAGGTCAGCGTCAGCAAGCTGCGGGACGTGGAGGTGGAGGACCTTTTGGGGCGCGACCCCATAGAAGTGGATTTGAATTCGATTCTGGGCTATGTGAAGGGACAGAAGGTTCTGGTAACAGGCGGAGGCGGCTCCATCGGCAGCGAGCTATGCCGCCAGATTGCCTCCCACCAGCCGGCTATGCTTATCATACTGGATATCTATGAAAACAGCGTTTACGATGTGCAGCAGGAACTGCTTCTGAGATATCCCGACCTGCCTTTGGAGGTTCTGATTGGTTCCGTGCGGAACACCAACCGTATGAACTGGATTTTTGAGCATTATAAGCCGGATATTGTCTATCATGCGGCGGCCCACAAGCATGTGCCGCTGATGGAGGAAAGCCCTAACGAGGCGGTGAAGAATAATGTGTTCGGCACCTTTAAAACCGCCCAGGCGGCGGCCATGAACAATGTGAAGCGGTTCGTGATGATTTCCACGGACAAGGCGGTGAACCCCACGAATATCATGGGGGCCAGCAAGCGGATTTGCGAAATGATTATCCAGACCTTCAACAAGCACTATGACACGGAGTTTGTGGCGGTGCGTTTCGGGAATGTGCTGGGAAGCAACGGCAGCGTGATTCCGCTGTTTAAAAAGCAGATTCTGGCGGGCGGGCCGGTGACGGTGACCCACCCGGACATTATCAGATATTTTATGACCATACCGGAGGCGGTTTCTCTGGTGCTGCAGGCGGGAGCCTACGCAAAGGGCGGGGAAATCTTTGTGCTGGATATGGGAAAACCGGTTAAAATTCTGGATTTGGCCAAGAACCTTATCCGCCTGTCGGGCTTTCGGGTGGACGAGGATATCAAAATTGAATTTACCGGCCTGCGTCCCGGCGAAAAGCTGTATGAGGAGCTTTTGATGGAGGAGGAAGGAATGCAGGAGACGGCAAATAAACTGATTTATATCGGGAAACCTATAGAGATAGACGAAAGCAGATTTTTTGTCCAGTTAAGGGACTTAAAGGAAGCCTCCAAAAATGAAAGCAGCGATATCAGGCCGATGATTAAGGAAATCGTGCCGACTTACCATTATAAAGAATAAGCAGCGAAAGTATGATTTTTACATGAGATTAAGACAGGAATGAGGTGTAGAAAATGGCGGAAAAAAAGATTTATTTATCTTCCCCGACCATGCACGGCGAGGAACAGGAATTTGTAAAGGAGGCTTTTGATACCAACTGGGTGGCGCCTTTAGGACCCAATGTGAACGCCTTTGAAAAGGAAGTGGCGGAATATGTGGGGATTGCCCATGCCTCGGCATTAAGCGCGGGAACGGCGGCAATCCATCTGGCGCTGCGGATTCTGGGTGTGGGGCAGGGAGACGTGGTCTTTGTCTCCTCGCTGACCTTCAGCGCAAGCTGCAATCCCATCGTGTATGAAAAGGCAACTCCCGTGTTTATTGATTCGGAGGAGGATACCTGGAACATGGACCCGAAGGCGCTTCGCCGCGCTTTTGAAAAATATCCGAATCCAAAGGCTGTCATCGCGGTTCACCTGTACGGGACGCCGGCTAAGCTGGACGAGATTATGGCGCTGTGCGAGGAACACAACGTACCCCTTATCGAGGACGCGGCGGAGTCCCTTGGCAGCACCTATAAAGGGAAACATACGGGAACCTTCGGTAAAATCGGAATTTATTCCTATAACGGAAATAAGATAATCACCACCTCCGGCGGCGGCATGCTGGTTTCCGATGATGAGGAAATTACCAGGAAAGCCACCTTTCTGGCAACTCAGGCCAGAGACGCGGCGCGGCATTATCAGCATTCCCAGATTGGGTATAATTACAGAATGAGCAACGTCACCGCCGGAATCGGCCGGGGACAGATGCTGCATCTGGAAGAGCATAAGGCCAGAAAAAAAGAGATTTACAGGCAGTACGGGGAGGCCTTTAAGGACATTCCTGAAATCAGCTTAAATCCCCTCAACAAGGACGGCGACGCCAATTGCTGGCTCACCGGCATGGTGATTGCAAAAGGGTGCAAGGTAACGCCGGACGACGTGATGGACGCGCTGGCGGCGGAAAATATCGAGAGCCGCCCCGTCTGGAAGCCCATGCACTTACAGCCGGTGTTTGCGGAGTATGATTTTATCACCGCAAAGGACGCCGCTTCCGGCGGAGCCGGTAATGACACGGCTGACGGCGTTTCCGACAGCGGGAAAGCGGAGAGCGTGGCGGAGGATATTTTCAACAGAGGTCTGTGCCTGCCCAGCGATGTTAAAAATACGGCGGAGGACATGGCGCTGATTATTAAGACGGTGAGAAAGTGCTTCGGAAAAGAGTAAAAGGTGCAGTCCGGGGAATGTGCCCGGTCGGCGGTGCGGAGACGAACCCGGAATGCGGAAACGAGGTAAAATATGTACAAAAGGTTTGTAAAGAGACTGCTCGACATCATCATATCGCTTTGCGCGCTGATTATTCTTTCTCCGCTGCTTCTTATTCTCTGGGTTCTGGTGCGGATAAAGCTGGGGAAGCCCGCGCTGTTTGCCCAGGAGCGTCCGGGAAAGGACGGGAAGATTTTTAAGCTGCACAAGTTCCGCTCCATGACGGACGAGAGGGACGAAAACGGGGAGCTTTTGCCGGACGAGGTCCGTCTCACCCGTTTCGGGAGGATTTTCCGCGCCACCAGCCTGGACGAGTTGCCGGAGCTTTTCAGTATCTTAAAGGGGGATATGAGCCTCATCGGCCCAAGGCCCCTTTTGGTAAAATATCTGCCCTGGTACTCGGAGGAGGAAAGCCACAGGCACGACGTGCGGCCGGGGCTTACAGGGCTGGCGCAGGTAAACGGGCGCAACGCCATTGGATGGGAGGAGCGGTTCGCCTACGATTTGGAGTATGTGAATCATCTGACCTTTGGAATGGATTTGAAGATTATTGGAATGACCATTGGGATGGTGCTGAAACGCTCAGGAGTATTGTCCGGGGAGGAGCAGACCACGGTGGATTTCGATATTTACAGGAAAGGGCAGCGTGAAGGTTGAAGCTTTCACGACAAAGAGCGCGCGTCCGCATTGCCTATGCGGACTTCGGCATGCATGGAAAGAAGGGACTGGCATGAATATATTAATCTTAAGTGCGGGAACAAGGAATAAGGTGGTTCAGTTTTTTAAGGAAGCTGTCGGGGAGGACGGAAAGGTGGTTGCCACCGACTGCTCGAACCTTGCGCCGGCGGTGTATGACGCGGACGTCTTTTATCTGGTTCCCAGAATCACCGCGCCGGGATATATTGACAGGATTCTGGAAATCTGCGCGGAGGAAAAGATTGACGGCGTATTTTCCCTGATTGACCCGGAGTTAAGCCTTCTTGCAAGAGAGCGGGAGCGGTTTCTTGCGGTGGGAACGACGCCGGTGGTTTCGCCATATGATTTGGTGGAAATCTGTTTCGACAAATATAAAATGTATCAGATGCTGACAGAGCTTTCCATCCCCACAGGCAGATGCTATGTGGATAAAGAAGTATTTTATGAGGATTTAAAAGCGGGTAAAATCAGCTATCCGGTTTTCGTAAAGCCGGTAAAGGGAAGCGCCAGCATTAATATCAACAAAGTGACTTCGGATAAGGAAATCGAGGTGCTTTTTGATTTATACGACGATTTGATGATTCAGGAGTTCATGGACGGGCAGGAGTACGGGGCGGACGTGTATATTGACATGCTCTCCGGCAAATGCACCTCCATTTTTGTGAAAAAGAAAATTAAAATGCGCGCCGGGGAAACGGATAAGTCTGTGTCGGTTAAAATTCCGGCGCTTTTTGAGCTGCTGCAGAAATTCGTGGAAAAATGCGGTTTTTGTGGTATGATAGATATTGATATCTTTGAGATAAACGGAACCTTTTATATTTCGGAGGTCAATCCCAGATTCGGGGGAGGTTATCCCCATGCCTATGCCTGCGGCGTAAACATGCCAAAGCAGGTGCTGAATAATCTTTCCGGCAGGGAAAATCCTGTGAGAATCGGGGAATATCAGGAGGGTATCTGCATGATGAAATACAACGAAGTCGCCATCAGGGATTTTAACGGAAAGGAAATCGTGGAGTGACGTGAAAAAAATTTTGATACTGGCGAATTCCTCGGCGGGACTTTATGATTTCCGTAACGAGCTCATTGAAAAGCTTTTGTCAGAATATCAGGTGACGGTGAGCCTGCCGGATACGGTGAAAACAGAGGAGCTTAAGTCGGAAGGCTGTAAGGTGGTTCACACGCCCATTAACAGGCGGGGGGTAAATCCGGCGGAGGATTTTAAGCTCCTTCGAAGCTATCGCAGGCTCTTAAAGGAGGAAAAGCCGGATTTGGTACTGACCTACACCATTAAGCCCAATATTTACGGCGGATTTTGCTGCGGCCTTATGAAAATACCTTATCTTGTGACGGTTACGGGGCTTGGGAGCACCTTTCAGAAAAGGGGACTGCTCCTTAAAATGATTGTGACGATGTACCGCGCCGGGCTTAAGAAAGCCGCCTGCGTGTTTTTTCAGAATGAAGAAAATCAGAAAATATTTGAGAACTATAAGATTAAAGGAAAAAGCGCGAGGCTTGTTAAGGGCTCGGGGGTAAATCTGGAGCATCATACCTTTGAGGAATATCCTGAGGGGGAAAAGGTGCGTTTCCTTTACGTGGGGCGCATGATGCGGGAAAAGGGAATCGAGGAGTTTCTCGAAGCGGCCGGTGAGCTGCACGGTGAGTCGGCGGAATTTGAGCTCCTTGGCTATTGCGACGAGGACTATCAGGACAGGCTTGACGCCTGTGAAAAAGCGGGCGTTATCCGGCAGCTTGGTTTTGACCCCCAGGTACATGAACACTTAAAGCGGGCTTCGGCGCTGGTGCTTCCCACATGGCACGAGGGGATGAGCAATGTGCTGATGGAGGCTTCGGCCACGGGGAGGCCGGTGATTGCCACCAGCATCAGCGGATGCCGGGAGGTTTTTGAGGAGGGAGTCACGGGGTTTGGCTGCGAGGCGAAAAACGCCGGCTCTTTAATAGAAGCGCTTAAGAAATTCCTTCATCTTTCCCGGGAGGAGAGAGCCCGGATGGGACGAAAGGCCAGAGAAAAGATGGAGAAGGAATTTGACAGGAATCAGGTAGTGGAGTCCTATTACAGGGAGATTAAGGAGGAAGCAGGATGAATTTGTATGAAAAACTGTTAAGCGGAGAAGAAAAGCTGTCCCTTGTGGGGCTTGGCTATGTGGGAATGCCCATTGCAGTGGCGTTTGCACGGAAAATCAAGGTAGTGGGATTTGACTTAAACAAGGAGAAGATTGCGCTGTATCAAAAGGGCGTTGACCCCACAAAGGAGGTGGGAGACGAGGCCATCAGAAATACCAGCGTGGAATTTACTGCGGACGCGGCAAAGCTGCGGGAAGCGAAATTCCATATCGTGGCGGTCCCCACGCCGGTAAACAGCGACCATACCCCGGACCTTACTCCGGTGGAGGGTGCAAGCCGGATTCTGGGACAGAATCTTACAAAGGGCTCTGTGGTGGTTTTCGAGTCCACGGTTTATCCCGGCGTGACGGAGGATATCTGCGTGCCGATTCTGGAAAAGGAATCGGGACTTACCTGCGGCGTGGATTTTAAAATCGGATACTCGCCGGAGCGCATCAATCCCGGCGATAAGGTTCACCGTCTGGAAACCATTGTGAAAATCGTGTCGGGAATGGACGCGGAAACCCTAGATACTATTGCGAAGGTCTACGAGCTAGTGGTGGAGGCCGGCGTGTACCGGGCCCAGTCCATCAAAGTGGCGGAGGCGGCCAAGGTGATTGAGAACAGCCAGAGAGATATCAACATTGCCTTCATGAACGAGCTTTCCATTATCTTTAACAAGATGGGAATCGATACCAAATCGGTGTTGGAAGCGGCGGGGACTAAATGGAACTTCCTGAAATTCTTCCCCGGTCTGGTGGGCGGTCACTGTATAGGAGTTGACCCTTATTACCTCACCTACAAGGCGGAGGAGCTCGGCTATCATTCCCAGATTATTCTGGCAGGCCGCCGGATTAACGACGATATGGGAAAATATGTGGCGGAGAACATGGTGAAAAACCTGATTAAGGCGGATATCCCGGTGAAGCGGGCAAAGGTGGCGATTCTCGGCTTTACCTTCAAGGAAAACTGTCCCGACACCAGAAATACCAAGGTGATTGATATTTACAGAGAGTTGGGAGAATACGGAATCCATCCCGTTGTGGTGGACCCGGCGGCGGACGCGGCGGAGGCGCAGCGTCTGTACGGTATCACCTTTGACGATATGGAAGCGGTAAAGGACATGGACGGAGTGATTGTGGCTGTCTCCCACGAGCAGTTCCTGTCGCTGGACAAGGCAAAAATCAGCAGCTTCTACAACTCAAAGCACCAGAAAAAAGTATTTATGGATATTAAAGGGCTGTTTGACAGGGAAGAATATCTGACGGATGATTTTATATACTGGAGGCTGTAGAAAATGGGATATAAAGAGTTAAGCTTCGATAAGGATTCCGTATTTCTTGTAGGGGGCGGGGCAGGCTTTATCGGCTCCAACCTGTGCGAGGCCATACTGGAAATGGGATATACGGTGAGATGTCTTGATAACCTGTCAACAGGAAAGATTGAGAACATCGAGCCTTTTATGGAAAACGAAAGATTTACCTTTATCAAAGGGGATATCAGGGAGCTTGAAACCTGTATGGAAGCAGCGAAGGGCGTGGACTTTGTACTGAATCAGGCGGCCTGGGGGAGCGTTCCCCGAAGTATCGAGATGCCTCTTTTGTATGAGGAAATCAATATCCGGGGCACCCTTAACATGATGGAGGCTGCCCGCCAGAATAACGTAAAGAAATTCGTCTATGCTTCCAGCTCTTCCGTCTACGGCGACCACCCGGTGCTGCCTAAAAAGGAGGGGAAGGAGGGGAAAGTGCTTTCCCCCTATGCGCTGACCAAGAAGGTGGACGAGGAGTACGGGCGTTTATATAAGGTTCTGTACGGGCTGGATACTTATGGTCTGCGGTATTTCAATGTGTTTGGGAGACGCCAGGACCCGGACGGCGCCTATGCCGCGGTTATCCCTAAGTTTATCAGACAGCTCCTAAACGGGGAGCGGCCTACTATCAACGGCGACGGAAAGCAGTCCAGGGATTTTACCTATATTGACAATGTAATCGAGGCGAACTTAAAGGCGTGCCTTGCGTCCTCCGACGCGGCGGGGGAGGCCTTCAACATCGGCGCAGGGGGCAGGGAATATCTGCTTGACGTTTATTATGACCTCTGTAAGGCTTTAGGGAAAGAGACGGAGCCATGCTTCGGCCCGCCCCGGGCAGGTGACATCAGGGATTCCAATGCGGATATCGGAAAGGCAAGGGAATTGCTTGGCTACAACCCGGAGTACGATTTCGCCGCAGGAATCAGCCTGGCCATCGACTGGTATAAGGAAAATCTGGCATGAAAATTACAGTGAGACTTGACGATATTACACCTGATATGGACTGGGAGCGCTTTCTTAAGTTTAAGGCGCTTCTGGACCGTTATCAGGTGAAGCCGCTTATAGGGGTGGTTCCCGATAACCGGGACGAAAATCTTGTGAAAAAGGAGCCTTCGGCGGAGGAAAAAAAACTGGCGGAGGGCTTTTGGGATTATGTAAAAGCCTTACAGAAGGAGGGCTGGACGGTTGCCATGCACGGCTTCCGGCATATTTATACCACGAAAAAGGGGGGCTGTTTTCCCTTAAATAATTTTTCGGAATTTGCGGGCATTCCCCTCGCGGAGCAGCAGGAAATGCTGAGGTCAGGAAAGAAAATTTTAAGCGAAAAAGGGATTGTGACGGCTCTTTTTATGGCGCCGGCCCATTCCTATGACAAAAATACATGGAAAGCCCTCCGGGCGGCAGGCTTCCAGGCGCTTACAGACGGCTTTGGAGATAATCCTTACAGATATGCCGGCCTTGATTTTTATCCCATTTCCTTCCGGCTTGGAGGCACCTTTAAAAAGAAAACGGGGTATTCTACCATGGTGGTGCACACCAATACCGTTTCCGATGAGGATTTGAGGCGGTATGAAGGGTATTTTCAAAGGGAAGGGGTGACCTGGATTTCCTTTGAGGAATACTTGAGACAGCCAAAGGAGAACAGGGGGCTTTTTGGAAGATGGAAGGAATACTGGATGGCGAAAGGGAAATATCTGGCGGGCAGGGTGCGGCAGCATACCGGCTGAGGGTTTGATTATCCGGGAAAGCAGCACGGGAGCGAGACCTTAGAAGGAAAGTAAAGCAGGGGGTGGAAGAAATGCCGGAACCGATTCGGATACTTCACGTGCTTGGCACCACTCAGTTAGGGGGCGCGGAGAGCCGTATCATGGATTTGTACCGCCATGTGGACAGGGAAAGGGTGCAGTTTGACTTTCTGGTGCATACAGGCGGCGAGGGATTTTTTGATAAGGAAATACGGGAATTGGGCGGGCGGATTTTCAGAGTTCCCCGGTTTCGTTTTTATAATTATTTTTCATACAAAAAGGCTGTGAAGGATTTTTTTGAGAAAAACCATGAATTCCGGGCGGTGCAGGGGCACATTACCAGCACGGCGGCGATTTATCTGCCCATCGCAAAACGGGCGGGGATTCCGCTGATTATCGCCCACGCCAGAAGCGCCGGGGTGGATAAGGGGATAAAGGGTGTCCTGACAAGGCTTCTGCGGCGGAATCTTTCAAAGAAAGCGGATTTTCTCTTTACCTGCTCGGAGCTTGCCGGCATTTCCGTGTTCGGGAGGAAGGCTGTGGAGGCGGGGAAGACAGTTTTTGTGCCCAATGCCATCGACTGTGAGGCGTTTGAAGATGACGGGCTCCGGCGCGGGGACCACGGGGTCCGGGCTGGGGACACTCCCCTCCGGCGCGCCCTCCTGGCCGCAGACCAGGACCGGCTGCTCCGTATAGCAGCTCTCGTCATGGACATGGAGGGGGAACCCGGTGGGGAGCGTGCAAATCACGATTCCCCCGTCCAGGAAGCACTCATCCCCGTGGGTGTGCAACACGAAATCCGCGTGCTCCTGCCCCGGCGCGGCAACCTCATAGATGCTCTCCACAGAGCACTGGGGCTCCGCCGGCGTCTGGGCGGCCTTCTCTGCCAGAAGACGCGCTTCTTCTTCCGCCTTCGATTCTGCAAAAGATAAATCTTCGACAAATACCGTCTTCGTGTAAACCTTCCGTCCGTCTTTTGCTGTATAACTGCCGGATTGCAACGGGCCGCATACTTCAACTTTCTT
>OFFY01002476.1_pt1 | contig 12934 bp, 14 predicted proteins | sample 1521481 | NCBI WGS metagenome assembly OFFY01 (sample SAMEA3504117, study PRJEB24116) | mouse gut metagenome | biome: mouse gut; feature: mouse-associated habitat; material: faeces | place: Denmark | collected 2011
CTTCCTTCACCATCTTCGGAGCGTTGTCAACCAGGTCTTTTGCTTCCTTCAGACCCGTCTTTCGAAGTTAACGCCACAATTTTTTAGAATTCTATTCATATGAAAAGTACCTTTAAAGCCTTGATTTATAAGGCTTTTTTTATTTTCTCTAACCCCTTGCAAAATTTATTTTTGCTTGATATAATAATGGCGTTAGTGGCGTTATATATGGAGGTTACATATGGCTTATTATCTTAAAAAAACTAAACTTAAAGGGCGCACTTATCTCTCCATCGACGAGAGCTTTTACAGTCAGGAAAAAAAGGGCACCGCTCACAAGTGTTACAAATCCCTGGGCTCTGTTGAAACTCTAATTAAAAATGGCATGGCTGATCCTGTCTCCTTCTATCAGCAGGAAGTCGACAGGCTTAACTCCCGGAAGAAGCAGGACGGCGTTCCCATGATCTCTGAAAGATCCCCCTTCCTTTTCTCCGGTTACTTCCCTCTCAAAAGTATCCTCGAAAGGTTGGATGTCCGCAAATATGTATCCCTTTTCAGCCTGACCAGCGATTTTAAATATGACCTTTATTCTGTCCTTTCTTCCCTCATCTATGCCCGCAGTGTAAACCCTTGCAGCAAGCGTCGAACATTCCACGAAGTCCTTCCTTATCTCTTTGAACCTCATGACTTCTCTTATGACCAGATGATGGACGCTCTTTCTTTTCTTGGCGCCAACTATGAGAAATTCGTTGAGATCTTTAACGTCCAGGTCTCGCGGCTCTATGGACTTGATACTTCTAAAACTTATTTCGATTGTACAAATTTCTATTTTGAGAAGTACGGTTTAAGTAACACAGAAAATAAATTCCTTTTTACAAAAGAGAAATTTTTGTATGTCTGCTTCAAAACCTATCATTTAGCGTAATCTATTCCTCATTCAAAATAAATCCTTCTAAATCACTCAAATAAGGGTGATAAATAAATTTGTCATCACCATGTGCTGCCATAAACATTTCACTTTCATAATCATTTAACACTGTAACATATTTTCGATACTGAAGTTCATGCTCATCGTTTAGTTTAAATACATCCGAATCTATTGGCTTCATTATTCCTAGTATCTTATTTGAATCCTGCTCTCTAAGCATGATTATTGGATAATCTGAGTTAAAACACTCAATAGACTTTTCTTCCGGATTATCCATTCTATCACAGCAAAGCATCACATGGTATTCATTTAATATGTTTTGGGAGTCAACTTCTATAAAATAGTAGTGAGTCTTAGGAAAACGCATTGCCCGATAATCTTCTTCAGACTTAAATAATAAAAATGTTTTTGGATTGTAAATTCTGTGTATCACATAATTACAATCATTTGACAGATAATATTGCTCAACAAAATCACGGGAATCTGAAAGTAATTGTTTACAAAAATCAAGGCTTCTTTTCAAAACATCTATGGCTTCTTCTTTCAAATGTATTCGTCCATCTTTAGTAAATGTTGGTATGCTTACATTTCCGGTAACAGAAAAGATATCAAAACGGTTATTTACATAAATTTGATACCTATGTTTAAGAGTGTTGTTAAAATCTGCAATATAGAGGTACTGTGAATCCGAAGGTAAACCAATAAGCATATTTACAAAGCTTCCTGAATATTCATGATAATCCTGTATCTTATCTGCAAGATTTGCTAACGTAGCTTTCTTAATGGGAAGAGCTTCTTCCCCTAATAGTGATGAATTTAACCATTGTGCATAGGTATCAAAAAAATTATGTAATAATCCCATTATCTCTATCGTAAGTTTATCCATAACTGAAGTAACATTCATCTCTATACCCAAATAATCAACGGTATCTTTATGCGCTAAATATTTACCAATTCCAGTTTGCCGTGCATCAGAGAATACCTTTTGAACTCTTTCAGTTTCTTCCGTCTGGTATTTATCAATTATATTTTTTAACGCCTGAAAACTTGTTTCTGCAAAATATAATTTATAAGAACAAGATGTATAAAACTGATATGAATCAGCTACTTTTTTATCTTTCAACAGTTTATAAAGCGCATCTGACATTTGCTTTTCCTCCATAAATCTATTTTTATGATTATAATTATAATCTGCTTTTAATCAGAACTCAATTCTATAAATTGTAAAAAATAAAAAACACAGGGCATATAACCTCCGTATCACTGATACGTCCGGCTGTCCCCTGTGTTTTCGCTCTTTATGGGGTTCTGGCTCACCCGTCTGACCGGGATTTTGGGGCATTTACCCGATATCCCCCACGAACTTATAGTGTATCCTGATTTCCCGTTCCTTCTCCCCGTCCATTGTGCGGGCCTCACCTACTTCAATCCGGTCAACCAGCCGCAGCAGCATATCCCTGTCAAGGATGTCCGCGTCTTTATACTGGCGTATGAGCGCCGCCCATTCCCGCACATCCTCCTGCGCTTTCCGGTATTCCTCCAGTTTCTTTTCCACGCTTTTCAGCTGTGCCGTTTTCTCCGCCTGCTCCGACTGGTAGCCCGCCATCAGCCGGACGCAGATGTCCTCCGGTATCTTCCCAAGCACTTTGTCCTCATAGGCGCTCCGTACCAGCCTTTCCAGTTCCGCAAGCCGCTTTTTCAATGTCTTTGCCGATTTCTCCATGGCGGCGGCCTCCTGCCTGCCCTGTGCGCTGCCTGATTGACGAGTGCGCCAACATCGGGCAGATTCCAAAGCTGGAAAAGCTGGTAGCCACCATCCGAAGCCGGGAGATTTCCGCCTGTCTGGTATTGCAGGCGCAGTCCCAGTTAAAGGCCATCTACAAGGACAACGCCGACACCATCATCGGAAATATGGACACTTCCATCTTTCTGGGCGGCAAGGAACCCACCACCTTAAAGGAGTTAGCCGCCGCCCTGGGAAAAGAAACCATTGACACTTACAACACCGGGGAGAGCCGGGGGCGGGAAACCTCCCACTCTCTCAACTATCAGAAATTGGGCAAAGATATGACATACTTGTTGGTGAAGAGTTCAGTTGCCTTGAATTTCACATGGACAGGGACACGATCAGCTGGATTCTGAATAATTGAATACAGGAGGTCGATAATGGAGAAATTGCCGAAATACACACATGAGAACGGCATTGACTATGTTCTTGTCGGGGATTACTATATCCCCATGCTGACACTGCCGGAGGAAAATCGCCCTATCGGTCGTTGGGGGCGGATGCACCAGAAGTATTTAAAAGAAAACCGCCCCGGATATTACAGCAGCTTGCTTCTTACTGGAAAATTATGGACATATCTTGCTGACCTGGACGAACAGGCACAGGAACGGCTGGACAGAATTGCAGAGCAGATGCAGGTCGCTGAGGGTGTGACAGAGGAATTGAAAGCGGATGACCAGCTTGAATGGGTGCGCCGCTGCAATTCTATCCGAAGCCGTGCGGAAGAAATCGTCCGTGCAGAACTGATCTATGTGTAAATGAATAATTTTTGCTGTTTCCCGGCGGGCAGTTTCCCGAAAATGGTACAATACCGTTTTCAGAAGCTGCCCGGTCAGGATTCTTCCAGCAGATCAGTCAGGATGCTGCTCTGCTGGTACAGCCAGTCCGTGAAATTTTTCGGGCTGGCTTTTTCTGTCTTGATTGCCTTTTTCCTTTGAAGGGCTTCTTTCTTAAACGCTTCAAAGGCAGCCTGCATTTTTTCCAGCCGGTCAGCCGGTAGGCCGGGCTTCTTTTTTGCCTTGTTAATAATGTTGCGCCAGTGCTGGCACTCGTTTTTATAGACCAGATCATAATTGTTATCCCTGGCTCTTTCGTCGAATTCTCGCTTATTCTGGAGTGCCTGTGCTTTCCGGCATTTGTCACTGCACAATTCATAACGCAGGCTTTCAGCAAGGAAAAGCCGTCCGCATATCTTGCATTTCCGGAAATGCAGCCCCCAGTCATTCAGCCGGTTCAGGTAATAGGTGACTATCGGATAAAGGGATGCATAGGCTGCAACGCACTCCGTATTGCGTTTATTGTCCGGATACCATAGGTCAAGCCGTGTTTCTTCCGCCGGTACAGTGCCGAACACCCGGCTGGAGATTTGAAAACGCTCCGGTTTTCCGGTGTCGGGGTCAAACCGGAGCGGGCTTCTTTCCTGGAACATTTGCGTGAAGCGGCTCATTTTATCCATAAAACGGTCACAGGCCTTCGCCCTCTCCCTCGGTTCTCTCGCAAGCAGATAATCGTTCCAGATACGGAATGCCGCATACATCCTCACCGGGTCGCCGGTGAGATATTTTTTTGACAGAAACTCCCCGGCGGACTGTTCCAGTGCAGGCTGCTTCCAGCGGTTGGAGTGCAGGGCTTCCCGGAGCGGTGCCAGCCCAAGGCGGCTCCATTCCCCGTCTGGATCATGCTCAAACTCCGCAAGGAAAGTCCCCAGAGGGCGTGTCACATCGCACAGGACATCGGTATCCGTGTTTCCCCGCAGGCGGAAGCGGATCTGCAGTTCCTCGCCGATCAGGATGCGCTCTTTCTTTTTCTGCCTGTCCAGTGAAAGGACAAGCAGGATACGGTCATAGCACGGTTCATGCCGCAAGAATTCCATTTCCATTTTTCTAATCTCCCTAATGTTTATGGTAATTTTATAATTTAGTTATATCCGTTACACTCATGATACCGTATAAGTATTGCGTTCGTCAAGGAAAAACCGATATGATGATTGCACATGGTAATTTCGTACCATGCAGTACATTGACAAGTGAATGACCGTCTGACAGTGATATGACCGTGAGGGGAAGCAGCGCCGGGAGCCGGGAAACCGGGGAGCGTGCCAATACGGGATACGCCGCAGGAATGGGGCTTTGAGGATAACGGCTGGTAGGCAGAACGGCGACAGGAAACATTCAAATGAAGAACAAGGTTTTATCAATTCAAATATAAGGAGGAGCAAGGAAATGAGCGACAACAAAAAATTAAAAAACTATGATGATCTCCCTCTGGTTCTGGATGTATCGGACATCCGGCGCATTATGGGAATTTCAAGAGCGAGCGCCTATGAGCTGGTTCACACGCCGGGATTCCCGGCATTCAGGAGCGGCAGGCTGATTAAAGTCAGTAAGAAAGCATTTTTTGACTGGATGGCAAAAGGCACCGGGAATGTGCAGGAGCAGTAAATGAGTAAGAGAATGGAAAATGCCGCAAGGACGGCAGAAACGGAGGTATTTATGAAGCTGGATATAAGAGAAAAGAAAGTGCTGTATGTATATGGATGCCCGGATTACTACAATACGGTTACAAGGCTGAAGTGGCTGGTTTCATTGACCGTGGATCAGGAAGCGAAGCGCTGGCTGCTGGCACTTGCCCGGAAAATGGAAACGGAAGGCTCCAAAGATTGGCATTCCTGCTTCTATCATCATCTCCGCATGGAGATGGGAGGATATTTCAGGGCAAAGAAATTTATGAAGGCTGTGGAGTCAAGCACAAATCGTGAGGAGGATATGTATGAAGAAGCTGTCTAAATATGAGAGAGAAACAATCGTGAACTTCAATGAGGGGGAATCTGAGGCCAGTGTTTATACGTTTAATGCGGATTTGAAGCGCAGGCTGGCGGAGTTCAGCCGTAAGTATCCGCTATTGTGCCGATTGGAGAGAACCACGCCGGAAGGCAGCGTGACCTATGTATTGGATAAATCCCGGCTGTCTATCCGGCTTGTGCCACCCTACAGCGAAGAACGCCGGGCAGCGGCAAGGGCTTATGCAAAAGAGCATGGGTTCCAGCCGGTTAAGGCCATACAGGATATTGCATGAGGACAAATGTAGAAAGGCCTGTTTCATTATTATAGGCAGAGAACGTGAGCGACATTTTGTCGTTCACGTTGAAAAAATGGCAGTCCAGATTTTGTATCTGATAATCCCTGTAAAGTGGTGGCGGACATTTTGTCCGCCACCACTCTGTTACCAGTGCTATATGCTGCCACAAAATGGTGTTGAATATCAGGCGGCCTGTGTCCAAACTATCGGGTGCAGAGCCACTGTTTTAGCTGTTTGGTATGACAGGGGCATAAAGTATCATGGAAATGTTGAAAAGAAATATTGCCAGATCCCGGAACTGCTCTTCCGGTACGGCAGGAAGGAGGGAACTATGGCGAACATATATGGATATATCCGGGTCAGCAGCCGTGACCAGAATGAGGACAGGCAGAGGCTGGCATTCCAGGAACTGGCTATCCCGACAAAGAATGTTTTTATAGATAAGCAGTCCGGCAAGGATTTTGACCGTCCGGCTTATAAGAGAATGGTACGGCGGATGAAAAAGGATGACCTGCTTTATATTAAAAGCATAGACCGGCTGGGACGCAATTATGCGGAGATACTGGAACAGTGGCGGATTCTTACTAAGGAGAATGGGATTGACATTGTGGTGCTGGATATGCCACTTCTGGATACCCGGCGGGGCAAAGACCTGATGGGAACGTTCTTAAGCGACATTGTATTACAGGTGCTGTCTTTTGTGGCGGAGAATGAACGGACAAACATTCGGCAGCGGCAGGCGGAAGGGATCGCAGCGGCGAAAGCCAGAGGTGTGCGCTTCGGAAGGCCTCCAAGCCCCCTGCCGGAGAACTATCATGAAGTCTACCAGCTATGGAAATCCGGGAAAGTTACTGGAACGGCAGCGGCGGAACTATGCGGTATGCCACTGTCTACATTCCGTTACCGGGCAGAAATTTACCAAAAAGCCAAGTTATTGTAAGCGGGCATTTTTACAGAAATGTGTACGTTCCTGTAAATGCCCGCTTCAATTTTACCCATTCTATAATACTACAAAAACACACGGTTTTCCACTGAAAATCCATATTTTTAAGCCCATTTTTTTGAGTGGCCAAAACGTACACAATCTTGCAAAAGAACTGGTGTACGCAAGTCTCGTTCCCATTTTACCTCCAAGTAAGGAAACAATTTTCAGTTTACGGCAAGTGCCGGATGGATATTTACAGACTTTATGGAGGTACTTGTAAATGGATAATACAAAGGATTTTACATATAAGCCGAAAATCGTGTCAATTTTTTCGGGATGCGGAGGACTTGATTTTGGCTTTCATATGGAGGGATACGAAACTGTATGGGCAAATGATTTTGCGGAATGGGCTTGTAAATCGTTTGCGGCAAATTTTGGAGATGTTATCCGCTATAAGGATATAACACAGATAAATCCATATAAAGATAAAACCATACCAGAATGTGATTTAGTTCTGGGTGGTTTTCCATGCCAGGATTTTTCGATTATTTGGAAACAACCAGGACTGAATGGAACAAGAGGAGGGCTGTTTAGACATTTCGCAGAATTTGTTGACGGCAAAAAGCCAAAGGCCTTTGTGGCGGAGAATGTAAAGGGTTTGCTGACTGCAAATGGAGGGAAAGCTATTGACACTATTGTAAAAGATTTCGAGAGTATTGCACCGGGATATGTTGTTAAACCTCATTTATATAATTTTGCGGAATATGGAGTCCCTCAGTTTAGGGAGCGGGTTTTGTTTGTCGGGATAAGAATAGACACAGGGTTTGATTTTGTTCATCCGAAGCCGACACATGGGCCAAATGGGGATTTGCCGTATGTTACCGCTGGAGAGGCACTTGTTGGTGTAGAGCAGGTTTCAACTAACAATGAATTGATCAATATTAAAGAAAAAACAAAGAAGATGTTGGAACTCATACCGGAAGGCGGTAATTTTACTGATATCCCGAAAGATAATCCGCTGTATGTTAAAGGCATGATCAGCCATGTTTATAGACGGATTAAACGGGATGAACCGGCAAAAACAATTATCGCTGCCGGAGGTGGAGGCACATGGGGATATCATTATCCGGAGCCTCGTCCTTTGACCAATCGGGAAAGGGCAAGACTGCAATCTTTTCCGGATAACTTTATTTTTGAAGGGAACGTCACAGAGGTTCGCAGGCAGATTGGAAACGCTGTCCCGCCTGTGGGTGTCCGGGAAGTAGCAAAACGCCTGCGCCCGTTATTTACAGGTGATTATAAACCTATTGATTTAATGCCGGAATATGAAAAGATGAAAACTATGACGATAAAACAGCGTCTTGAATATGTGACAGCACAAATGAACTAAGGGAGGACAGAGTATGGAATTTTTGGTTTCTAATTACCCTCCATTAAAAACAGGGTGCAAAACATTTGCAGATACATTTTACGGTCTTATTCCGCAGACATCTAAATTAGATATTGCTGTGGGATATGTTTCTTCTGATGCTCTGATAGAATTACAAAAAACGATTGAGTTGAATTGTAACATACAGGCACTAAATTTAATTGTGGGGATGCACTATTTTGACAAATTCACAAAGGTTCAATACAACGCAGCAATGCATTTGAATGAATTTCTCACAGAAAATAACATGGGCGGCGTCAGGCTGGTCACTGCTTTCCGCTACCATGGAAAGCTATATTCATATAGCAATGATAAAGGCCCGTTTGCGTGTATTATAGGCTCTAATAATCTTAGCAGCATAATAGATGGCGGTGTAAGGGTTTATGAAAATTCTGTACTCCTACAGGAACAAAATGCTACAAAGGAAATGAGCGGGTTTATCTCGCAGCTTGCGCAGACAGCCACTAAAAATATTGCAGAACTTGATATAAATGAGTTTAATCAGGAGAATCCTTTGCTTGAAGGACATGAATTTGTAAAAAGACTTTCTCCGCATGATATAGCACTTGCAATGTATGCAAAGACAAAAACATCATTCGAAATTCCAATTAAGCCGTATGAGATATCGCCACAAAGCAATCTGAATGTTTTCTTTGGGAAAGGACGAGAATCGAAAAACGGGCTTGTAAAACCGCGGCATTGGTATGAGGTTGAATTGATTGTTCCTAAAAATGTCACAAGTCAGGAAGGATATCCTCAAAGTAAAACAGAGAATGCAGTTTTCACAGTTATTACGGATGACGGATGGTCTTTTAAGTGCAAGGTTAGCGGAGATTATAGTAAAAACTTCCGCTCAGAGGGAGATTTAAAAATTCTTGGGAAGTGGCTTAAAGGACGCTTAGAAAATGCAGGAGTATTAAAAGTTGGAGAACCAGTGACAGCAAAAACATTGAAAGATTACGGTCGGGATACATTTACGCTTACCAAAACGATAACGCCGGGAATCTGGTTTCTTGATTTTGAGGTGAAGAAATGAATTATTTGGACAAATATTTAGAACGGATAAAGCAATGTGGAAATATTGGCTTATCTGCTGCAATAGAAAAAACGGTGTCTAATATTATTCCTCAGTACATATCGAATTTTTCCTTTACAGATCATGTTGTAAGTTTGCTGGTGGGGGATGTTCAAAGCGGAAAGACAAGCCATATGTTTGGGCTTATGTGTGCAGCTGCTGATGAAAGTTTCATGAATTTTGTATTGCTTACGACAGATAACATTCTTTTACAACAACAAACATTTAAGCGTGCAGAAAGAGATTTGTGTGATTTTTGTGTATGCGATGAAAATGATTACCTGAAATTTTTCCAAAATAATCTCCGTAAACCAGCGGTGATTGTTTTGAAGAAAAATGCATCCGTTTTAAGACAATGGAAAAATAATTTCATATCAACAAACTTTTGTACTGGAAATCCACTTTTTATTGTAGATGATGAGGCGGACGCAGCAAGTTTAAATACACAGGTAAACAAAAACAAGCAGAGTACAATCAATAAGCATCTGGATGAAATAAAAAGAACAACTTCCAGCAGTGTCTATATGGAAGTGACCGGTACTCCGCAGTCGATTTTGCTTCAAACGTCCAAAAGCGGCTGGAAGCCATATTTCATTTATTATTTTAAACCAGGTGAAAAGTATCTGGGAGGAAATTTCTTTTTTACAGAGGACAAACCAAAGCAAATTATTTTGACAGATAATGACGAGGCAGAAGAATTATTAAATGATGACGAATTTCCTGAAAACGGTTTAAAAAGAGCACTTATCATGCATTTGATCGCAGCCGGACATATTATGCTGGCAGGGGGAACCGTTTGCAATTTTTTGATTCATCCAAGTGTAAAAACAAGCCAGCATTCAAGTTTTGCAAATAAGATAGGGAATTACTTGAATGAAATTTGCCATTCATATGACGAAAAGGAAACATATGAAGCGTTTGAAGCTGCTTATAAATCACTAAAAGATACTAAAAGAGATATTTTTCCGTTGGATAAAATTTATGGTTATATAATTGCCCAAATGCTGGATGATAAAGTGAATATTTTAATGTTGAACTCAATCGTGTCATACGATGAAAATACGCAATATGATACAGGCATTAATATTATTGTTGGCGGCAATAGCTTAGGGCGGGGAGTTACGTTTCCGCAGCTTCAGACAATATATTACTGCCGTGTGGCAAAAAGTCCGCAGGCAGATACTATGTGGCAGCATGCAAGGATGTTTGGGTATGATAGAGATCCAGATTTAATGCGTGTCTTTATGCCGCCGAAGCTATTCAAACTGTTTTCAGATATTAACAGGACTAATAATAGTATCATCCGGCAAATTGAAAATTCAAGCAATGGGTGCAATGTTAAAATATTTTACCCGACGGGTTTGAAACCGACAAGAAAAAATGTTTTGGATAAAAAGGCCGTTGGCGTTTATTCAGGCGGAGTAAATTATTTTCCATTCTATCCAGTGAATAGAACAGTTTCGGATATAGATAAAATATTGGAATGTTTTGATAATGACTTGTATACGGTAAGTTTAAAACTGATAGTAAAACTTATTGAACATATGGATTCCGAAGTTGATGACTGGAATGCGAAAGTATTTATAGGATTTATCAATACGTTTTTGGCGGCAGATCCTGCAACACAAGGAAAACTTATTGTTCGCCGTAATAGAGATATAGGAAAAGGAACAGGAACATTACTTTCTCCCGCTGACAGAAAATTAGGTGATGAATATACAGAGGAAGTAGTACTTACTGTTTATAAAATTACCGGGAATATTTCAAAGGGATGGGATGGAGAAGAACTTTGGATTCCCAATATTAAGCTGCCAGGAGATTATGCTTATTACAGCGGAGAAAATGCATAAAATAAATGTGGGATGTGATAGTATGGCTGATACAAAGACACCGGAAGAACGCAGCAAAAATATGTCGCATATACGGAGTACAAATACAAAGCCAGAGGAACTTGTAAGAAAATATTTATTTACACATGGGTTTCGGTATAGAAAAAATGATAAACGCTATCCTGGAAAGCCAGATATTGTACTTCCGAAGTATCATACGGTGATATTTGTGAATGGTTGTTTTTGGCACATGCATGGATGTTCCAGGGCAAGATTGCCTCGGTCAAATCAGGAATATTGGGAGCCGAAGATTAAACGTAATGCACAGAGGGATCAGGACAATATCAGAAAACTTGAAGATACAGGTTGGAAAGTAATTGTAGTTTGGGAATGTGAATTAAAAAAGCGTGTGGCCGAAGAACGGTTGCAACGATTATGTGAAGAGATAAAAAATTGAATATAGGAATCGGTAATAAAGTCACTTGTCGGATTGTTTTTATAAAAAAGCTGTCCAGTAAGTGACTTTTATTTTTGAAAATTTTTAGAAATGCAATAGGTAACTTCCTTTGTACAGGAGTGCAGAGGATGCAATCCCTCTGCTCTGGGTACAGGGGCGAAGCGCCCTGTTGGGGTCAAGGGGCAAAGCCCTTTGGCGGGTTAAGGGCGGCAGTCCTTATCGGGTCAAGGGTGAAACGCCTTGCCCAGCTAGAGTTGGCGCTTGCGCCAATTCGTACTGGGTATTACCTGACGCAAGCCCCGCAGGTTCGGCAGCTTCGCAGCCCTCCCGCCAGCCCGGGAATCGGTAAAAAGGAAAGGGGGATTTTGGATTGAAACTGACACGGCACAACGGACGCTCCGGCAAAAACGGCACGTACAACCCACGCCACAATGACCGCCGCTTTGACGTGGAAAACAGCGGTCATATTGATTCGGAGCGGGCAAAGAAAAATGTATACTGGGACTGCTACCGGGGCTATACCACCGCCGGGAGCCGGGAGGATTCTTCCCAGCCGGATTTCAGCTTTGAGCAGATAGAACTGGCTTATTACACCGAGAATTATTCGGATTTCATTGAAGCCCAGAACGCAAGGAACGAGAAGAACCGGCACACGGAACGCAACCGCACGGTGAGGGATTTGTTAAAGAACAATAAGACCTGCCCGGAGGAAAGCATTTACCAGATTGGGACGGTGGAGGAATCCGTCCCGCCGGAAACCTTGTTCCAGATTGTGAATGAGTTTTATGCAGAGTTTGACCGGCGTTTTGGTTCCCACGTGCATCTTCTGGACTGGGCGCTCCATCTGGACGAGGGGACACCGCATATCCATGAGCGCCATGTATTCGATTGCAAAAACCGGTATGGGGAGTTATGCCCCCAGCAGGAAAAGGCGTTGGAAGAACTGGGAGTGCCGCTCCCTGAACCGGATAAGAAAAAGGGAAGGAACAACAACCGCAAGCAGACTTTTGATGCGGAGTGCCGGAAGATGCTTTTCCGTATCTGCGCCGCACATAACCTTCACTTGCAGGCAGAGCCGTCCTACGGCGGGCGGGATTATCTGGAAAAGCAGGACTTCATCATTGAAAAACAGAAGAAAATACTCTCCGCACAGGGGGAAGCCTTGACGAAAAACACCGTAGCCATAGCGGAGCAGGAAAAGAAGTTTGATAAAGCCGCAAAAGCCGTTTCAGAAAAAGAAAAGGAACTGGAAAAGCAGGAGGGGCTGATTGCGGAAAAAGGGCGGGAACTTTCGGAAAAGCGGGCGGCACTTGCCACTGTCACCATGAAGATTGCGGACATGGAATCGCTGGTGGAGGAAGTGGCGGACACGGCTTATGAGAAAGCCTGCGAAGTTGTGGCGGATACCGTCCGGGCGGAAACGCAGAAGGAGGACATCCGGGCGGTGG
>OFFY01002479.1_pt1 | contig 12922 bp, 15 predicted proteins | sample 1521481 | NCBI WGS metagenome assembly OFFY01 (sample SAMEA3504117, study PRJEB24116) | mouse gut metagenome | biome: mouse gut; feature: mouse-associated habitat; material: faeces | place: Denmark | collected 2011
AGCTTCCGGCGCTTCTATCTGGGGGCCGAGGCGGCCACCGCCGTACTGGGCACTCAGCTCTATGAGCAGCTGCCCAGCGAGGAGATCGTGGTCGCAGAGGAGACCCCCGCCCAGGGGAAGCGGAACATCTTCGCCCCTGTTCCTCAGCGGCGGCAAGTGCGGAAAAAGACCGTCCGGCAATTTTTATGTTTCTCCGACAGCCGCAGCGAGGCCGCCTTTTTCGCCACCTACATGGAACGCTCCTATCAGGAGTTCCTTCGCCGCCGGGGGGTATGGCATGTGGCCAAGCACTTCCGCAGTCAGGGCATCTCCTCCGTTGGAATGGCAGAATTTGTGGACGAGCTGGCCCGGTGGTACGAGAGCAAGCGGTGCTTTGTCCAGTGGGACGCCGCAGAGGAGTTGGAATCCGGCTCGCTGACTGCCGTCAGCCGCCGGAACGCTTGGATTGCTGTTTTGAATGAGATGTTCAGCGCCCGGCGCAGTACCAGTCTGGTGTCCATGGGGGTGCTGTACTTCGAGTATGTCCCAAACGACGCTGCCGTCTGGGGTTTTCAGGAGGGCTTCAACCTGGAACCAGGGGACGCCCGGGCGCTGCTGGAGCTGCTGGCCCAGGACGGTGTATTCAGCGGAGCAGTGGATACCAAGGCGGTAAGTCTCAACGAGGCAGAGAGGGAGTACATCTTCTTTTCCCCGGCCCAGAAAAAGCTGGTCAAGGTGCGCACCGCTCCGATGGCGAAAAAGAGCTGGCTGTCCGGCTGGCAGGGCCGCACCCGCCCCAACGGAACTTTCTACCACAACACCCGCATGACCCGGCTGACCCGGGCGCTGAATATCCCGGACCGGGACGCTGACGACCTGCTTGGGGATTACTGGGAGGGTGTATTCCAGCCGGAGACAGAGGAGCCAGTCTTGACGGAGGTTTAAACAATTTTTTCCGGAACACCGCACCATATGTCTCTGTGCGGAGTCCTCCTCCATTGCCGGCGCAATTTCACCTCTTGTCGTCAGTAGCCGGATTGTCTATGAGAGTTCCGTCCTCCCCGAAGCGGGAACCGTGACAGGGACAGTCCCAGCTGTTCTCAGCGGCGTTATACTTCAAGGCGCAGCCCATATGGGGACAACGGGGTGTGGTGGGGGTCAGCAGGCCCAAAACGGATTCCAGTCCGTTTAGCGCCAACTGGGGGCGCAGCACTGTCCGGGCTGGTGAAAACAGCTCCGCGCAGGGATGATTGCGGCCCAATACCAGATCTGTCAAAACACTCGCCGCCGCCATAGAGGAGGTCATCCCCCATTTATTGAAGCCAGCGGCCACATAGAGTCCTGCCGCATGCTTGGAATATGGTCCGACATAGGGCACACCGTCCAGAGTCATGCAGTCCTGCGTGGCCCAGCGGGTTACCTCCCGGGCATCGGGGCAGCGGCTGGCGACAAATTTCTCCAGCTCTCGCCAGCAGCCTCCCCGCCTCCCCGTCCGATGCCCGCCGCCGCCCAGCAGCAGCAGATCGCCGGCATTCCGGAAGGACAGCCCCCTTTCATCCTCATCCAGATACATTCCATGGACATCCGGAGAATCTTTCAGGGCCAGCACATAGGAGCGGTGCTGATACAGCTTTAAAAAATAGCCCCCGTGCTTGTTGAGCAGCGGAAAATGGGTGGCGACAATGATTTTGTCCGCCGAGATTGTCCCGCCTCCGGTCACAGCCTTTCCGGGAGTCATCTCCAACACCTTGGTCTGTTCAAAAATCTTCAGATCTCCGGCAATGGCAGCGATGAACTTTAAGGGGTGGAATTGGGCCTGCCCCTTAAATTTCACCGCGCCCACCGTGGCGAGAGGAAGCGGGACATTTTCCACAAACTCCGCGTCAAAGCCCAGCCGGTCCAGGGCCTTCAGTTCCCTCTCCAGCTTCTTCCGGCTGTCGGTGGAGTAGACGAAGGCGTCCTTCTCCTCAAAGTCACAGTCCGCGCCCCGACAAAGGGATCGGTACTCCTCCAACGCCGCCTGGTTGGCCTCCAGATAGAGTCGGGCCCTCTCCACCCCAAATTCCCGGATCAGCTTGTCGTAAATCAGGCCGTGCTGCGAGGTAATTTTCGCCGTGGTGTTCTTGGTAATCCCCCCGCAGATGCGCTTCGCCTCAACCAGGGCGCAGTTCACCCCCGCCCGGGTCAGCTTATAGGCGCACAAAAGTCCGGCCATGCCGCCGCCGATGATCAGCACATCGGTTCTCAGGTCTGATTGGAGAGAGTTGAATGCGGGCAGCCGCGCTGTTTGTGTCCAAATGGAATCCATCCCATCACCTCATCGGCATTAGGATGGCCGCCGCCGTGGGGAATTATGCCCCTCCCCCTCTGAGTTCAAATGTGTCTCCCAGCCGAACCACGCGTAAAAGGAGTCCGGAGCAAATGCTCCGGACTCCCTTTTACTGCGGACTCAATTATTTGATCATGGAGGCGACTTCAGCGGCGAAGTCATCCTCTTTCTTTTCAATTCCCTCACCGGTGGCAAAGCGGGTAAAGGCCTTCACCGCGATGCTGCCGCCCAGCTCCTTGGCCACAGCGGCCACGTGCTTCTCCACGGAGACCTTGTTCTCCTTGACGAAGGCCTGCTGAAGCAGGCAGTTCTCCTCATAGTACTTGCCCAGCTTACCCATGACGATGCCCTCCTTCACCTTGTCAGGCTTGGCGGCCATCTTGGGGTCGTTGGCCATAATGGCCAGCTGGATCTCCTTCTCCTTCTCCAGCACCTCCTGGCTCACATTGGACTTGTCCAAATAGGTGGGATTCATGGCGCAGATCTGCATCGCCACATCCTTGCCCAGGGCGACCACCTTGTCGGCGTCGATCCCCTCCACGGCCAGGTTGACCAGCACGCCTACCTTGCCGTTCATGTGAATATAGGGCACATTAACACCCTCGGCATAGCGGATAAAGCGGCGGATCTGAATATTCTCTCCGATGGCCAGCACCTTGTCGGCGGTGACGTCGGCGATGGTGCGGTCAGTGCCGGGATACTTGCAGTTCTTCAAGGTCTCTACGTCGGCGGGGTTCTCGGCGGCCACAACACCGGCCACGTCCTTGACAAAGCCCTGGAACACCTCGTTCTTGGCGACAAAGTCGGTCTGGGAGTTGACCTCGATGATAACGCCCACGCCGTTGTCGGCCACGACGGCGAAGGACACACCCTCGGCGGCCACCTTGCCGGCCTTCTTGGTCTGGGCGGCCAAGCCCTTCTCCCGCAGCCACTCAATGGCCTTGTCAAAATCTCCGTCGGCCTCTACCAGGGCCTTCTTGCAGTCCATCATACCCACGCCGGTCATCTCGCGCAGCTTCTGTACATCTTTTGCGGAAATCGCCATAATAAATTACCTCCAAATTAATGTGGTGCATGTTTGCCGTTGCAGGGCGCGACGGCTCAGTGCGCCGCACACCGCGTTTGTTTGGGAAAAGCGGCGTGCCGGGTCGTCACACCCCACACAAAATGTTATATTGGCCGCGTTGCTTACTCTGCGGCGGGTGCGGGGGCGGCCTCCTCCTCAGCAGGAGCGGCGTCCTGGCCCTGGCGGCCCTCCTGGATGGCGTTGGCCATGACGGAGGAGATCAGCTTGATGGCGCGGATGGCGTCGTCGTTGCCGGGGATGACATAGTCAATCTCATCGGGGTCGCAGTTGGTGTCCACGATGGCCACGATGGGGATGTGGAGCTTGCGGGCCTCGTTGATGGCGTTGCGCTCCTTGCGGGGGTCAACCACAAACAGGGCGCCGGGGAGCTTTTTCATCTCGGTGACGCCGCCCAGATACTTCTCCAGCTTGGCGATCTCGCCCATGTGTTTGATGACTTCCTTCTTAGGCAGCATGTCGAAGGTGCCGTCCTCCTGCATCTTCTTCAGCTGGGCCAGACGGTCCACACGGCCCCGCATGGTCTTGAAGTTGGTGAGCATGCCGCCCAGCCAGCGGGCGTTCACCCAGTACATGCCCACGCGGCCGGCCTCTTCCTTGATGGCCTCCTGAGCCTGCTTCTTGGTGCCCACGAAGAGAATGGTCTCGCCCTTCTCGCCCAGGGAGCGGACGAAGTTGTAGGCCTCCTCCAGCTTCTTCACGGTTTTCTGCAGGTCGATGATATAGATGCCGTTGCGCTCCGTGTAGATGTAGGTGGCCATTTTGGGGTTCCACCGACGGGTCTGGTGGCCGAAGTGTACGCCGGCCTCCAGCAGCTGCTTCATAGATACGACTGCCATAGTTTTTTCCTCCTGTTTTTCAGTTGTTCTTCTGGGGGCATCATGTCTTCCGCCAACCCGGATTGCTCCGGGCACCGGGCGGATGATCCGCACTCCCACGCATAATGCCTTGGTAGTATACCACAGCTTTTCCCCGGACGCAATAGTTTTTTCCCGATTTCGGGAAGAAAATTCCTTCTCTATGCATAGAATGGCGGGAGAGGGGGCGAACAGGATGGAGGAACGGTTTCCCATGGAGGGAGGCGGGACACTGACCCTGCGTCAGGACGGGGTCCATGTCCACATGGAGGCGGAGCGGCCCTCCGACGGGCGAGGCCTTTATAAGGTGTGGCTCCACGGCGATCAGGGGGGCAAGCTGCTGCTGGGCACGCTGGTCCCGGAGGAGGGGGCTCTGCGGCTTCGCCGGACTTTGTCGGTGGGGACGCTGGAGCGCTCGGGCTGCTGGCCCCGATTCCGCGCGGAGGCGCCATTGGCCTTCTCCTTCGGGGAAGCGCCAGGAGGGAAGTGGTACTGCGAGCGGCGCCCGGAGCGCCTGGTATCCGACCCTGAGCTGAAAGCCCAGATGTCCGGGGCCATGCTGTGCCGGAAGGAGGGGGAGGGCTTTGCGCTGTCCGCCCCATTCGCCGCCGACAGGCCGGTGCGGCTGCCCTCCCTGTTCTGCCTGGCCAGGGTGGAGCGCCGGGAGGGCCGGCTGCATATGGTCTGGCATTTTAACGGAAAAGGAGAGCCGGTCCTCCCGCATAAAAAGGAAGATGCAGGACAGACTAACTGCCAATAACGGGCCCGACCCGCTGTGAAAGGAGGCAGTTTTATGCCCAATCTGACCACCAAGGAGCTGTCCGCCCTGTCCGACCAGCTGGACTTTGAGCGGGTGCTCCACTGCAAGTACCTGTCCGCCGTCCAGGAGAGCCAGGATCAGGAGCTGCGCGGCAAGTTCCAGGCCTGCGCCGGCCAGCACCTGAACAACTACAACACTCTGCTGAACTATCTGCACTGAAGGAGGAATCCCCATGAACGACCAGGAGAGACTCACCGATTTTATCTGCAGCGAGAAGAAGATGTCCGCCAACTACGACACCTTTGCCTCTGAGTGCGTCAACACCGCCCTGCGCAACGATTTCCTCAATATCCTCAACCAGAGCCACCAGACCCAGAGCGACCTGTTCCGCATCGCCCAGTCCAAGGGCTGGTATCAGGTGGAACAGGCCCCCGCCAATAAAGTCAGCCAGGCGTACACCAAGTTCTCTAACCAGAAGCCCACGGCGTCCTGAATGTTCCCCTGTACGGATGAAGCTCCCGCCCTTTCGGGTGGGAGCTTTGCGCTTATACCGGACTGCGGTCCCGCAGCCAGCTGGGCATGGGCCGGGCCTTCACGCTGGAGACGATGCCCATGGCGGCGAACAGGGTGATGATGGACGAGCCGCCGTAGCTGATGAAGGGGAGGGTCAGGCCCATGACGGGCAGGATGAACAGGCACATGCCCACGTTGAAGGTGATCTGGGCCAGCAGCATCCCCGCCATACCCATGCACACATAGGCGTTGAAGGGGGAGCTGGCGTGGCGTCCCACCCATACGCACCGCAGGACAATGCAGGACAGCAGCAGCAGCAAGGCCATGCAGCCCACCAGCCCCAGCTCCTCGCCGCAGACGGCGTAGATGAAGTCGGTGTGCCGGGCGGGGAGGGAGTGGCTGCTGAGGGATTGGGTCTGCAGGCCCTTGCAGTAGCCCTGGCCGAACAGCCTGCCCGAGCCGATGGCCAGGACGGCCCGGTTCTGCTGCCAGCCGATCCCTCTGGAGTCCAGGCTGTGGTCAAAGACCACCCGGAACCGCATGATGCGGTAGTCGTTCCACCAGCGGGTCTCGGGCAGGAAGAACAGCCACAGGATGACCGCCGCCAGGACGATCCCGCCCCCCACCAGCAAAAACCAACGCAGCTTCACTCCCGAGGCCCAGGCCATGGAGAGGAAGATCATCATGTAGATGACGCACATGCCGAAGTCGCCGCAGATGGCGGCGATGAGGCCCAGCATAAACACGGTGTGCCCGCCGATCTGGAGGATGGAGGGGATGGAGCTGATATCCAGCTCCCGGTCCTGTATCTTCATGATCTGGAGGGCCAGCAGCAGGATAAAGGTGACCTTGACGATCTCGTTGGGCTGGATGTCCATGGGAAATTTGGGGATGATCCGGGAGATGACCAGCCAATTCAGGTTGCCGGAGTCGTAGTCCTCCCCCAGAGGGGTGAGGAGGAGCAGCAGGAAGCCCACGTTGAACACCAGCAGCAGCTTCCAGCGCTTCTCTAAAAAGAGCTGGAAGTCCACAAAGGTGAGCAGCATATAAGCCACCACCCCCAGCACGATGGCGATGAACTGGACAAGGACAAAGCGTATCCAGCGGGTCTCGCCCAGATACTGGGTTGCGGAAAAAATCAGGACCAGGCCGAATCCGCTGGCGGCCAGACACAGCAGCAGCAGGACCACGTCGCCCTTTTTGAAAAAATCCTTGATTGGGGAGAACAACAGGGACAGGAAAGACATAATTTCGCCGCCTAAAAAATTTTTGACAATATATTTTATCACATTTTGGTGGAAAGGCAAACCCTATCTGTGCTATAATGTTTAAGAACGTGAAAATTTTCTGTGAACGGGGGGAGCGGCGTGGAGTTTGTCACCAACAGCGAGCAGGAGACGGAGGAGCTGGGCGCCCGGCTGGCGGAAAGGCTGGAGCCGGGAGCGGTGATCGCCTTTACCGGCGACCTGGGGGCGGGCAAGACCGCCTTTACCCGGGGGCTGGCCCGGGGTCTGGGTATATCGGACCGGGTGACCAGTCCCACCTTTACCATCGTCAACGAATACGAGGGGGGCCGGCTGCCCCTGTTCCATTTCGATATGTACCGCCTGGGCTCCTCCGACGAGCTGTTCGACATCGGCTGGGAGGACTATCTGGCTCGGGGGGGCGTGTGCGCCGTGGAGTGGAGTGAAAACGTGTCCGACGCCCTGGAGGAGGGGAGCGTTTTGGTGGAAATTCGCCGGGGCGCCCGCGACAACCAGCGCGTCATTGCCGTCGAGGGGGTGGCCCTGTGAACATTTTAGCTCTGGAATCCTCGGCCACGGCCTGCTCCGCCGCCCTGTGCCGGGACGGGGCGCTGCTGGCCCAGTCCTTCCAGTGCAGCGGGCTGACCCACAGCCGCACCCTGCTGCCTATGGTGAAAGATCTCTTGAAAAACTGCGGCGAGACCCTGACAGGAGTGGATATCATCGCCGTGGCCGCCGGGCCCGGCTCCTTTACCGGCCTGCGCATCGGGGCGGCCACGGCCAAGGGACTGGCCTGGGCGGGGGACAAGCCCTGCGCCCCTTGCTCCACCCTGGAGTCCATGGCCTGGCCCCTGGCCCACCTGGAGGATCAATTGATTGTCTGCGCCATGGACGCCCGGCGCGCTCAGGTGTACAACGCCCTGTTTCTGGCCCGGGGGGACAGACTGGAGCGGCTGTGCCCCGACCGGGCCGTCTCTCTGGCAGAGCTGGGGGAAGAGCTGAAAAAATACCAGAAAATGAAAATTGTCGTTGGCGATGGGGCCATGCTGTGTTATAATACTCTGAGAGAGGAAGTTCCCGGCCTGTCCCTGGCCCCCGTCCACCTACGGACGCAGAGTGCCTGGGGGGTGGCCCGGGCGGCGGAGGACCTGGCCGCCGCCGGCGGTCTTGTAACCGCGGCCGATCTGGCTCCCGTCTACCACCGCCTGTCCCAGGCGGAGCGGGAGCGGCTGGAACGAGAGCAAAATTTACGATAGAAGGGGAGCAAAAACATGTATAATGAAAAGGTACACATCCTGGACCATCCTCTGCTTCAGCACAAGCTGACCATCCTCCGGGATGAGACCACCGGCGTGAAGGAATTCCGGGAGATCGTCTCCGAGATCGCCGCTCTGGAGTGCTACGAGGCCACTCGGGACCTGCCTCTGGAGGACATCGAGGTCAAGACCCCCATCGCCACCGGCGCCTTTAAAACCCTGGCGGGCAAGAAGCTGGCCATCGTCCCCATCCTCCGGGCCGGCCTGGGTATGGTGGACGGCATCATTAATATGATCCCCTCCGCCAAGGTGGGCCATATCGGCCTGTACCGGGACCCGGAGACCCACAAGCCCGTGGAGTACTACTGCAAGATGCCCGCCGATATCGCCGAGCGGGACGTTATTGTCCTGGACCCCATGCTGGCCACCGGCGGCTCCGCCTCCGCCGCCATCACCTTCATCAAGGGCTACGGCTGCAAGCACATCAAGCTGATGAACATTCTGGCCGCTCCCGAGGGCATCGAGTGCATCAACAGGGACCACCCCGACGTGGATATCTATGTGGCGGGCGTGGACGAGAAGCTCAACGAGCACGCCTATATCGTCCCCGGCCTGGGCGACGCCGGTGACCGTATTTTCGGCACCAAGTAAAGAAGAGCGGCACCCGGTCCGAATGGACCGGGCGCTTTCTCTTGACAAACCGGCCCGCTCATGGTATGCTGTCCCCAACAAACAGATTGGAGGCGGGAAGATGCGCAAGACCACTTGCTGATTCCGTGACAGGAACTGACGCGGGGCTGTGAGAACAGCCCGGTTCTGTCATGGGTCCGCGAGAGGAAAGGCGCAGTCTTCCCCTTTCGGCTCATATGGGCGCGCCGCGCCCTTCTGCCGCCGCGAGAGGAAGGTCCCTCTTGCGGTTTTTTCGCGCCCAGGACAGGAGGGAACGATATGTCGCAGATTACCATACAAGATCTGTATTTCACCTACGATGGGGACCACACCCCCGTCTTTGAGGGGCTGGACCTCCAGCTGGACACCGGCTGGAAGCTGGGGTTGGTGGGCCGGAACGGCCGGGGCAAGACCACCCTCCTCCGCCTGCTGGCGGGGGAACTGGAGGGGAGGGGGACCGTCTCCCTCCGCCAGCCCTGTCTGCGCTGGCCCAAGCCGGCGGCCGACCCGTCCCGGCGGACGCTGGACATCCTGCTGGAGGGAGTGCCGCCGGAGGACGAGTGGAAAATTTACCGGGAACTGTCCCTGTTGGGACTGTCAGAGGAAATCTTAGACCGGCCCTTTGCCACCCTCAGCGGCGGGGAGCAGACCCGGGCCCTGCTGGCCGCTCTGTTTCTGGACGAGGGGGCCTACCCCATGATCGACGAACCCACCAACCACCTGGACGGGCCAGGCCGGGCGCTGGTGGCCGGCTATCTCAAAAGTCTGGACCGGGGGTTTCTGCTGGTGTCCCATGACCGGGCCTTTCTGGACGGCTGCGTGGACCACATCCTGGCCCTGAACCCCACCGGCCCGGAGCTGGTGCGGGGCACCTTCTCCAGCTGGTTTCAGGACAAGGAGGACCGGGACCGGGGGGAGGCCGCCCGGAACGAGAAACTGAAGGGGGAGATCAGACGGCTGGAACAGGCGGCAAAACGGACATCCGGCTGGTCGGACAAGGTGGAACGGACCAAGCACGCCACCAAAAACTCCGGTCTGAGGCCGGACCGGGGGTTTATCGGCCACAAGTCGGCCAAAATGATGCAGCGGGCCAAGAATATCGAGGACCGCCAGCAGCGGGCGATTCGGGAGAAGTCCGCCTTGCTCAAGGACATCGAGCGGGCGGACAGCCTGAAGCTGGCCCCGCTGGTTTACCACAGCGACCGGCTGCTGGAGGGCCGGGAGCTGGCAATTTCCTACCCGGGGATGGACAGAAAGCCGGTGAGCTTCACCCTGAGACAGGGGGACCGCCTCTGTCTGGACGGGGGCAACGGCTCGGGCAAGACCAGCCTGCTCCGTCTGGTCCTGGGGGAGCAGGCGCCCCACACCGGGACGCTGTTCCGGGCTTCGGGGCTGGAGATTTCCTACGTCCCCCAGAGGGCGGACCACCTGCGGGGAAATCCCGTCGCCTGGGCGGAGGGACAAGGCATAGACGTGACCCTGTTCCTTACCATCCTGCGCAAGCTGGACTTCTCCCGCGCCCTCTTTGAGCGGGATATGGGGGAGTACAGCGCGGGACAGCAGAAGAAGGTGCTGCTGGCGGCCAGCCTGTGCCGGAGCGCTCACCTGTATGTGTGGGACGAGCCGCTGAATTATATCGACCTGTTCTCCCGAATGCAGCTGGAGGAGCTGCTGCTCCGGTACCGGCCCACGCTGCTCTTTGTGGAGCACGACCGGGTTTTTCGGAAAAAAATCGCAACAAAGGTCGTAGAGCTGTAACGAAAGGCCCGCTCCTCGGGGACAATCCGGTCGTTCCTGGATGGAGTTTCTTCCACCAGCGGGGCAGCGGGTTGGGCCTTCCGGGTCTCCGGAGACTGGTAAACGCCGCTGTTCTGAATGGCAGAAATGCTCATGATGACCCCTCCTGTGTCAATTTATGGCACCATTATAGGGCGCGCCCTGGAGGGGTCAGGGAAAGGAGCAATAAAGTTACACTAAAAGGCGTTCTCCTGCCAGCCCTTGCACACATCGATCCAGCCCAGGGAGCGGGAGTATTCCGCCAGCTCATCGCAGGTAAGCCGGATGGCGGAGTTGGAGCTGCCGGCGGCGGGAAATACGGTCTCAAAGCGCCGGAGGGACACGTCCAGGTAGGTGCGCACCCCCTCCGGGTTGCCGAAGGGGCACACGCCGCCCACGGCGTGGCCGGTCATCTCCTGAGCCTGCTGGGGGGTGAGCATCCTGGCTTTGGTGTGGAACATGGCCTTGTACTTGCTGTTGTCAATTTTGGCGTCCCCGGCGGTGACGATAAGCACGCAGCCCTCCTCCACCTGAAAAGACAGGGTCTTGGCGATACGGGCGGGGATGACTCCCACCGCCTGGGCGGCCAGCTCCACTGTGGCGCTGGAGACGGGGAACTCCAGAATGTCCCCCTCCCGGCCCAGAGGGCGGAAGTAGTCCCGGACTTTTTCAATGGACATCCTTCAGCCCTCCCGTTTCCGGGCGGCTTTGGCCAGAAAACGCTCATCCGTGACGATGAACCGCTCGTGGACGCCCTGGCCGATGAGGCCCTTCTCGTCGTAGGCGGCCACCTTGAGGACGATGCGCTTGCCGTCCGCCTGGGTAATCTCGCTCTCCGCCCAGACCTTCATCCCCAGGGGGGTGGCGCTGTCGTGGGAGACCTCCAGCCTGGTGCCCACAGTGCTCTGGCCCTCCTCCAGGTGGGGGGCAATGGACTTCCAGGAGGCCTCTTCCATCAGGGCGCACATGAAGGGGGTGCCAAACACAGGCAAAGCTCCGGAACAGGCCGCCTGAGCGGTATTGCTGTCGTTGACAACAGCCTCCGCCCGGCCCTTTAATCCTACAGTGACAGACATTGTACTCCTCCTTATCTTTGGTTGCATGATTATACCACAGTGGAGCGGAAAAATCTATATCTCACCGCGGATATCCGCCATGGCGTTGAGCACCACCCAGTTCTGGGGGAAGGGCCGGTCCAGATTCCAGTAGCCCACGCCGTAGAGGCTGTAGTCAAAAGCCAGGTTCAGCTTGGCCTTGATGGACCGGGCGTCCTCGAACCAGACCTCGTGCTCCGTGCCCCGGCCGTCCACATAGCGGAACCAGGGGGACTGCGCCTGTTCGTCGTAGCGGATGGCGGCGTGCCGGTTCCAGGCCAGCCGGACGGCCTCCACATTGCTCAGCGACTTGGCCCGGCTTCCTGAACGATAGGGCAAGGTCCAGTCGTAGCCGTAGTTGGGGACGCCCAGATACAGCTGGCTGGGGCGGAACTCGGTGAGGGCGTACTCCACCACCTGCCGCACCTGGGGCAGAGGGGACACCGCCATAGGCGGACTGGCCTGATTGCCCCACTCATAGGTCATCAGCAGAGCGAAGTCCACCGATTGGGCAATAAGGCGGTAGTCGATGCCCTCGTACAGCCGCCCCGGCTGGTCGGCCGAGGTCTTGGGGGCCAGGGCGGCGATAAGGGGCAGGCCGCGGGGGATAAGCCCCTGGCGCAGCCGGGCCAGAAAGGCGGCATAGCGCCGGGCGTCTTCAGCCCGGACGTACTCAAAGTCTACATCCACTCCCTGGTATCCCTTTCGGTCCACCGTGCGCAGAATGCTTTCAATCAGCTCCCGCTGGTCCTCCTCGTCCTCCAGCAGCTCGTGGGCCAGCTCAGGTGAGAAGCGTTCGTTCTCATCCAGATTGGACAGATGGAAGATGGGGGCCACCCGGCTCTGAAGGGCGGCGCTGACCAGGGCCTCGTCCCGGAGGGGGATCAGCTCACCCTCATCGAAGCGGTAGGTAAATGGGGTAAGCTGGGACAGGTAGGGCAGCGTGGCCCGAAGCAGGTCCCGGTCGATGGACGGGTAGGCATAGGCGTTTGCCGTAAGGCTGCCCCTGGGCTTGGAGGCGAATTTGACTACGATGGTCTGGCCGGGGTAGATCAGGTCCCGGCCCTGGAGGGCGGGGTTGTTGCGCAGAAGCTGGGCAGCGGTGGTGTTGTGCATCTGAGCGATGGAATACAGCGAGTCCCCCGCCCGGACGGTATGGGTCAGCTCGGGGTATTGGACCACGATGGTCTGCCCCACCACCAGCTGGGAGGGGTTTTCCAACTGGTTGTCCTGGAGCAGCCGCTCCATGGGGACGCCGTACTGCTGGGCCAGCCGGTACATGGTGTCGCCAGGCTGAACGACATGGATGTCCATAGAATCACCTCCTTTTACACCACCGTCACGAACCGGCTGCTGGCGTA
>OFFY01002492.1_pt1 | contig 12864 bp, 12 predicted proteins | sample 1521481 | NCBI WGS metagenome assembly OFFY01 (sample SAMEA3504117, study PRJEB24116) | mouse gut metagenome | biome: mouse gut; feature: mouse-associated habitat; material: faeces | place: Denmark | collected 2011
TAAACAACTTCGGGAATGGTGCCTCTACCCCCCAGTTTTAACTTGCATTTCCTGCTTTTATTTGCTATAATTACCGCAATCACGCACACTGTTCAGTAAACGCCCAAAAGGGGTATGTGGTCATGGATGTAACCGATATTAAATCTCAAAATATCAAACGAATTTTAAATGTACTGCGCACTTCGGGCGGGACGACCAAAAATGAGATATCCGCTATTACCGGACTGAGTTTTTCCACTGTTTCAAATCTGTGCAATGAGCTCAAATGTAATAATGTTCTAATCGAGGAAAAGATTAACAATTCTACCGTCGGCCGTATTCCCCACATTCAGATTTTCAATTGTGCCAGATTCGCTTCCGTCTGCGTCGACTTTCAGGAAGAGGGAATTTTAAACTACTCTATTTCCAACTTTGCAGGTGAGAGTTTATATCGGACTTATTTCGATATTTCGAAGATACAGGACCTCTCTATCCTAATTAAGCTAGTAGATACTACCTGCTATAACATACTTCAGCAGTTTAACGGTATCCAGATCGTGGGCGCAGGTATCTCTGTCCCTGGGATCTATGATGAGATTACCCAGCTTGTCATCAATTCCGCCATCCCTGTTTTGAACAACGCCCCCCTCAAGGAGCTTTTAACCCAGGCCCTGAGATTGCCCTGCTATGTAGAAAATGAGTCCAATCTGTGTGCCCTATCAATCCAAAAGGAATATCCGAAGTTTAATAATATTGTATACTTACACAGCTCCACGGGACTGGGCGTCGGGGTCATTTGTGAGGGAAGATTGCTACGCGGAAAAAATGGCTACGCAGCGGAGATTGCCCACATTCCCCTCGGAACTCCGGATATTGTATGCTCTTACTGTGGCAACAAAGGATGTATTGAAAACGATTTGGCTCAACGGGGTATGAAGATTCTTCAATCTTCTGCCCTTACTGGCACAGAGCGTATCAATCTGATACAGGACAGGGCGGAACGGTTAGGAATCCTTCTTTCCCTGCTGACCAATCTCTTTGATCCCGATATTCTGTGTATTGGCGGCATAGGCTTTGACACTTACAATGAATTGGAACCCATTGTGTTGCAGATCCTGGAGCAGTTGTCTCCCCTTAACATAAAAAAAGGCCTCAAGCTCATTCACGATACAGACAGCCTGCGGGCCATTGAACAAGGAACCACACAGGTCATTTATAATAACTGGGACCCGTTGAAGAATTGTATTTCAACTGTAACCACCTAAGAACAGCATACTTTATACAGGAAAGCCTATTTATGTTCGATTTTGGACTCGCATGGAAGAAATATTGCAGGTTCCCCATTCGGGTAAAGAAATAATCTCTCTTTCGTTTTCGAAGTCTTTGACTAGGCGTTCCAACGGTATCTTGACGCCTGTCCGGAGGCACATGTGGGCCTGCGGGGTATTCGACCGGAGATGGGAACGGACACTGGGTCGTGCTATAAACCTGACCACACAACCAGTCACAAAATGGGTATCTGGCTATCTACATCAACTTTTTAGAGGGTAAGTAATGGCTGTTTGAGATTATCAAAGATCCGTTTCTTCCTGTCCCCGGCCCCAGCCTGATTGTCTGTGTCGGCTCATCGCCAATAACTCACGGGTCCAGTACGGATTTCGGTGATTTCATAACTGTCTACAGGGATATGGGAGAGGACAACCTTGCCATCCAGACCAGTGACCACATCGTTGTGGTAGCCGTAATTAGATCCCACGAATTTCCAAACGGTCAGTTGTGTCCTTTTTCTTAGAGCCTGTTTCAAATCGGGCCATGAGCAATACCATGCGCCTCCAGCCCCCTGTGTTTTGTATCATCTCTTTTCCCGCTATGAAAGTAAAGCACATCCCTTTTATGGGCGAGGAGAAAGAAGTCGAGATTGATTTTGATACCCCAATGGCCCCAGTCCTCTCTACCGAGCAGGAGATCAACGGAGCCATCGCCGCTTTCTACCCCTGGGTGCTGGAGCGGCTGTACCAGATGGTGGGGGAGGACTTTTATCTAGTGGTCCATAAAATCTAAAAATTGCATAATAGTGGACGCCATGTTATAATGACCCCAGCAGAAACGAGGGGGTCAATATATGCCGTCATTGAAATATGTAATCAAGCTTAGTGCCGAGGATAGGGAAAAACTCACAGACATTGTAACGAAAGGAAAAAGCCCCGCGCGAACAATATTGCGAGCAAATATTCTTCTTGCTTCAGATAGGCGAAGCGAAACATACATGACAGTATCTGAAATTTCAAAAGCGTACCACACCACGCCAACAACGGTGCAGACCGTGAGGAGTTCGTATTACGAGAAGGGGCTTGAAGCCACGATCAACAGAAAGAAACGTGAAACACCGCCGGTTCCTGCTAAAGTAACTGGGGAAGTGGAGGCACACGTTGTTGCGCTTGCGTGTAGCGAACCGCCTGAGGGATATTCCAAATGGACGCTTCGGCTGCTTGCGGATAAGACGGTTGAATTGGGATATATCGATTCCATATCGCACGTTACCATATCAACCATACTGAAAAAAATGAACTTAAGCCGAATTTGAAGAAGTGTTGGTGCATTCCTCCAGAGCATAAAGCTGCCTTTGTGGCTGCTATGGAAGATGTGCTTGAGGTATACAGCCGTCCCTACGACGAAGCGTATCCGGTTGTCTGCATGGATGAAAAGCCTGTGCAGTTTTTCGCTGACTTCCGCACTGGGTTCCGCTCCAGGAAGGACGGTGTTGTCTACGAGGATTACCAGTATATTCGAAATGGCACAGCATGTATCTTTCTCTTCACGGAACCCTTAGCTGGATGGAGATATGCCGATGCTCAGGAACGGAGAACACGGCAGGATTGGGCCCGACAAATCGAATGGCTACTGACAGAGCAATACCCAACAGCTAAAAAGGTCATTCTGGTAATGGATAACCTCAACACGCACTCGGTCGCTTCTCTATACGCCACATTCCCTCCTCAGCGTGCAAGACAGCTCGCCGAACGTCTGGAAATCCATTACACACCAAAACATGGAAGCTGGCTTGACATTGCGGAAATTGAACTCTCTGCTCTTGGGCGTCAGTGTATTGCGAACAACAGAATCCCCGACCTGCCGACTCTCCGCAGTCTGCTTGTTCCCTGGGCTTCGTCCAGAAATTCCGCTCAAAAGGGCGTTGACTGGCAGTTCACTACGAACGATGCCAGAACCAAACTGAAACATCTTTACCCTATTATAGAGGTTTAGACTTTACAAAGCACTAGCTCTATAAAAACCACCTTTTTGCCAGCAAGCCTCGCAAGATAGCGCAGAGTTCCCTTGAAGCTATGATCAAAATATTGAGGGGCAATTATCGCTATAAGTTGGCATCTAGCATCGACCATACCTTGTTCAACAAATTGCCTAATGATTTCTTCGCCTTCTTTCGCTGTTGACAGCAAATGCTCTTCTACTAGCTCATCACTCGTTCTAGATGTACGTGCGCTGTTTTTAGTGTTCTTTTTTATAATTCCCTTCATTTCATAATGAGTGGAACCAACAGCCACTTCTCCAGAAACGTCTCCATACTCACTGCCTTTATGCGGCTGTGGACGATAGCCTGGTAAAATTGAATAGAATAATTTGGGCAAACAAATCATACTACTGTCTTTTAAACATTTCTCAATGTTTGCTCTTGTACAGAGCTTATCACATTTTTCATTAAGGCATACTGCAACGTATTTTGTTGCCCCATGTACAACAGTAGGACAATCACTAAAACAAGATATGTCTGCAAATGCAATCTCTACGCCCTCAGAATCGGTATGTTGCGTATGCACAATATGAACCTGACCATCCATAATGCACATGAAGTATTTCGTATCAGCATCCTTAAATGCTTGCTGAATATTCCGATTGACCATGGAGACAAATTTTGGAGTTGGAATGTACCAATAATTCGTTCTACATATATGCCCTTCTGGGCAGGTTATTTGAAGTGGTGCGCCACAATCACAGTATAGCTGTCCATTGGCGCTAAATTTTAGCGGTTTCGAGCAGACTGCGCAGTGTGGTACTTCATAGGTCTCACATATATTGCAATATACACGTGGTAGCTTATGGAAATAGGAACTGTTTTGAAGTAGCGGAAATATATGTTCCTCAAGTGGAAATACATATTCATCATCGTGATTTAGTGCAGTAATAACATGAGTAAGAAACCAGTTCATCTTATCCTTATCGTCATCTGAAACAGACCATTTTAGCTCAAGGCCAAGTTCGCTGAAAATTTCAGTTGCTGGTTTTCCCTTTAATTTGTCTATCTCTTCAAAAATGATAGCTATTGCATCTTTCGACCATTCAAATAATATTGATGTCGGGAGATGTTTCAAAATCCCAATATTGCCTTTTTTGATATTATACTTTATGGATGCTGACACATCATCCGCAATTTCAGCAAGATAGCTTCCTGAAGTATCAATTCGATTATCCCTGATTCTAGAGATTTCTTCCTCCTGACCTTCTGTAAATCCGCCAGAGCGAGAGATAATGGTCTTTTCTCCATCGGTACCCTGTAAAACAACCCTACTACGAGCTTTATAATGAATACATTTTTCTATCGCAGCTTTGGGTGGGTGAATTTGAGTAAGACCATTCAAAAGATGTTCGGAGATAAACCTGACTATGCAGGATGTCATCTTATCATGCTTGCTTGTACAATATAACTACCGCATAGGCGGTATCAGAAAAGGGTTGAACCCGGCCAGACAATCGGGTACTCTGAATAAAAAGCGGGATGAAACTGCAAATCATGCTTGCTGAGTTTCCATGTCCTATGGAATTACTTATGGCCTAGACCGAGCATTCATCCTACAAAGAGTTCTTTATTTGGTTGGTTGGGTTCAGCCCGTCTGATTACCCGCGTCACAAACAAGCTTACTGCCTTTGTAGGAATGAAAAAGATTCCCGCGAAATTAGGAGGGATCACCCATGAAAGAAGCACCGGTCGCAGGATTTGACATCAGCAAGAGCTCAAGCGATATATGCGTGCTGGCCCCCGGCAACGAGGTGGTCTGGCGCTCAAAAATGGCACATACCTCGCAGTCAATGGCCCAGGTGGCACGCCGTCTGACTGATATTGGCGTACAATACGGCGCTGCGCCGGTCATCATCATGGAAGCCACCGGCCACTACCATCGGATCGTCCTTCAATTTATGAAAAACGAGGGGTTTGACGTAGTCGTAGTCAATCCGATCCAGAGCGGCGCGTTAAAAAATATCAGTATCCGAAAAGTGAAAAATGACCGGGTGGACGCCTACAGGATTGCCCTGCTTTACCGCCTGAAGGCTGCCAAAAGGACAAATCTGCCTACAGATTTGATAGCCGATCTGCGTTCCCTCTGCCGCCAGCACTACGACCTCACCCAAGACCTGATTGCTTACCGCAGCAGGCTGCACGCCCAACTGGACCAGTGCTTTCCCGGTTTTGCGGGAGTTTTCTCGTCCCTTGTAAATCTGTCCGCCTTGAGCGTTCTGGAGCGCTTTCCGCTGCCTTCCTTGATCCTGTCCGCCTCAGACCAGGACATTGAGGGCGCGATCCTTTCTGTTGTCACCAGGAAGTCCGCTTACTTGCAGAAAAAGATTCACGCGTTAAGGCAAGCCGCGCGAAATGCCCTGCCCATTGCCATATCCACCCCTTCCTGTGCGGTTATCATGAAAAACCTTGTATCTATGTTGCAAATCCTCAAAAAATCTATCCGTGAAGTCGATTTGCAGATCCGCGCCCTGATACGCTCGGACGCAGGCCTGCGCACAGACGCCGAATTGCTCAAGAGCATCCCCGGCATCGCTGATTATGCGGCGGCTGTTATCCTCTCTGAAATCGGTTCAGTTTCTTCTTTCCAATCCGCGAAACAGTTGGTAGCTTTCTGCGGCCTCGACCCCACAGAACGGCAGTCCGGCCAATTCACTGGCACGCGTAGCAAAATATCCAAGCGCGGATCAAAGTATTTGCGGTGCATTTTGAATATGTCCGCCCACATTTCTATCCAGCCTGGATGTAAAGGGACCTACGCAAACCCGGTGCTTGCTGAATACTTCCAGCGCAAGCGGCAATCGAAGCCCTACAAATCCGCGCTGTGCGCCGTCATGCACAAAATAGTCAACATTATTTTCGCTGTTCTCCGGGACCAAAAGCCGTTTGAGCTACGTTCCCCCGAATTGCATTGCCAAATTATGAGGGACCGAGCCGCTAAACTCTCTCTTGCCGCCTAATTTCCTCTTGACAAATGCTTAGTTGGTCTCGGACAGCACCGCCTTTTGGCGGCGCTGTCCGCTGTGGTGCCGCTGGGTAGGTGATTCCTTTTTTAACGGCGTTTTTTCCACAAAAGTAATGCGTCTCACGGTGAGACGCATTTCCCCAACATCGTGCTGAACAGTAGAAAAACTGTAAATGCTCATAATACGTACTATTTGATCTGCGTTCCTCTCTTAACTCGTATCCATCCATCTCCAGTCGTTCCGCGATGGGGGTAGGGGGATAGATAGATTGATTAGTATGGATAAAATTAGTTTGGTTTTTATCAATATAACTTGGGTTTGCATTTGAAACCTCAAGAGGTCGATTTTCCCGACGCCTTGAAGTCGATTTTTCCGACCTCTGGATGTCGGAAAAATCAGCCGATGAAATGGGTGCGGCAGGGCCTTGGCCGGGTGCCTCCGTATCTTCCTGTACAGTGATCCGCTTGACAAAAACCCTGTCCGGCTTGCCCTGGCCCTGCTTGACGCGCTCAATCAGGCCGATTCCTTTGCTGGTATCCAACTCTGCCAATAACCGCATGGCCTTGTTTCGCCCGCAGCCTATGGCTTCGCAGACTTCTTTTACAGTGAAGTAAATATAAACCCGCCCGGTGTTGTCGTGCCAGCCATTTTTTGCGGACAGGCTCATGCGGTTCAGTAGCATACCATATAGTAGCTTGGCATCAGTGGACAGGGGCTTGAAATGAGGATGGGTGATAAGCTGGCGGGGGATGCGAAAGTGTGAAAACTGTATTTCTTCATCGCCGCAAAAATAGTCTGATAAAGTTACGCTCGGCATAGATTGCCCTCCTTTTTGAAAGTGAAAAACGCACGATTGACTTTGATTGTCAAATCGTGCGTTTTTCTGCTTGTTTCATTTTGTCACAAAGGTTTGCTTTTTCGGTAACTGCCTTATTATATGTTGTTTTTTGGCTTGTCCTTTATGCGTACTGACCTTATGCGCACTAATTGTTCTTTTGATAGTATATACGATATGGGAAATCCAAACGAAATCGAAGATAGTGAGTGTACCGATGATGCAGTGGCTACCGAAATCTGGTACAGTCTTTCTCTTGATAAAGAAGGAATAACGGAAGCGAATGTTCTTGATGAGTTAGAAAGAAAAAGCGGCCTGATTGAAAGAATAGAAAAATATCTTTGGATTGACCTGAATCAACTAATTAGAGATGATGATCGCGAAAAGCGTGAACGCAGTAAAATCCTATACTTTTTCTATATACTAGAGCACAGATACTATCCCAACATCAACGTACTTATGCTACTTGACAAGCCCTCAATGGAGAACATAGATAATACATTTTTAGGGTGGCAGACACATAATGGAAAAATTGTGAGAACTGTAAAGGAAGCCTTGGGAAAAGAGCTTCCTTTAGGCGAAAAAGGCCGTGTTTATTCAACCATAGCGGCCATATCCACTGAATGGGATAGCACCCTAAACAACGCACGGCTCCTTCTGGACTTTTTACATGACTATGGATTTGACTACACCTCAGTAGAGTTGCTTCATTCGCCGATACCTATTTTTATAAGTAATGAAGGTAGTCGGGAGAACACCTGTCAATACCCAGTTGAAAGACTATATTTAACCGTATCCCAGAGGGAATATTTGGGCAACTTACTTGACATCGCTTTTGTAAACAAAATTCAAAGCAGCAATAGCTACGATGTTCCTCCTGAGCTTGTTGAGGAAATGAGATCTCTCATCCATAAGCCTTTAGATTTTAATAATGTTGAGGAACACATCAAAGACAATGCTCTGAGGTTATCCTACTATGTCTACCTTGGGAAAAAGACAACCAAGGAGGACGTTCGACGCATACGCACATTCGCACACAAATTTCAAAAGTTTCTGAATTTTTGTAATCGAGCGAATTGCGTAATTCCTATACAAGAAATCTCAAACGAACTTCAAATTGTCTCCTTCTTGCAGGCATTGATATTGGACGATCAGAGTGAAGCGTTTGACTATACTTATCACGACTACCAAGATAGGGCTAAACATATGATGCGTGTCCAGGCAGCCCTAAAAAATGATAAAAGTGTACCAGATGCGCTACAGGTCTATTGGATTCGGAAAGTCACTGACCGCTGGTACGCAAACGTTGGCAAATATGATGTCCGGTTGAAATTGCGGGAAATCGAACAAGCCTGCGATGAACTCAGGAAGCAGATATTGAGCCAATCTACTTTGGATGGAATGGTAGCTACACACGATTTCTACTTGGACCAGATTGACCCTGGCTTCTTTGAGGTCAGCAATCAGATTCGGTCAGTCATTCGTGTGCTTAACTATTTACAAAGTATAGGGTTTAGCTATGAAGATCATGAGTGCAAAATTCGGTATGCCTTTTTAGATTCAGAGGATTGCGAGGGCATCTGTGATGCGATCCTAGTGAACATCCAAGACGCAATTCGAGGCCATGACTCATCCTGCCAGATAATGTGTGAAGCCAAGGGAACTACTATGAGAGATGCAGGATTCTTTTTGGAATTGGCGTTTGATTATGTGGAAAAGACGTGTAAATTGATACGATTTGACCCTGTTTTGGGATAAAAGAAAATGGTGGAAATTTTGGAGTGCTCCGTTTTGTGACGGAGCGCTCTTTTTGTTGTATGCTGACTGCACGCAGAACCCAAGAAGACCGATTTTTGTACCTTGAAAACTGAAAACGAAAGGAGACCTTAGCCATGGAAATGGAAAAAGGGAATTTCTGTACCAAAGTGGAGGAAACAGTGAAGAGTCCTCCCCGTGTTGGGGACAGTGACCTGCTCGGCGATTCTGCTGCATCTGATGTCAGCCAAACGCCTGATGACAACACCGATGATTCCTGGGAGCATCAGCTCAACACGTTCAAGCAGGAAATCGAGAAGCTGCAAGAACGCTACGAGCAATCGTACCTGGAAATCGGCGGGCTACTCATCCAAGCTAGAGATGTCTATAAGGGCCACGGCGACTGGATCAAATGGCTAAAAGCGAATGTGCCTTTCTCGGTCAGGCACGCGCAACGTCTGATTCGAGTTGCGGAGATGTTCGACGACACGACCTTGGTGTCGCAACTGGGACTGACATCCTCAAAAGCCTACATACTCACGAGGATTGGGAAAAATGACATTGCCCATTTCCTGCATACATTTTTTCCAGTTGGAGATAGGCCGAAGATGGTTCAAAATATGACCAAGCGGGAACTGGAATTTGTCGTCACACGCTATTTGAAGGGCAAGCTGGCAGCAACAGATCACGAGGAGGCCGCGTCATCAAATCAAGGTGAGGAAACTCCAAGGGACAGTGTGGAGTCGAATCTGGAGAGGCTGAGAGAGGCTTTGAGCAGAGCGATCATCTCTATCAAAGATTCTGATTCAGATACCCGTGAATCATGGATTTCCGAGTTGGAAGAGATGTGCAAAGAGGGTTTGGATCAGCTAACATCAGTATCTAAATAACTTAGGCGAGGCGATTATTGTGGTCGGGCATTCGGCTGACCGCAATAATCGTTTCTCATAGTTACAGAAACACTGTTATTTTTCCACTTTGGAACGTGCCGGATGTGCCTGAATTTTTTCGCCAGACGAAAAGGGTTCGGACAACGTGAAATCTTTTAAGTTATGCCGGATGGAGAAAAAATTCGGGCGCAGTTGGTACGTTGCAGGAGGCACACTGATTCAAATAATCCGAATTGTACCCAAGCGAAACGGCGAATGAAAACACAGGATTATCACTGTTGCTCCGGGTGCAATGTTCGCAGGAGGCGACTACCATGGGAAAGAAGAAAAAGGCGGAAATGATGTTGTATAGCGGCATTATGTCAGCATATCCAATGATCTCACAGATCGACAGGCCCAAAATTGAGCCAGGCAGAAATATTCCAGATGATATGATTTTGGATGTTGCAGATTCTGGCGTGTTTCTAGGATTGGATACAGGCAATGGCAAGGGGTACTATGTGGGGAAACGCTCAACCGATGATGGAAATATTCTGGTTGTGGGAATCAACGGTTCTGGCAAAAGTCACTTTCTTGCTAAGTCAACACTTAGGACGATGGACGATCCTGCTGTGGTTCTTGACATAAAGGGTGAAATGTCGAGTTGCTATGAGATTTTGCAGCATAGGGGGCTTGCAAGAAGGTCGCACATCGTATTCGACCCGACCAACGGCGGAGTTCACTATGATGTGTATGCGTTGTTGGAGAGAAATGATCCACATTTAGTCCAGTATGTTCTAGAGATCGCTAACGCCATTATCCCTATGCCGTTAGATGTGAGGGAGCCGTACTGGATCAATATGGCACGAGATTTTCTATCGGGTGCGATTATCTACTATTTTGAAAAAGGGTACGACTTCATTGATACCATTTTGTTGGTGCAGACTACATCTGTGGCCGACTTATGCAAGAAGATCATGGCAGGTAATGTATCTCTCGCTAAGACGTTCGTCAGTGATATTTCTTCCTTGAAACCAGAGCATCAGGCCGCTATTGGCACGGATGTTAAGCAGTACACCATGATCTTTGCTACTGATCCCGACATTCAGTATGCGTTGTCAAAGGATGAAAATACGGTATCTTTTTCATGGAAAGATATTGTAATGAACGAAGATGCTCCTAACGTATTTCTGTGCCTGGATCAGTCTCGATTGGAACAGTGGAGTGGTGTGATTCGGTTGATGATTACGCAGCTAATCCGGCAGATCGAACGCCGTCCCGACGAACATAGTCCCCAGGGAGCAGAAACGAAGCCAATCTTGTTACTGTTAGACGAGTTCCCGTTGTTAGGGCGGATGGAGGTAATCACCGAAGCTATGACAACGTTGCGCTCTAAGAAGGTCACTCTGTATCTCGTAATTCAAAGTATAGCACAGCTTGATGCAGTCTATGGTTCTGACATTCGTAAAATCTTGGTGGATAATTGTCAATACAAGGCAATTCTGCAAGTCACAGAACCAGAGACACAAGAGTACCTAAGCCGAATGATCGGCACCATTGCGACTGCAAAGATCAGCGTGTCTCAGAGTTTTAATTCCATCATGGAACAATCATCTTGGGGAGCGCAAGTCCAAGAAATTCGTGAACCCTTGATCCACCCACATGAGTTCAGCACTAATCAAGACATATGGCTGCATACGCCATACGGATTCCTCAGTACAATCAAGCTGCCAGCCACAGTGACAGACCAGCCAATTCCCACATTCGGTAAAACCATTGCGGAATATTTTAGGAGGTACACAGAATGAGAATCAGTGTTGAAGAACGACTTGCACGAGCTAGGAAGAGAGAGGAACAACTCGAACAGAGGAACATTTTGGTCGAGAATCAGGCAAGGGAAGCAAAGAAGAAGTCAGATAGCCGCCGTTTGTTTATTATCGGGGAACTGTTCTGCAAGCATTTTCCCATTGCTCTAGAAATCGCACCGGGCAGGTCAGTCGAGGAAGACCGTCTCAATTTTGAGTGCCTGGATAACTTCATAGAAGCATTGGCGAGATGTCAGCAATGTTACCAAGAGATTGAAGATTCTCTGATCGGGAAACAGTAATGCAGTCTCATAATGGTGGTAATGATTGGAACCTGTGTATGCGCACTTACATACCAGACGTAGGCAACACTTGAAAGGAAGGATATTTATGGAGGTCATATCGTTTCACGTTGGCACTATAAGCCGGGGAAAGGGCAGATCATCGGTACAGATGGCGGCGTATTGTTCCCGAAGCAAACTGCTCGATGAACGTACCGGGGAGACATACAGCTATGCCGGACGCTCAGACCTGGTTCATCACGAAGTTATGCTGCCGGGTCATGCACCAAACGAGTTTTACAGTTCGGAGATTCTTTGGAGCAATGTTGAAAAAATCGAGAAGAGCCGCAATGCGAGATTAGCGCGGGCAATCATCGTCGCCTTGCCGAAGGAGCTTGATGCCAAAAACCATATTGCTATGGTTCGGCAGTATGTGCAGGAATACTTTGTGAAAAGCGGAATGTGCGCCGACATTTCCATTCACGACAAGGGTGATGGAAACCCTCACGCTCACATTTTACTTACAACCAGGCCCTTAGACTGCGCTGGCAGATGGATGAGCAAGCAGCACAGAAATTATCTTCTCGACAAAAATGGGGAAAGAATTTTTGATCCAGTTAAAGGGCGATACAAGCTCGGTAGGAGCATCAAGACCCATAATTGGGATGATTCTGAGCGGGTCCAGGAATGGCGTGCTGGTTGGGCAAAAGCCTGCAACGCACAGTTCCGACAGTACGGTATCGACAAAGAGGTCACTTGTCTGAGTTACGCAAGGCAGGGTATCGACCGTGAACCCACCAAGCATTTGGGGGCAAAGGTAAGGGCCATGGAAGAACGTGGCGTACTGACTGATCGCGGCAACGACAACCGCAGGATCATAGCTGAACGCCAGCGGCAAGATCGGCAACGCTTTCGGCAGCGCATGGGGCAAAATCACACTCGAAGCATGGAACGGGATTTATAACAACGAGAACGTATGTACCCTACACTGCATTATATATTCTCTCTCCAAGGAGGTGAACACCATGCAAAAAAGCATCCTGAAACTGGAAACGTCCAGCAAC
>OFFY01002495.1_pt1 | contig 12854 bp, 10 predicted proteins | sample 1521481 | NCBI WGS metagenome assembly OFFY01 (sample SAMEA3504117, study PRJEB24116) | mouse gut metagenome | biome: mouse gut; feature: mouse-associated habitat; material: faeces | place: Denmark | collected 2011
GAATAAAAAAATCCTCTGTCAAAAATAATATCTGAATTTTGACAGAGGATTTTTTTATTCAAGAACTTGGGAAGTTTTAATTTCCGCTTTTTAATTTGGCTCTTTCGATGTATTTTTCTATATCCCGTGCTTCAACAGAAGACGGATATTCTTTTTCGATTTTTTCGTATACTTTGACGGCTTCTTTGTAATCATTGGCTTTTTCCAATGCTATTCCGTTTTTCATGAGGAAAATCGGAGTTGAGAAATCGTTTACTTTAGAAGCACTGGCTTTCTGATAGTATTCGGCTGCTTTTTTGTAATTACCGAGTTGCATGTATGCATCTCCGATATTTGCAATTGCCATATTAGCCAGTAATAAGTCGTCGGAAGAGAATTTTTTCAGGTATTTGATAGCATTATCATATTCATTGGTATACAGGTAAGATAAACCGGCATATAAATTTGCCAGATTACCGGAGGGGGTTGAACTGTATTTATCTGCAATCTCAATGAATCCCAAAACATTTCCATCTCCGTTAAGGGCCAGATTGAAAGAATCTTTTTCAAAATAATTCTGAGCTCCGAATATCTGGTTTGCAGCTTCGGTAGCCTTGGGTTCGGAAATGAATTTATTATAACCGAAATAAATGCCTATAACAACTATCAGACCCAGGATGACATTGACAATCATCTTCTGATTTTTCTCAATAAATTGTTCACTATTGGTCAGGGCATCCTCCAGTTGCTCAAAACCATCTTCTTTTTTTTTCTGCTCTTTTGACATATCCTATTATTATTTTATTTCCTTTCTAATAACGTGCAAAATTAGTTTTTTTAATTGAATATCGAAATATCCTGCTTTTTTTTTGGTAATTCGGTGGTTCTGTGGCTGAAAGTCGAATATTTTGAATGGGAGGAGCATCTGACAATGAAAGAAAAAAAGTACTTTTGCAAAGTATATAATCTCCTGTTGAATGCTACTGAAAGAATTGAATATTGTTAATTTTAAGAATATCGGAGAGGCGACTCTGAATTTTATTGCCGGTTTTAATTGTTTTGTGGGGAAAAATGGAGTGGGCAAAACAAATATTCTGGATGCTATTTATCACCTTTCTATGTGTAAAAGTTATTTTCATCTTTCTGATATTCAGAATATCCGGCATGATGAGCCTTTTTTTGTGGTGCAGGGGAAATATGAGCGGAATAATGACAAGATAGAGGTATATTGTGGTGTGAAGAGGGGATTTAAAAAAGTATTCAAGAGGAATCAGAAAGTGTATGATAAATTGTCCGAACATATTGGTTTACTGCCTTTGGTAATGATTTCTCCGGAAGATGTTGTTTTGATAGATGGGGGCAGTGAGGAGAGAAGAAAACTGATAGACGGTATAATTAGTCAATGTAACCGAAACTATTTGCATCAATTAATCCGTTATAATAAGGCACTGCAACAACGTAATGCTTTGTTGAAAGCCACTGCGGGAAAATATTTGGACCTGGAAATGGTAGAGATTTGGAATGAGCAGTTGGCAGAAAGTGGTGAGAGTATTATGCAAATGCGGATTCATTTTTTGGAAGAGTTCAGAACGGTGTTTCAGACTTATTATAAACAGTTGTCATTGGGGCGGGAGGAAGTTGAACTGGTGTATAAACCGGCTGTAGCTGATGGTGGTTTGTTGACAGCTTTACATGATTCTCTTGAACGCGACCGTTATCTGAATTATACAACCGTTGGTATACACCGGGACGATTTAGTTCTGAATATCGGTAAGTATCCGGTACGGAAAATAGGTTCTCAGGGACAAAAGAAGACTTTTCTGATTGCTTTGAAATTGGCACAGTATGCCTGGCTGAATCAGATGAGTGGGATAAAACCGTTGTTGCTGCTTGATGATATTTTTGATAAATTGGATGCAGACCGGGTGAGTCAGATTGTGAAAATTGTTGGAGGAAAACAATTCGGGCAAATTTTTATCACAGATACGAACCGGGAGCATATTGATGAGATTCTGAAAATGCAACAGGTGGATTATCGGTTGTTTACGGTGGATAAAGGAGACATTCTGATGTCTGTCTGAATATCAGACTTTAGATTTCTGATTTCTATGATTTATTTTAATTAAGATAATTATATTTGCAGTTTAGTTTGTAATGAAAGAAGGAAAGACCAAAAGAATAGATGAATTGGTGGACCAGGTTCTGGAAGGGATGGGGTTGTATCAGAAGTTTAAAGAACACGAGGTTTGTACAGTTTGGCCTGAAGTTGTGGGACAGATGATTGCATCCCGGACTAAGGGGCTTCAGGTTGTAGATGGGAAGCTTTTTGTTACATTTACTTCTGCTGTAGTAAAGCATGAGATTTTACTGGTAAAAGAAGGATTGGTCAGGGCATTGAATGACCGGGTAGGAAGAGAAGTCATCCGGGAAATTATTATAAAGTGATAGAACGGGGGAAGATTAAGGGAGATAAATATTGATGAACGAATTTTTGAGGAATGAATCTGATAGAATCGAATGATATAAAGGCAGCCGGCAACTTAAACCGTTTTGGCGGGAAAGTCGGGGGAAGTATTGTGGCCAAACTGGTGATGTATATTTTGCGGTTGAATAAGATTAATAAGTTGTATTCAGATGTTTATAATGAAAATTCTGAAGAGTTTCTGGAGCAATTGATAGAAGCGTTGGGAGTGACTATTGAAGTCAATGAAGAGGATTTGCAAAAGATACCTAAGAGCGGAGCTTTTATTACTGTTTCCAATCATCCTTTTGGCGGGTTGGATGGAATTATTCTGATTAAATTATTGGGCAAGATTCGGCCGGATTACAAGGTGATGGCTAATTTCCTTTTAAAAAAAATCATTCCTATAAAAGATTATTTTTTGGGTGTGAATCCTTTTGAGAGCCGGAGGGATATATCAAGTGCCGGAGGCTTAAAGGAAGCTATCCGTCATTTGTCAGACGGAAAGCCGCTTGGATTGTTTCCGGCGGGCGAGGTATCTGCCTATCAGGTTGATTCTAATTCGATAGAAGACAGGGAGTGGAGTCCTTCTGTTCTAAAATTGATACGTAAAGCCAATGTACCGGTTATACCTGTTTATTTCAAAGGTTCTAACAGCATGTTATTTCAGGTATTGGGTTTGATTCATCCTATGTTGCGGACGGTGAAACTACCATCGGAGTTATTGAATAAAAAGAACCGGGTGATAAAATTGCGGATAGGTAATCCGATTTCTACAGAGATTCAGAATTCTTTCAGTGATATAATGCAATATGGAAAATTTCTGAGAGCGAAGACTTATCTGTTAGGGTCTTCCCTTGAAGTAAAGAAATTTTTTCTGAAATCCCAGAAAGCAGAAAAGAATATTGAGCCTGTTGTTTCTGCCACTTCGCCGGATGTATTGAAGAAAGAAATAAAGGGTATTCAGGAGGATTATTTATTGTTTTCTATGAAGAATTATTCGGTTTATTGTGCTCCAACCATGAAAATCCCGAATATTCTGAATGAGATCGGAAGATTAAGAGAGGTTACTTTCCGGGCGGTTGGCGAAGGCACAAACCGGAGTATAGATTTGGATGAATTCGATTTATATTATTGCCATTTATTTATTTGGGATAATGATGCCGACTGTATAGTCGGAGCTTACCGGGTCGGGAAAGGAAAAGATATTATAGACCGTTACGGGGTGAAAGGGTTTTATATCAATACTTTGTTTAAAATCCGGAAGGCTATGATGCCGGTATTATATGAATCTATAGAATTGGGGCGTTCTTTTGTGGTTGAAGAGTATCAGAGGAAACCTTTGCCGTTGTTTATGCTTTGGAAGGGTATTTTGTATTTTTTGATTAAAAATCCGGAATACCGTTATTTGCTCGGACCTGTGACAATCAGCGGGAAATATACGGATGTGTCCAAGGAACTTATTATGAAGTTTATCATGCGGAATCACTGGGATAAGGAATTGGCGAATTATATTATCCCACGGTGTAAATACCGGGTTGAAACGAATGATCCGGATGTAGATGTCATGGTAGATGCTTCCGGCAATGATATTTCGGCTTTGGATAAATTTATCGGTGACATAGAGCCTTCAAGTGATAAGTTGCCTATTTTGCTAAAGAAATACATTTCTTTGAACGGACATATTATAGGTTTCAATATAGATCCGAAATTCAATATGTGTCTGGACGGATTGTTAATTCTGGATTTGTTTGATGTTCCTATGAATACCATAGAATCTCTTTCAAAAGAGATTAATGACGATACGATTTTGAGTCGTTTTTCTCAGGATAATCTGGAGGTGTAAAATAAAAAAGCAATAGAATGTTTGATGTAGTTTATATTTTCAAAGGTATGCTGATAGGTTTGATGGTATCTGTGCCATTGGGGCCGATGGGGGTATTGATTATACAGAAGACATTGCAGAAAGGGGCGTTGGCTGGTTTTATCGCAGGGATGGGGGCTGCTTGTGCCGATCTTTTTTATGCAACTGTGGCTGCATTCGGACTGGGATTTGTAATTAATATTATACAGACTCACGAACTTGTTTTACAGATTATCGGAGGTATTTTTCTGATTATAGTAGGCTTGAAGATTTATTTTGATAATCCTTTGAAGCAGATCCGGATGAAAAAAAGAGTTTCGAAAACCGGTTTGTTGGGGGATTTTCTGACTTTGTTTTTTCTGACTGTTTCCAATCCGGTGGCAATTGTCGTATTTATGGCTGTGTTTGCGGGGGCTTCTGTGTTTGGGGATGAGCCTTCTTTCCGGATAGAACTTTTTGTATTGACAGGGGTGCTTCTCGGGGGGGGGTGTGGTGGTATACTTTGTCGGCATTGGTCAATATTTTCCGCAGAAAATTCCGGTTACGGGTGTTGATTACCATAAACCGGGTTTCCGGGGTGATTATTACCATTTTGGGCGGATTGGTTATATTGGCAGTTTTTGAACCATTTCGTTCGTTATTACCGGCTACCTGATGGTTTCGGATGATTTGTTTCTGTGTTGCCAGTGCGGTGAATCGCCCCAGGTATCCGGTTTTATTTCACAACCGCTTCTTCGTACACTTTCAATCAGACGGCGTGTTGATTCTTCTGCACCTTCGTCCATCCCTGGTTTATTTTCATACAATTGATAATTAGCCCGATTGATTGCCGGGGTGATATTCGGCATAATAACATTTGCTCCTATTTCCAGTGCTTTTTCCCGTCCTTCGGGACAAATGGCTTGCAGGGCTGTGGTGGCAGCAATATTTATGTCGGGCATGAGAAGCCGGAGGCAACTGACCATATGTAGTCCTAATTTAAAACGCTGGGCTTGTGAAAGTAATTGGTTCCGGAATGTCCAAAGAGGGGTTTCCCTGTGTTCCAGATAAGGTCCCATCCCTACCATATCTACATCCAGTGTTTTCAAAAACAGTAAATCATCTGCCAAATCTTCTGTGGTTTGAAAGGGCAGGCCGATCATGACACCTGTTCCGGTCTGATAGCCGCATTTTTGTAAAATCCGGAGGCAATTGAGCCGGGTATGAAAATCATGCAGGTTGTTTTGCGGATGTATTTTGTGGTAGAGCCGGATATTAGAAGTTTCTATTCTCAGTAAGTAACGATGGGCACCTGCATCGAACCACTTTTTGTATGTATCTTCTGTTTGTTCTCCCAGTGAGAGTGTAATTCCGAGTTTATGGTTACTGAGTTTTTTGATTTGTTTTAATAATTTTTCTATCCGCAGAATAAAAGCGGCATCATTCCGTTCCCCGCCTTGCAAAACAACGGAACCGTAATGATTTTCCCAGGCATAGCGGGCGGCCTGCAGGATTTCGTCGTCGCTCAGGGAATAACGTTTGGTATGTAAATTAGACTTCCGGATTCCGCAATAAAGGCAATCTTTTATGCAAATATTTGAAATTTCAATCAGTCCCCGCATGTAGACATTGTTGCCAATTGTGTGGTTTCTTAATTGCCGGGTGTAGTCAAATAGTTCTTTTTCCTCTTCTCCGTCACAAGTAAGCAGATGAATGAGTTCTTCTTTGCAGATGTTTTTCGGATGTAAAATGATGGCTGATTTCATATATTTTCTGGTGTTGTAAAAGTAAAAAATTTTGTCTTATTTTTCTATAGTCGAAAAATCAAAGATTTTTACTAATTTTGTTCGTAAATAGCCATTGGTATTCTGTCGGGAATTTATGAAAAAAGGAATTTGGTTATCATTGGGAGCTTTGATACTTATTGGTGTGATAGTTTTTGCTGTCTGGTACATCAATGAGGAGGGAAAGATGCGTTCCGGTAATAAGGATTCTTTTATTCCGTATAATTCTGCATTGGTAGTCAGTATTAATGCGAAACCGGACTTTTCACCGGAAATGGTACAGGCATTGGGAGAGGAAATCAATCGTTATCGGAGGAAATTGTTGGTTCGCGTAGTGGATTCTCTCTGTAATCATGAATATGTTATGTCCTATCCCTATGTGACGGCTGCAAGAGTAGAGGGAAAAAATGATGTGGCTTTCCTATATGTTATGGACAATAAAAATGTACTGTCCCGGAACGAGATTGTGAGATTTTTGAATCAGACTTTCGGGACCGGAACAGAAAAGGTTCGTAAATATGATCATTACAAGATTTATTCTTTAAAACAGCAGCAGGAAACGGTTTATTTTGCCGTATGCGGCGGGATAATATTGATATCAGATTCTGAGCTGTATATAGAGGATGGGTTAAAGCAGTTTGATTTGGAGTCAACCGAAGGTTTGACGAAACCCCGTTATCAAAATCTGAATAAATATTTTTCTGCCGGAGCTGGTGTTAATATTTTTCTTAATACAACTGCTTTTACCGACCTGATGCCTTTGTATGTACAGACTAAGAAAGTGTTTCCGCACCTGGATATTACCCGTTTATTTAAATGGGGAGCTTTGGATGGAGAGTTTAGTACGGAGGGGGTATATTTGAACGGTTTTTTGCATTATGGAGAGCAGAAAGAATCTTATATACGGACTTTAAAGGAACAGCAGCCCCGTGGCATTCATATTGACGGAGTTGTGCCTACTCGTCTGAATGCTTTAGGTATATTGAATTTGAGTCACCCTTCTGCTTATTTTTCTGCCTTGGAATCTTACCGTTATTCTATAGGATTGAAAAACAGAGTGTATGAGCGGAAACAACAATATATAAAGATGTTCGGGCGGAAGTGCGAAGGAGAGATGCAGAATTTATTACAGGGAGAATTCGCCGTCGTTGAGCTGGGGTATAACGGAGCCAGTCAGGAAAAAGACGGATTGGTCATAGCATCGCTGAAATCAGGAAGTTTGGGACGGATATTGCTGGAAAAAATGATGCAGGCTTATGCGAATTTTGATGGGGGGACCATGGATAATTACCTGAGGCAATACCGGATTGACAGGGAAAAAATATTCAGTTATTACCGGTTTCCTGTGGAGGATATGCCTGCGGTTTATTGGGGATATATTTTTGAAGGAATAAAAAGCCGTTATGTATTGGTAGAAGATAATTATCTGATTTTTGCCTCTTCGGAAAATGCGATGAAGAATTTTATCCGGGATTACGTGCATGGTAGTTTTATCCGGGATGCAGAGTGGTATAAAAATTTGAAAAATAAATTAGCCGGGAAGCATAATCTGTCTTATTTTGCCAGAACAGCGGAAGTATTACCGCAGTATCGGGATTTGGTTTCAGAAAAAGCGCGGCGGTTTATTTCGGAACGGATGGAAAAATCTCCTGTATTTCCAACCTGGGCTTTGCAATGGTCTAATGAAGGAAATATGTTGTATAATACACTTTTCCTGAATCCGGCATCTGTACAGGATGAGATTCAGCCACATGTATTGTGGCAGACCCGTTTGGACGGACAGGTCAGTATGAAGCCTGTACCGGTAGTTAACCATGTCACAGGTGAACGGGAATTGTTTGTTCAGGATGAACAAAATACAATCTATTTGATTAATGATGCCGGACGGGTACTTTGGAAAGTCCCGGCAGATGGGAGAATTAATAGTGAAGTATATCAGGTGGATTTATTTAAAAACGGGAAATTACAGTATTTATTTTCTACGCCGACCCGGATGTATCTGATTGACCGGAATGGAAATGCTGCCGGTCGTTTTCCTTTGACATTCAGGTCACGTTGTGAACAGGGAATTTCTGTTTGTGATTATGATAATAACAAGAATTACCGGATATTTGCGCCTTGTGCAGACCGGGAGATTTATTTGTATGGTCTGGACGGGAATTTAGTGAAGGGGTGGAAACCGGAAAAGGCAGACAAGCCGATTGTTTCAAAGGTTCAGCATTTCCGGGTAGACGGGAAAGATTATCTGGTTTTTGCAGACCATTACCGGTTGTATATTCTGGACCGTAAAGGGAATGAACGGGTGAGGGTTTCTTCTGTATTTGATTTGCCGGTTCAGACCAATATTTATCTGGTGAAGAAGAAGGGACGTCATTGTCTGGTTTTTGCCGGCAATAATGGTGCTGTTCATTCAGTTGATTTTCAAGGCAGGACCGAAACTTTTAAGGTGAAGGGGATGGGAAATGATTTTAAAATGAATGTAGCGGATGTGGATAATGACGGAGCTGAAGATTGTATATTTACAGATAAAAATCGTTTGTTGATTGTCCGGATGGATGGAAAAATTATTTCAGAGAATGAGGTAGAGTCAGTAAGTCTGGATTATCCTTATATGTATCGCTTTTCGGCGACAGACAGCCGTATCGGTGTGACTGATTCCAGTCAGTCCAAAATGTTATTGCTGACTCCGGATGGTAAATTGTCAAAAGGTTTCCCTATAGCAGGAGATTCACCTTTTTCTATCGTTTTCTCTGGGAATGATGGTTTTTTCTTATTTGCCGGTACAGATAACGGGTCTTTGATAAAATACAAAGTACAGCGATAATTTGCCGGAGTATTGGCATTTTTAATTTGGCAAAAATCTGTCTCAAAAATTTGATATTCCGGAAATTTAACACAATTTTGCAGATTGGTGTAATAATGTATATAATTATGAAATTTAATTTGAGAGGATATATAATCCTGTTATCTGTATTGTTGTTTTGTGTTTCTTGCGGTGACGCTACTCTTTTTGATACGGACAAATGGTCCAGTCAGATTGAGGGCTGGGAACCGGGTATTAAAGGAGCTGTCGCACACGGAGAATTTACGTTAGGGGATTTTTTGCAGGATACGGCGAGAGATTTCAGGATTGAAAAAGAATGGATGGACGGAGATTCTATATTGGTGGTGAAATATAGCGAAGAAAATATTTATAGTATAAATATTGCAGATGTATTTCGGCTGGAAAAGACAGATATTAAATTTGAAGCAGCTTTTAGGCTGCCTGATGAGTTGCTACAGTATGATGTGCCAATAGAAGACAGGTATCCTGATGGTGGATATAAATTACCAAAGCCAAATTCTACCATTGAGGAAATTATTCCATTACCAAGTGAATTTAATGGAACATCCTTGCGACAAATTACGATGAGCGACGGTTGGTGTACTTACCGTTTGCCGGATTTGGGCGATGTAAAATATGAGGTGAAGGTTTCTTATAAATCAAATGGAGAGGAGGTCATATTATTGAAAGCCGATGAATCTCTCGGAGGTCGGGATGAAAAGTTGCCTTTAAAAGACAGGGTATTTGATTTATACGACAATAAAATAGAATTGGAGTTTGAGGTTTGGCTGAAAGAAGGTAGGCTAACAACTACGAATTTCGATGTATGGGTTCAGTTTTCCGATTATGATTTTTCTGAGGTTCAAGGGAAAATTGTTAAAGCCGGAGGAATAGATATTGACAAAGACTCTTTTAAAATAGATATAGATATTCTGAACGATATTGACGGAAGTATCCGTTTTACAGACCCAAGACTGGAATTGGTATTGAAGAACAAAGGATTGGGAGTGCCGTTTGGTGTCAATATGACTTTTGAAGGTGAAGATAAAAACGGTTTGAAGGACACTTTATTTTTAAACCAACCTTTGGTTTTTGCCGGTAACTCTTCTGCGACTGAGACAAAGGATACTTCTCGGCAAGTAGATAAAAGCAATTCCAATATAGTGGATTTTCTGTCTTTACTTCCGCGAGGAGATATTTTTTATTCCGGTAAGATTACTTTAAATCCGGACGGTGAAAAAGATAACGTGATTTATCGTGACGCTTCTCTGGATATGGATTTAAATATATCGGTACCTGTGGCATTGACAGGGAATCTGTCTTATAGCGATACGGTAAGTGATATAGATATAGAGCAGAAATTTGCAGATAAAATTGTAGAAGGGGCTATCCTTTTACATGTACAGGAAAATGCTTTGACATTGGATTTGTCTGTTCCGAAGATGATTTTACTGGATGAGAACAATGTGCCTTTGGATACGGTAATTGTTGGCGGGGAAAATGAAGACGAAAAGAAAATTAAAGCCGGTCAGAAAGGAGTGTTAAGTTTTTATATCAGTGAGAAAATTGCCCGGGATTTAGGCAAGACTAAAAATATTGTGTTAGAAGCTGCTGTTTCGGGAGATTCGGGAGAGCCTGTCAAAGCAGATGCAAAAGTGAAATTTGTTCTGACTTTGGAAGTCAGGACGGTGATTAAAGATTATGATGATTTTTAATCTGCAGATAAAAGAAATGGGAAAGTCTGTCCGGAATGTTTTTGGGACAGACTTTTTTATTAACTGGCGTTACTCTTCCTCTTCTTCAATTTTTATTTCAACTCTTTCATCCGAATTATAGTCTTTGCCTGCGACAATCAATACAATTTCTCCTTTGACACCTTGTTTTTTATAGTAGGTTGCCAGTTCTTCAAGAGAGCCTCTTTTATACTCTTCAAACATTTTGCTGATTTCGCGGGCAACACAGGCATAACGTCCGGGGCCGAATATGCCGGCCATTTGTTCTAAGGTTTTTACCAGCCTGAAAGGGGATTCATAGAAAATCATGGAGCGACTCTCATCTGTCAGTGCATTTAATTTTTTTAGCCGGCCTTTTTTCTGAGGTAAAAAACCTTCAAAGCAGAACCGGTCGCAAGGCAGACCGGAATTGACTAAAGCAGGAATAAAAGCGGTCGGGCCTGGCAAACATTCGGTGGATATACCCCGTTCTACACAAGTCCGGGTAAGCAGGAAACCCGGGTCTGAAATTCCGGGAGTGCCTGCATCGCTGATTAAAGCTATGTTTTCGCCTTTTTCTATTCTTGTTGCTATATGTTCCACTTGCTGATGTTCATTGAATTTATGATGGGAAAGCAAAGGAGTGGTGATTTCATAATGTTTTAATAATTTTGCAGAAGTCCGGGTATCTTCTGCCAGAATAAGGTCTGCTTCTTTTAATAAACGCAGAGCTCTGAGGGTAATGTCTTCCAAATTTCCGACAGGAGTCGGAATCAAATATAATTTTCCCATGATAGAAAATATAGTTTATAAACTTTACAAAAGTAATAAATTCAACATGGGAAATTGTAAATGTGTGATAAAACATGCTGTGATAATTTGTTAGTTTGTCAGAAAAATAGGAAAACATAAATGAATATATCTATATTAGTTATTCATAGAGAGTTATAAAAAACATAATTGTTTTAGATAAAAAAAAATACATTTTTTTTGACAGGAAATAAATTTGCTGTATATTTGCATCCGCTAAGTGAAATTATGGTCAGTTCGTCTAGGGGTTAGGACACAAGATTTTCATTCTTGTAACACGGGTTCGATTCCCGTACTGACTACATTAAGAAGTTGAATTTTTATATTTGTAGAGATGGCAAATCATAAATCATCAGTAAAGAGAATCAGACAAACTGAAACCAAAAGAGCACACAATCGTTATTATGCAAAAACTACACGTAATGCTGTTAAAAAGTTGCGTATGACGACAGACAAAGCTGTGGCTACAGAGCTTTTGCCGAAAGTGGTTGCTATGTTGGATAAGTTGGCGAAGAAAAATATTATCCACGATAACAAAGCCGCTAATCTGAAATCTAAATTGGCTCTGCACGTTAATAAGCTGTAATTTGTTTCTTTAACGTTTACCGATATACAGGAGATGGGTGTTGCTCATCTCCTTTCTTTATATGCATTAACCGGAGAAATCGGTAAGAGATAAATTTAAACTCTCCCTTGTTTATTTGACAGGATTTTTTTAAATTAATATCCTAAATCAATTAAACTATGGACGGACATTATCTTCCTATGAAATCATGGGCTAAAGATGAACAGCCCCGGGAAAAGCTTTTGCAAAGAGGTGTTGCTGCGCTTACTTTGAATGAATTGTTTGCTATTCTATTGCGTTCAGGTGCCGGCGGGGAGTCTGCATTGGAGTTGGCTCGGCGGATACTGGCTGATAATCAAAATGATTTAAATCAGCTGGCCCGGTGTGAAATACGGGAATTGATGAATCGTTACAAAGGTGTCGGTATGGCCAAGGCTGCGTCCATTATTGCTGCAATGGAAATCGGAAGAAGAAGAAAACCGGTGGAACTGAAACAAAAGACTACGATTCGTTTTAGTCAGGATGCTTACCATTATATCAAGTCTTTTCTTGCAGATTTGGAACATGAGGAGTTCTGGGTGATTTATCTGACGCACGGAAACCGGATCAAGGGGTGTGAATGTTTGTCTTCCGGAGGAATGGACGGAACCGTGATTGATGTCAGGATGTTATTCAGAAAGGCATTGGATGTGAAAGCTTCCAATCTTATTGTTGCGCATAATCATCCGGGAGGGGCTTTGCATCCGAGTTCGTATGATGAATTGATTACCCGTAAAATTTTCGAAGGGGGCAATTTGTTGGATATAAAACTATACGATCATGTGATTGTGGGCAGGGACGGGTATTATAGTTTTGCGGATGAAGGGAAATTGAAAA
>OFFY01002500.1_pt1 | contig 12826 bp, 7 predicted proteins | sample 1521481 | NCBI WGS metagenome assembly OFFY01 (sample SAMEA3504117, study PRJEB24116) | mouse gut metagenome | biome: mouse gut; feature: mouse-associated habitat; material: faeces | place: Denmark | collected 2011
CACCAGATGCGTGCCCGGATTCTCGCCCGAGCATATCATTCCGGCTTCCTCGAAGCGGGCGCGGTAGGCGTCGTTGAAATCGCTGATTCGGAAGGCCGTCTCTGCGCCCGGCGCAACCACATAGTTAACGGTGCCGTCCGCCGCAAAGAGGCCGGACAAGGCGGCTAGCTGGTTGGGGCCCAGATTTTCGTTCAGCTTCACGCTCAACTGCTGTAGAATGGGGGCGAGCTCTTGAATGAGCAGGGAGACGCTCTGGATCAGCTCGGGCAGAATCATCCCGACAATGAGGGCCACCAGGGCGATGAGACTGGCATAGGCCAGCAGCAGGCACACCGGCCGGCGGCTCTTGAGAACGGCCTGGCTTTTGGAGTTCGGAAAGTACCAGCTCTCATACATGCACATGAGAATGTTGACGGCGTAAGCAATCACCGCCCCCAGCATCAGGGGGAAGCCGGCGCCCAGCGCCAGAGCGGCCAGGGCGGACAGGTTCCCCCAGTAGTGGATGGCCAGATAGAGGCCGAACAGCACCGCGCCGATGCGCAGCGGGGTCTTCCATTCCTGCTTCATAGTCCCTCCATCAGGTTGACCCGGAGGTAGCCGCCCTCCACGTTGGTCTCCGCGATAAACTGGGGCACGGCGGGGATCATCAGCTCCCGGGCTCCGCCCTTTACCACGTAGACGTTGTTGGCGGGCAGGGTGAGCACGTCGGCGATCTTGCCCAGGACCTCGCCGGTGGCGGCGTCCTTTGCTTCCAGCCCGTAGATATCGGCCAGGAAGAAGGCGCCTTCGGGGAGCTTGGCGTCGGCGCGGTCGATATACAGGGTGGCGTTGCGCAGGGACAGGGCGCTGGGCACGTCGGTGGGGCCCTCGAACTTGATGATGACCATGTTCTTGTGGACGCGGGCGCGCTGGACGTTCATAGGGAAGTGGGCCTCGTCCACATACAGGGTCTTGAATTGGCACAGGAACTCCGGCGAGTCCGCCCAGGGCTGGACCCGCACCTCGCCCATCAGGCCGTGGACCCCTGTGACCTTACCCACCTCGAGATATTGTTGCAGCATTGGAATGATCCTCCGTTTTAAGGGGTGCGGGGCGGTTCTGGGACCGCTCCGGATAGCACAATAGCGCAGGGGAATCCCTGCGCTATTGCTTTAATCGACGATTTCCACGTTGAGGCGCTTGCCGGCCCTCTGGGCGGCGGAGCGCATCAGGACGCGGATATCCTTGGCGATGCGGCCCTGACGGCCGATCACCTTGCCCATGTCCTCCGGGGCCACCCGGAGTTCCAAGACGGTCTCGCCGTCGCCCTCGACCTCAGTGACAGACACCTGCTCGGGGTGCTCCACCAGGTTCTGGGCCACATAGGTGAGAAGCTCTTTCATGAATGACCTCCAGCCTTACAGGGCGCCGGCTTTTTTCAGCAGGTCGCGGACGGTCTCGGTGGGCTGAGCGCCGGTCTTGATCCAGGCCTGGGCCCGGTCCACGTCCACCTTCAGCTCAGTGGGATTGACGGTGGGGTTGTAGAAGCCGATCTCCTCAATGAAACGGCCGTCACGGGGATAGCGGGAGTCAGCCACCACGATGCGGTAGAAGGGGGCCTTCTTGGCGCCCATGCGGCGCAGTCTGATTTTAACCATGTATCTTCACCTCCAAATGAATTTGTTTGTTTATATGGAAAGCGCACAGGGCGCTCTGCCAACGTCGCCGCCGCAAAGTCCGCTTTGCTTCGGACGCCCTACGGGTATCCGGCGCTGCGCTCCCTTGCTCCTCCTCTCAAAATCGAACCCGCTTCGCTGGGCTTCGATTTTGCGGGCCGCCTGCAGCGGCTGTTTAGAACGGGAAGCCTCCGCCCATACCGGGGAAGCCCCGGCCCTTTTTGCCCATCATCCTGCGCATGCCTTTGGGCATCTTGCCGCCGGCAAACTGCTTTGTCATGGCCTGGAGCATGTCAAACTGCTTGAGCAGCCGGTTGATATCCACCACCTGCGTGCCGGAACCAGCGGCAATGCGCTTTTTCCGGCTGGAGTTGAGCAGCTTGGGGTCCTCCCGCTCGGCGGGGGTCATGGACAGAATGATGGCCTCCATCCGCTGGAGGAGCTTCTCATCCATGGTGGCCCCCTCCAGGTCGCTGGCCTTCACCCCGGGAAGCATCCCGGCGATCTCAGTGAGGGAACCCATATTTTTCAGCTGCTTCATCTGGTCATAGAAGTCGGTGAGGGTAAACTTGTTTTTTCTTAGCTTCTCCTGCAGCTCCAGGGCCTTCTGCTGGTCGAAATTCTGTTCTGCCTTCTCAATAAGGGAGAGCACGTCGCCCATGCCCAGGATGCGGCTGGCCATGCGGTCTGGATGAAAGACCTCAATCTGGTCCAGCTTTTCCCCCACGCCCACGAATTTGATGGGCTTGCCGGTGACGGCCTTGATGGACAGGGCCGCGCCGCCCCTGGCGTCGCCGTCCAGCTTGGTGAGGAGGACGCCGTCGATGTCCAGGGCATCGTCAAAGGCCTTGGCGGCGTTTACCGCGTCCTGGCCGATCATGGCGTCCACCACGAGAAGAATTTCGGTGGGGTCCACAGCGGCCTTGATGGCTCTCAGCTCGTCCATCAGTTCCTCGTCCACATGGAGCCGGCCGGCGGTGTCCAGAAAGACCATGTCGTTTCCGTACTTGACCGCGTGCTCCACGGCGGCCTTGGCAATATCCACCGGGTTGGCTTGGCCCATCTGAAAGACGGGGATGTCCAGCTGCCTGCCCACCACCTCCAGCTGCTGGATCGCGGCGGGGCGGTAGACGTCACAGGCGGCCAGCAAGGGCCGCTTGCCGTTCTGCTTTTTCATCAGGCCGGCCAGCTTGGCGCCGTTTGTGGTCTTGCCCGCGCCTTGCAAGCCCACCATCATCACCACTGTGGGCGGCTTGGAGGATATCTCCAGCTTAGCGGCGGACCCGCCCATCAGGTCGGTGAGCTCCTGATTGACGATCTTGATGATCTGCTGGGCGGGGGAGAGGGCCTCCAGCACGTCGGACCCCACCGCCTTTTCGGTGACCTGGGCCACGAACTGCTTGACCACCTTGAAGCTGACATCGGCCTCCAGGAGGGCCAGCCGAATCTCCCGCATGGCCTCCTTCACGTCGGCCTCGGACAGCCGTCCTTTGCCCCGCAGCTTTTTAAAGGCGGCGGACAGCTTTTCAGAAAGTCCTTCAAATGCCATGGGCTTACTCCTCCAGCAGAGCGGCCGAGGTATCCCGGATGCGGAGGGCCAGGGCCTCCAGCTCCGCGCTGTCCTGCCGGGCGGACAGCTCCGCCACCCGCTCCGCGTCCTGATGCACCTGCTCCAGCTGGGCGCGCATGGTGTGGAAGCGCTTGATGAGGCCGGTCTTGTCCTCCAGCTCGGTAAGGACGGCCTCCGCCCGGACGATCACGTCCCGGACGCCCTGGCGGGTGATGCCGTAGTTCTCGGCGATTTCCCCCAGGGAGAGGTCCTCGTTGTAATAGAGGTCGTAAAACTCCTTCTGGCGGTCGGTCAGCACATCGCCGTAGAAATCGAAGAGCATGGTCATGCGGTAGGCCTGACTTTTCATGGAGTACGCCCCCTTCAGCTCGAAATGTAAAGCTAAATAACTTTACATTTGGAAGTCTACCACATTTTGTTCCGTTTGTCAAGCCAAAATACCTGCGGGCACAAGAGCTTGTTTTGGTATATTCCGCCAGAGGCGGGGAAAACTGAACAGGAATATGCCGTTGGGAGGTAGGTTCCTATGAACACTCCGCGCGTCCCCATGGACGACGCCCATTTGAAGCAGTACGCTGCCAACGCCGCCAGGGAGCTGAAACAGGCGGGGCCGGTCTCCTGCCGCGCCCTGTCCCGGGGGCTGAGAGCCAATTTAAAAACGGTGTGCCGGGCCCGGGAGGCGCTGAACCTGTGGAGCGCCGGCCGGACCGCCCTGCCCGGAGCGGTGGAGTGGCTGCTGGACAACCACTATCTGGCCGTCCGGGAGGGGGAGCAGGCCCGGGAGGCCTTCAAAGGGGGCAAGGCGCTGCGGGGGAGCCGGGGGGGCGGCGCGCTGCTGTGGCACTGCGCCGGCCACGCCCTGTGGGCGGTGCCTGACCTGGACCAGGAGCGGCTGGCCCTTTATCTGGAGGGCTTTCAGTCGGTGTGTCCGCTGACCGAGCGGGAGCTGTCCCTCTTTGTTCCCGCTCTGGCGGGGGTGCTGGCGGCGCGTCTGGCCGGGCTGTGCGAGGATCCGGACGCCCTCAAGGAGGACAAGGTCCCTTCTGAAAAGATGGCTCCCATCTTCACCGCTCTGCGGGCCCTGTCCGGTGGGGAGTGGACCGCCCTTCTCGAGGGGGCAAGCCGGGTGGAGCGGGTCTTAAAGCAGGACCCCTCCGGCCACTACCCCCACATGGACGAGGATACCCGCCGCCGCTACCGGCAGAAGGTATGCCGGCTGGCGGAGAAATACCGCCTGGAGGAGGGGCAGGCCGCCCGCCGGGCGGTGGAGCTGGCCCAAAAGGGGGAGGGCCCCCGCCGGCATGTGGGCTGGTATCTCTACCGGGAGCCTCTGGGCGGAGCGGAGCGGAAGCGCTCCGGGGTGAGCTACGCCGGGGCGGTGCTGGGACTGTCCCTTCTGGCCGCCCTGGCCCTGTGGCAAATTGCAGGGACCCCTCTGGCCGCCGTTCTGCTCTTCCTGCCCCTGTCCGATATCGTAAAAAATGTGCTGGACTTCTTCCTGGTCCGTCTGGTCCCGCCCCGCCCCGTGCCCCGGATGGAGCTGGAGGGGGGCATTCCCGGGGAGGGCCGCACTCTGTGTGTGGTGGTGTCCCTTCTCACCGGGGAGGACAGCGGTCCCAAGCTGGCCGCCCTGTTGGAGCGCTACCGCCTGGCCAACCGGGACGCCGGGCCTCAGCTCCGGCTGGGCATTCTGGCCGACCTGCCTGACAGCAACACCCCCATGGGGACGGAGGGGACTTCCTGGATGGACAGCGCCCGCCGGGCGGTGGACGCCCTCAACGAGAAATACGGCGGGGGCTTCTATCTGTTCTTCCGCACCCCGGCTTTCAGCCGGCGGGACGAGCGCTACATGGGCTGGGAGCGAAAGCGGGGGGCGCTCACCGAGTTGGTCCGCCTGCTGAAGGGGAAACACTCCGGTCTGGAGGTGAAGGCGGGGGAAAAGGGCTGGCTGCGGCAGGTAAAGTATGTCATAACCCTGGACTCGGACACCAGCCTGAACGTGGGCGCCGCCCGGGAGCTGGCCGGGGCCATGCTCCATCCCCTGAACCAGCCGGTGATCGACCCCAGGCGGAGGATCGTCACCGCCGGCCACGCCCTGTTCCAGCCTCGGGTGGCGGTGGAGCTGGAGGCGGCGAACAAGTCCTTCTTCGCCAAAATTTTTGGAGGACTGGGGGGTGTTGACCCCTACGGCTCCACCGCCAGCGACGTGTACCATGACCTCTTTGACCAGGGCACCTACACCGGCAAAGGGGTGTTCTCGGTGGACGCCTTCTACGCCTGCCTGGACGGCCGCTTTCCGGACAATACGATCCTATCTCACGACCTGTTGGAGGGCAGCTACCTCCGGGCCGGGCTGCTGGGGGAGGTGGAGCTCACCGACGGCTGCCCCTGGCAGGTGTACGGCTACTTCGCCCGCCTCCACCGATGGATCCGGGGGGATTGGCAGCTTCTGCCCTGGCTGGCCGGCCGCGTCCCGGACGGCCGGGGCGGGAAGGAGGAAAACCCCTTGCCGCCCCTGGCAAGGTGGAAGATTCTGGACAACCTGCGCCGGTCTTTAAGTCCCATCTTTACTCTGCTGACCCTGGTGCTGGGCATGTGCTTCTCCGGACGGGTGTTCGCCTGGGCGGGGGGCGTGGCTGTGGTGGCCGCCGCCTCCAACCTGCTGCTGTCCGGGGCGGAGCTGGCCGTCCGGCGCAGCGGCAAGCGGCGGCGCTACCACTCCACCGTCATCGCCGGGCTGGCCGGAGCCATTTTGCAGACTGCCGTCCAGCTTATCTTCCTGCCCTACCAGGCCTATATCTCCCTCACCGCCATCTCCTCAGCCCTGTGGCGGATGACGGTGTCCCACAAAAATCTGCTGGCCTGGGTCACCGCCGCCCAGACGGAGAGGGGGAAGGGGAGCGTCCCCTTCTATTACAAAAAGGCCTGGTTTTCGGCGGCGGCAGGGGCGCTGGTGATCTTTCTGGCCCAGCTCCGGTTTGGAAAAGCGGTGGGCGTGGTCTGGCTGCTCTCACCCGCCCTGGCCTGGGCGGTAAGCCGCCCCTCCCGCAAGGGAAAGCCTCTGCCCCCCGCCGACCGGGCGTTCCTCCTCCACCAGGCCACCCTCATCTGGCGGTATTTTGACAAATTTCTCCGGGAGGAGGACCACTACCTCCCCCCGGACAACTGGCAGGAGCAGCCCGGGCCTGTCCTGGCCCGGCGGACCTCCCCCACCAATATTGGCATGGCCCTACTGTCGGTGATGGCGGCGGCCGATCTGGACGTCCTGCCCTGGAAGCGGGCCGTGGAGCTGATCTCCCGCATCCTGGATACGGTGGAGGGGCTGGACAAGTGGCACGGACACCTGTACAACTGGTATGACACCGCCACTCTGCTTCCCCTCCGCCCCCGATATGTGTCCACGGTGGACAGCGGCAACCTGCGAGGCTGCCTCATTGCCCTGCGGGAGGGGCTGTACCAGTGGGGAGAGGCTGCCCTGGCCCGGCGGGCGGAGGCCCTGTCCAACGCCATGGACTGCGCCCCCCTCTTCGACAGGGAGCGGCGGCTGTTCTCCATCGGCTGTGAGGTGGAGCGGGACAGCCTCACCAACGGCTTCTACGACCTGATGGCCAGCGAGGCCCGGCAGACCAGCTTTATCGCGGTGGCCAAGGGGGAGGTTCCCGCCCGCCACTGGCGGCGGCTGGGCCGGATGCTGCTGGGGGACAACGACTACTGCGGCATGGCCTCCTGGACGGGCACTATGTTCGAATATTTCATGCCCAACCTCCTGCTGCCTTGCGAGCCCAATTCCTTCCTGTATGAGACCCTGTCCTTCTGCGTCTATGCCCAGAAGCGCCGGGGGGACAAGACCAAGCGCCCTTGGGGCATTTCGGAATCCGGATTCTACGCCTTCGACCCCGGCATGAACTATCAGTACAAAGCTCACGGCGTTCAGGCACTGGGGCTGAAGCGGGGGCTGGACACCGAGCTGGTGGTCTCCCCCTATGCCTCCTTCCTGGCTCTGCTGCTGGCCCCCCGGAGCGCCATGCGCAACCTCCGCCGCTTGCGGGACATGGGCCTGGAGGGCCGGTACGGGCTGTACGAGGCGGTAGACTACACCCCCGCCCGGCTCACCGGGCATGAGGACCACGAGGTGGTGCGCTCCTATATGTCCCACCATCTGGGGATGAGCCTGGTGGCCATCGACAATGTTTTGCGGGACAATGTGATGCAGAAGCGGTTTATGAGGGACTGCGACATGTCCGCCTACCGGGAGCTGCTTCAGGAGCGGGTGCCGGTGGGGGCTCCCATCATGAAGCAGGAGGAACGGGATTTTCCCGCAAAGCTCCGCCCGGCCGCCGGACCGGCCCTGGTCCGGGAGGGGGAGGGGTTCGGGGGGAAATACCCCCGGTGCCACCTGCTGAGCAACGGCAGCTACAGCCTGCTGGTCTGTGACAACGGCCTCACCGGCGCCCGGGCGGGGGAGACTGCCGTCACCCTGGCCCGAATGGGGGAGTATTACGCCCCCGCCGGGGTGTCGGTCTTTTTGAGCGGCCTCAACGGGATTGTGGGACTGACCCCCGCTCCCCTGTATCAAGCGGAGAACTACCGTTGGGAGTTTGACGCCTCCGGGGCGGGCTGGTCCCTGGAGAGGGAAAATCTTTCCGCCCACATTGCCCTGTCTGTTCCCCGGCGGGAAAACGGGGAACTGCGCCGGGTGGAGCTGTGCTGGAGGGGGAAAAAGCGGCTGGAGGGGGAACTGCTGTTTTACCTGGAGCCCGTCCTCTGCCCCCAGCGGGACTTTGATGCCCACCCCGCCTTTTCACGGCTGTTTCTGGAAAGCTCACTGGAGGGGAACGGGGCCCTGTTCCACCGCCGGCCCCGGGGGGAGGAAGAGGAGGGAGCGTACCTCTTCGCCGCCTGGACGGGAGAGAATGCGTCCGCCAGCCTGGACCGCTCCGCCGCACTGGGCCGGGGCGGCCTGCGGGCTCTGCCCAGTGGTCGGCTGAGGACCCTCCGGAACGCGGTGGGCTCCGACCCCTGTCTGATGGTCCGTATCCCGATATCGTTGAAGGCGGGGGAAAAGGGTCGCTTTTCCCTGGCTCTGGCGGTGGCGGACAGTCCCGCCGCGGCCCAGGCCGGGAGCCGGCGGATGCTGGAGGGAAAGGACGGCGGTCCCGCCTCTCTGGCCCCCATCGCCCAGAGGCTGGCCCTCAGCGAACAGGAGGCCCTGTCCGCCTTTCACCTGCTGGCCCGTCTGGCGGCGGAGGAGGCAAGGGCAGACCGGCCGCCCCAGTCCGCCCTGTGGCCCTACGGCATCTCCGGGGACCTGCCCATCGCCGCCGGGCGGCTGGCCGGGGAGGAGGACGTGGAGGGGGCCGTCCTGTGGTGCCGCTGGCACCAGTTCCTCTCCCGGGCGGGCTGTCCCTTTGATTTGGTGCTTCTTCTGGAGGAGGGGGGGGACTACCGCCGTCCCCTCCGCTCCGCTCTGACGGAGGAGCTGAAAAAATTGGGGGCGGAGTCGGTTCTGGGGGCCAGGGGGGGCATCCACCTGGTCAACCCGGACGCCGCCCCGGCGGTTCTGGGCTGGGCCAAGTCCATTCTGCCTTTGGAGGAGCGGTCCGTCACGGAGGAGATTGTCCCCCCGCCTCCGGTGGACCTGGAGCCTGACCCGGCCCCCTGGGAGATGGAGGGCGATACCGTTACCATCCGCTGCGGAAAACGGCTGCCCCCGGTGGGGTGGTCGCATGTGTTATGTAACTCGGACTTTGGCTGGCTCACCGACGAGACCGGGGCGGGCTTTCTCTGGGCCGGAGGTAATTCCCGGGAGGGGAAGCTTACCCCATGGGTCAATGATCCCCTGGCGGTTGGTGGGCAGGAAAAAATTATGGTAAACTTAAATGGACAGGATTTCTCCGTCTTTGCCGCCGGGGACGGCCTGCCTTGCACAGTGACCTACCGCCCCGGTCTGGCCCGGTGGGAGAAGAAGCTGCCCGGAGCCAGTCTCACCGCCGAGGGCTTTGTTCCGGTGGATGACGGCCGGCGTGTTCTCCGCTTGACCCTCCGGGGAGAGAGCGGGCGGATGACTTACCGTCTGGGGGAGGGGGAACCCATCTCCACTGCCCTGAACGATGGCCGGCCGGTCTGCCTTGTGACCAAGGAGAAGGGGGGAGCGCCCTGTTCCCGCTTCTTCCGGGAGGATTTTTTGGCGGAGCAGGAGCGGACCCTGGCCTGGTGGACCGATAAGGTATCCGCCCTTACGGTCCGCACACCGGACGGCGCCCTGGACCGCTACCTCGGCGGCTGGAGCCTCTACCAGGTGACCGCCTGCCGCCTGATGGCCCGCACCAGCCAGTACCAGAACGGCGGGGCCTTCGGCTTCCGGGACCAGCTTCAGGACGCGGCTGCCCTGGTGTACACCTGGCCGGACAGGACCCGGGAACAGCTTCTGCTGTGCGCCTCCCGCCAGTTTGAGGAGGGGGACGTGCAGCACTGGTGGCACCCGCCCCAGGGGGCCGGGGTGCGCACCCGCATCTCCGACGATCTGCTGTGGCTGCCCTGGGTGCTGTGCCGGTACTGCACCGTCACCGGGGACCGGGATATACTGGATGAAAGGGTATTTTATTTGTCAGCAAAACCCCTGGAGCCGGGGGAAAAGGACCGTTACGAGATCCCTCGGGTGAGCGAAAAAAGCGATACTCTCTACCGCCACGGGCTGGCCGCCGTCCTCTGCGCGCTGGACCGGGGGACCGGCCCCCACGGCCTGGCCAGGATGGGCGGCGGCGATTGGAACGACGGCATGGACAAAGTGGGGGGCGAGTCGGAGTGGCTTACCTGGTTTTTGGCGGCGGTATTGCAGGATTTCTCCGTTCTGTGCCGCCGGATGGACGAGGGGGCACGGGCCGATGACCTGATGCGCCGGGCCGACGACCTGATCCAGGCAGCCCAGAAGGCCTGGGACGGCGGCTGGTACCGCCGGGGGTACTACGCCGACGGCGCTCCTCTGGGTTCGGCTCAAAGCGACCGATGCCAAATTGACTCTATCGCCCAGTCCTTTGCCCTCTTCCCCTCCGGAACCGACCGGAAGCGGGCGGGTCAGGCCGTCTCCGCCGCGCTGGACCGGCTCTTTGACCGGGAGGCTGGGGTGGTGCGCCTGTTCGACCCCGCCTTCGACGGCCAGGGGGAGAGGGATCCGGGTTATATCAAAAGCTACCCCGCCGGAGTGCGGGAGAACGGGGGACAGTATACCCACGCCTCGGTGTGGCTGGCCATGGCCTGCTTCCGGCTGGACCGCCCCTCCGACGGTTGGGCAATTTTAAAGGCCCTCCTGCCGGAGGGCCATGAGACAAGTGTTTACCGGGCGGAGCCCTATGTGATCGCGGCCGACGTGTCCTACGCCCCCGGCCGGGTGGGAAGGGCCGGGTGGTCCTGGTACACCGGGGCGGCCGGGTGGTACTGGCAGGCGGCGGTTCAGGAGCTGCTGGGACTGAAGGTGGCGGAGGGCCGGCTCACCGTGGAGCCCAACCTGCCACCGGACTGGCCGGGCTACGAGGCCAAGTGGAGGCTGTCCGGCGGGACGCTGAACATCGTTGTCAAGCGTGCCGGGGCCTACTCCGCCGTTCTGGACGGGAAACCCGCGGAGGGGGGCGTCCCGCTGGAGGGGCTGACCGGGGAGCACCGGCTGGAGGTCACGATTTGACCCGGGCGGCCACAAACAGGTTGGGGGGATTGGGAAACAGGTTCTCCCGCTCCAAAACGGCAAAGCCGCCCCGGGCGATCCTCCGCTCCAGCCCCCGCTGGGTGAAGAAGGCCGCATAGGGCATCTTTCCGGTACGGCTCTTCACCAGCTTTTTCAACCCCATCACCGAGGGGCGGGCGCCCAGGCAGTCGGTGGCGGACAGGAACACCCCGCCGGGCTTGAGCAGCTCCCGGATGCGGGCCAGGGCGGCGGGCAGGTCGGGGAGGTAGAGCAGCACGTTGTAGGCACACACCGCGTCAAAGCTCCCCGGCTCCAGACAGGAGTCGAAGAGGTCAGTGTTGGTGATTTCCACATTGGGCAGGCCCCGGGCCTTTTCCCGGGCAATGTCCGCCATGCCGGGGGAGATGTCGATGCCCTGGATGTGGGCGACATGGGGGGCCAGCCGTAGAGTGATAAGCCCGGTGCCGCAGGCGAACTCCAGCACCCGGTCCGAGGGCTTCAGATATTTCAGGGAGCGTTCGGCTGTCTGGCCGTAGGTCTCGGCATAAATTTTTCCGGAGGTCTGGTCGTAGCTCGGGGCGCGCATATTCCAAAATTCCTGTGGCTGACTGGGCATGGGGGCCCTCCTTTCTGTTACCGCCATTATACTGCGCCTTCGCCCGGTTTACCACCCTCCGGCAAAATTTTCCCAAAAACTTTACTTTTATGTGCCGGCTGTGGTATGATAATCCAAATCCAAATGTAAAAGAAAAAATTTCTGATCCCGCTTTTTGTGTTCCCGCCCCGAGGGGTGGGAAGCATAGAGCCTTAGAAAGGAATATGAACTATGTCTCAAGTGACTCGCCGGGAGCTGTTCCCCGGGGTATGGCTGCGCGCGGTGCATACCAACAAATTTAAAAGCTCCTACCTGTCCATCACCCTGCTGACCCCTCTGGACAGGGAGACCGCCGGGGCCAACGCCCTGATTCCCGAGGTGCTCCGTCGGGGAACGGCGGTACACCCGAACATGGAGTCCCTGTCCGCCGCCCTGGATGAGCTGTACGGCGGGGCCATCGAGCCTGTGGTCCGCAAAAAGGGAGAAACCCAGTGCGTGGGCTTTGTGTCCAGCTTTTTGGACGACGCCTACGCCCTGGAAGGAGAGAACATTCTGGAGCCCGCAGCCGGGCTGCTGTGTGAACTGCTCCTCAAGCCCTGCACGGAGGACGGGGCGTTCTGTTCTGACTATGTGGCTGGAGAGAAAGCCAACCTCATCGACCGCATCCGGGCCCAGATCAATGACAAGCGGACCTATGCCGTCCAGCGGCTGACCCAGGAGATGTGCAGATACGAGGCCTATGGGGTGGACAAGCTGGGGGACGAGAAGAGTGTGTCCGTTATCACCCCGGCCAGCCTGTGGCAGCGGTATCAGGAGCTGCTGCGGGAGGCTCAGGTGGAGGTCTACTACTGCGGCTCCGCTGACCCGGACCGGGTGGCGGGGGCGTTGAACCGGGCCCTGTCCGGCCTGCCGGTGAACGAAAACCGGGTGGACCCGGACTGCGAGGTGCGTGTTACCGCCGGCCCCGAGCCCATTGTGGTGGAGGAGGCCATGGACGTGAGCCAGGGCAAGCTGGCCCTGGGATTCCGCACCGGGGGCCAGACCTGCTGGGAGGAGGACTACCCCGCCCTGACCATGTGCAACGCCATATTTGGCGGCACAACCCTGTCCAAGCTATTTATGAATGTGCGGGAGAAGCTGTCCCTGTGCTACTACGCCAGTTCCATGATGGAGAAGATGAAAGGGCTGGTGCTGGTGTCCTCGGGCATCGAGTTTGACAAGTACCAGACCGCTAAGGACGAGATCCTGGCCCAGCTGGAGGCCATCCGCCGGGGAGAGATCGAGGACTGGGAGCTGGAGGGCTCCCGCCGCACCCTCATCGGGGCCTA
>OFFY01002513.1_pt1 | contig 12776 bp, 14 predicted proteins | sample 1521481 | NCBI WGS metagenome assembly OFFY01 (sample SAMEA3504117, study PRJEB24116) | mouse gut metagenome | biome: mouse gut; feature: mouse-associated habitat; material: faeces | place: Denmark | collected 2011
TCGGATGATCCGGGCCCGCCGCAGCTTGTCCAAAAAACTCGCCAAAGACCGAGGGACGCTCTGTCTTTCAGTGAGACTCCTTGGTAAAAAGGCAGCTCATTTCCTGGAAACACTTGGGACAAACATTCTTCCCCTGGAACTCGATGATGTCTTTCTCACTGTCGCAGAAGATGCAGGCAGGCTGAAACTTTTTCAATACGATGGACGGCCCATCCATATAAATCTCCAGGGAGTCTTTCTCCTCGATATCCAGAGTACGGCGCAGCTCGATGGGCAGAACGATACGCCCCAATTCGTCCACCTTTCGGACAATGCCAGTGGATTTCATAAAATACCTCCTTTTGATCTGTTCGAAAATCCGGGACGGGAGCGCCGACCCGAAGCCGTCTATTCTCCTCTCTATTTTAACGGGAAAAAAATACTGTGTCAACTGTTTCTATCAGGCAAATTAAGGTGAAAAATGTAGAAATTTTGTGTAAACAGGGTTAAGAGCTGGATTTTTTTGTAAATTTCTGGTTTTCCGCATACATGATTTTCCAGTTGCCCACGTATAAATGGACAAGAGGGGGGATCAGCCTTGACCATGACGGTTATTTGGACGGGGATGATTGTGGTATCCATCCTGTGCGCTCTGGCCACGGGACGGGGGCCGGAGGTGGCCGCCGCCGCGGTGGAGGGAACTTCGGCGGCGGTACAGCTGGCCCTGTCTATCGCCGGGATGCTCTGTCTGTGGACGGGAGTGATGGAGGTCATGCGCCAGTCCGGGCTGGCAGACAAGCTGTCCCGGCTGCTCTTCCCACTGCTGTGCCGACTGTTCCCCCAAGCGGCAAAGGACCGGGATACTATGGACAGCATCTCGGCCAACGTGTCCGCCAACCTGCTGGGCTTGGGCAGCGCCGCCACTCCCCTGGGTCTGGAGGCCGCCCGCCGCCTGTCCCGGCGCAGCCAGGGGGTGGCCTCCGACGATCTGTGTATGCTGGTGGTGTGCAACACCGCCTCCATCCAGCTCATCCCCACCACTGTGGCCTCGGTCCGGGCGGCGGAAGGGTGCGCCGCCCCCTTCGACATCCTGCCCGCCGTGTGGCTGGCCTCCATCCTGTCGGTAGGGGTGGGGATACTGGCATGCAGAATCTTCGCGAAGGTATGGAGGGATTGACGTGGACCTGTTCTTCACCATGCTGGTCCCCTTTACCATCGGGGCCATTGCCGTCTACGCCGCTTTCCGGCGGGTGGATGTCTACTCCGCTTTGGTCCAGGGGGCGGGCTCCGGCCTGGAGACTCTGGTCAGGATCGTCCCCGCCCTCGTCGGCCTGATGACGGCGGTATACATGCTCCGGGCCTCCGGGGCGCTGGAGCTGCTGGCCGCCGCCTTGACCCCGGTTCTGGACCGGCTGGGCCTGCCCTCGGAGCTGCTGCCCCTGATGCTGGTGCGGCCGGTGAGCGGCTCCGCCGCTTTGGGGGTGGGGGCGGAACTGATCTCCACCTACGGCCCCGACTCCACCCTGGGCCGGACCGCCGCCGTTATGCTGGGTTCCACCGAAACCACCTTCTACACCATCGCCGTCTATTTCGGCGCCGTTGGCATCTCCAAAACCCGCTACGCCGTCCCGGCCGCCCTGTGCGCCGACCTCACCGGCTTTCTGGCCGCCGCCTGGGCGGTGCGGGTGTGCTTCGGATAGAAAAAACCGCCTTGTAGGGCGGTTTTTTTACGCTTCCTCTTTTATGGCGTGTGGATCGGGCGGGATGACGGGCCGGTCGCCCTCCAACTGATCGAAGTAGTCCTCCTCCTGGAGCACCGGCTTGCGGTGGCGGGCGATGGCCATGATGGTGGGGTAGAGGACGATGGCGATAAGCCCGCCGGAAAAGCCGTTGTTATACAGATTCATCCCTGCCACGGGAGACCCGGTGTACAGCACCACCGAGGAGTGGAGAAACCCGGCCAGCACCCCGTAGCCCCAGCCGAAGTAGCCGGCGATGGGGGCCAGGGTGGTGCAGAACAGGCAGGCCAGCTGGACGGCGGAGTCGGTGAGGGACCAGTCCATCACCACGCTGCCCAGGGCCACCCCGGCCATGACGGGCAGAATGTTGAAAGCGTGCTTACCGAAGGCGGAGAAGCCCATTATGGTGAGGATGCCCCCCACGGTGGGGCCGTTCAGGTCTCCGCCGGAGAGCAGGATACAGGCCATGCCGATCAGCCCGTTGGCCCCGGCGTTGATGACCACCGGGGCGGGGCCGAACATGCGCAGGTAGTCGCTGGGGGCGCGGCCGCTGGTCTGGAGCAGCCTCCGGTAGCCCGCCCAGGCCGCCCAGACGGGCTTGCGGGCGAAAAACAGCCCGCCGATGATCAGCATGACGCACAGCGACGCCAGCATAATACCGAACTGGACGTTGTAGCCCTTGGCCCAGCGGTAGTAGGTGGTGGGGTCCGCCCCCAGAGAGGCCATCAGGGGCACGCAGATCAGAGCCGTCAGCCCGCAGGCAAAGCCCACGTTGTACAGGTTCATCCCGTTCTGGATACGGTATGTGTAGGTGGCCAGAGGAGGCATGATAAACCCGATGGCCAGCCCGACCAGTATCCCCTCGATGGGGCCGCCCCAGCCGTTGTCCAGGGTGATGTAGCTGACGATGGGAGCCAGGGCGGTGGCCATCAGGCCGATGCCGATGTTGCCCGCCGCCGGCTGCTTTCTGAGCTTGGTGTATAGCCAGGTCCCGGCCAGAATGGGCCAGATATTCACAAAGTTCTTGCCGAAGAGGGAGAAGCCCGACATCAGGCCCATCTCCACCAGAGTCATGCCGTTAAGGGTGTCCCCGGCGGCGTAGAGCACACAGATGCTGATGGCGGTGACAACGGCGGAATTCACCAGCGCCGCCCCCGGCCCCGCCACCAAGACGTAGTCAGTGATAAGGGCGTCCTCAGTGGTGACGATGATGTACAGCCCGCGGAGGATATCCTCGTGACCGGCCAGCCCGAAGAGCAGGCCGGCCAGGGCCAGCAGTCCCGTGTAGGCCCACAGATAGGGGAACATTTTGTCATACCTGGCCTGATGCTCGTGGTGCAGCAGATGGAAAACTCCCATGGGCCGTTATCCTCCAAAAAAATCTCTGGTCTGTTCCGCGTTCCTTCTGATTTCCTCCGCCAGGGCCTCCATAGAGGGGAACTTCCGCTCCCCCCGCAGCCGCTTGTGGAACTCCATCCGCACCTGATGGCTGTACAGGTCGCCGTCGAAGTCCAGGATGAAGCCCTCCACCGTCACCCGGCCGTCGTTGTCCGCCACCGTGGGCCGGACGCCCACATTGGTGACCGCCGCCCGGACCTCCCCGTCAAACCGCACCCGGGTGGCGTACACCCCGAAGGCGGGAACAATCACCCCATCGGGCACCCGAAGGTTGACGGTGGGAAAGCCCAGGGCGGAGTGGCCAATGCCTCTGCCCCGGGTGACCTTCTGTGTCAGGATGTGGGGGTGGCCCAAAAACTGGGCTGCCCGCTCCATCTCTCCCTGGGCCACCAGGGTGCGGATGTAGGTGGAGGAAATGGTAATTCCGTCCCGCTCCACCTTTTGAATGATGTCGCAGCCCACGCCCAGCCGGGCGCACTTGGCGCGCAGCCGGTCGGGGTTGCCCTTGCCCATGTAGCCGAAGTGGAAGTCGTGGCCGGCCACCACATGGACAACCCCCAGCTCCTCCACCAGGTATTTGGTGATAAAGTCCTCCCAGTCCATGCGCTGCATGGCGTCGAAGGGGGCCACCACCACATCCCGGATGCCGCAGCACTCCCGCATGAGGAGGATACGGTCGTCCACCGTGCTCAGCAGAGGGACATTTTGCCCGGTAATGACGGCGGTAGGGCTCTTGTCGAAGGTAAAGGCCGTCGGAACGGCGCCGAGACGGTCCGCCGTCTCCCTTACCCGCCGGAGCAGCGCCCCGTGGCCCAGATGCACCCCGTCGAAAAATCCCAGGGCGATAACTCTGCGTTGTTTCTCCATCGGATATTACACCTCGAAAAAGCTCTTGATGGTACTCAGCCTGCCGCCCTGAGCCTGGCACAGGGCCAAAAATATTCCGTTCTGAGAATATACCCTGTATTCACCCGGGGCCAGATTGGGCAGCACGACTGTCATGCCGTTGCGGACCTTTTTCTCCGCCTCGGCGCTTTTCAGCACAAGCACCGGCCTGCCGGAAAAAAAGCAGTCCACCGGGAGCAGTAGGGACGCCGGGTCCGCCGCCTCCCGAACCTGGTCCAGGGTAACGGCGTCCTCCAGGAAAAAGCCGGCCGCCATGGTACGGCGCAGAGATGCCATACATCCCCCGCAGCCCAAGGCCTGGCCGATGTCGTGGCACAGAGTTCTGATATAGGTCCCCTTGGAGCAGCGCACCCGAATGGTGTAAAGGTTTTCTGCCTGCTGTTCCGCCAATTCCAAGGACTTGATCGTCACCGGCCTGGCAGGCCGCTCCACTTCACGGCCCTTCCGGGCCAGCTCATAGAGCTTCTTGCCGCCTATCTTGATGGCGGAGTACATGGGGGGTATTTGGAGAATATCTCCCCGAAATCCCTCCAGGGCGGCTTCCAGCTCCTTCCTGGAGACCGAAACAGGCCGCTCTTCCAGTACCTCGCCGGTGATATCCTGGGTGTTGGTAATAACGCCTAGTTTTATCCCGGCCATATATTCCTTATCGGACTTTTCGGCAAACTCCACCGCTCGGGTGGCCCGGCCGATGAACACGGGCAGCACGCCGGTGGCCATGGGGTCCAGAGTGCCCCCGTGGCCCACCCGCTTCTCGTGAAAGACCCCCCGCAGCTTGACGCACACGTCCATGGAGGTCCAGCCGGCGGGTTTGTCTATAATGAGGATGCCGCTAGCCATTGCGCACCGCCTCAATGGCGTCGATGACGGCCTGACGGACCGACTCCATACCGCCCTCCAGCATGGCCCCGGCGGCGGCGGCGTGGCCGCCGCCCCCCAGGAGGGCGCAGACCTTGCTGGCGTTCAGGTCTCCTGGGTCGGTGCGGAGGGAGATTTTGACATGGCCGTCGGCCGTCTCCTTTAGGGTGACGCCGTTTTTTACCCCCTCGATCTGGCCTACAAAGGCGGAGATATCGTCCATATCACGCTCGCTGGCGCCCACGTCCTCGATCATGGCCCGGGTGAGGAATACCAGAGCGGTCTGGCCGCCGTCCCGCAGTTCCATGCCCGCGGTGAGCAGGCTCTCCAGCTTGAGGCGCTTGAAGGTCTTGGTGCGGAAGAACCTCCGGTTCACCGGGTAGGGGTCGAAGCCGCTGTCCATCAGTTCGGCGGCGGCGCGGTGGACGGAGGCGTCGGTGTTGCTGTACTGGAAGCAGCCGCAGTCGGTGGAAACGGCCACATACAGGGCCTCGCCGATATCCGGGGTGATCGGGGCAAGCCGCCTCACAATCTCATAGACGATCTGACCGCAGGCCGCCTTGCCGCTGTCCAGACAGGTGGCCTTTGCAAAAAATTCTTGAGAGGGGTGGTGGTCAATGGTCAGGTCCACCCGGTCCAGGTACTGCTTCGCGTTGTCCGGGAAGAGGGAGCGGGCCGCGATATCCACCGACACCACCGTGCCGGGGACGAAGCCCTCCGGGGCGGTCAGAGCCTCGAAATAGGGGGTAAACAGCTCGGTGGCCTCCAAATTATTCAAAATATACGCGGTCTTGCCCGCCTGCCGCAAGGCGCGGCACAGCCCGGCGGCGCAGCCGATGGTGTCGCCGTCGGGGCGGACGTGGGTCAGGATTAGATAGCCGTCGCGGGCCTGGAGAAATTCGGCCGTCTGGGCTATGGTAATGGTGTTCATTCCTCGTCCTCCAGAATAATGTGCTCGTTGGCCGGGTTGGCCGGCTTGACCACCTCCGGGTCCCGGAGCATCTCCAGGATGTGGGCCCCCTTGGCCATGGAGTCGTCCCGGAAAAAGGTAAGCTCCGGGGTGTGGCGCAGGTTCAGGGACCGGCCCAGCTCCCGGCGCAGATACCCGGCGGCCGACTTCAGGCCCTTGAGCACCTGGCCGCTGTCCTCCTTGTCCAGGACAGAGATATAGACCTTGGCGAACTTCAGGTCGGGGGTCACATCCACCGCTGTCACCGAGATCATTCCGGTCACCCGGGGGTCCTTCACTGTAGGGATGAGGGCGGCCAGCTCCCGCTGGACCTCCTCGTTGATACGTCCGATTCGATTGCTTGCCATAATCTTCTCCTTATCAAATCAGAGCGGGACGGGCGAAAACGCCCGCCCCGTTGGCTCACATATTATACCTCGATCTGCTCCATCAGGAAGGCCTCGATGATGTCGCCCTCCTTGATGTCCTGAAACTTCTCGAAGGTGATGCCGCACTCGTAGCCGGAGGCCACCTCCTTGACCGAGTCCTTGAAGCGCTGGAGAGAGGCAATGGCGCCGTCGTAGATGACGATGTTGTCCCTCAGCAGGCGCATCTGGGCGTTGCGCTGCATCTTGCCGTCCAGCACATAGCAGCCGGCCACCATGCCCACACCGGTAATGCGGAACACGGTGCGTACCTCGGCCCGGCCCAAGTCCACCTCCTTGAACTTGGGGGCCAGCATACCCTTCATGGCCGCCTCAATCTCATTGATGGCGTCGTAGATGACCCGGTACATCCGCATATCCACCCCCATACGGGCGGCGGAATCCTTGGCGTTGTTGTCCGGACGGACGTTGAAGCCCACGATGATGGCCCCGGAGGTGCCCGCCAGCATGACATCGCTCTCGCTGATGGCGCCCACGGCGCAGTGGATGACCCGCACCCGGACCTCCTCGTTGGACAACTTCTCCAGGGAGGCCTTGACGGCCTCGGCGGAGCCCTGGACATCGGCCTTGACGATGACGTTGAGATTCTTCATCTCACCGGCCTGGATCTGGCTGAACAGGTCCTCCAGGGTGACCTTACCCACATTGCTGGTGAGAGCATCCTTCCGCTCGGCCTTGCGCTGCTCCACCAGCTCCCGGGCCATGCGCTCGTCGGCCACGGCGTGGAAGTCGTCTCCGGCCCCGGGCACCTCGCCCATGCCGATGATCTCCACAGGGACGGAGGGTCCGGCCTCGGCGAGCTTCTGGCCCCGGGCGTCGGTCATGGCCCGGACACGGCCCACGGCGGTGCCGGCGATGATGACATCGCCCTGCTTCAGGGTGCCGTTCTGTACCAGCAAGGTGGCCACGGGGCCGCGGCCCTTGTCCAGCCGGGCCTCGATCACCGCGCCGTGGGCGGTGCGGTTGGGGTTGGCCTTCAGCTCCTGGACCTCGGAGGTGAGCACCACCATATCCAGCAGGTTGTCGATCCCAAGCCCCGTTTTGGCGGAAATTTTGCATACAATAGTATCGCCGCCCCACTCCTCGGGCACCAGGCTGTACTCGGTGAGCTGCTGCATGATCCGGTCGGGGTTGGCCGCCGGCTTATCCATCTTGTTGACGGCCACGATGATAGGGATGTCGGCCGCCTTGGCGTGGTTGATGGACTCGATGGTCTGAGGCATGATGCCGTCGTCGGCGGCCACCACCAAAATGGCGATGTCGGTAATCATGGCGCCCCGAGCCCGCATGGCGGTAAAGGCCTCGTGGCCGGGGGTGTCCAGAAATGTGACGGGGTTTCCCTTCACATCCACCTGGTAGGCGCCGATGTGCTGGGTGATGCCGCCGGCCTCGCCGGCGGTGACGTTGGCGCTGCGGATATAGTCCAGGAGGGAGGTCTTGCCGTGGTCCACATGGCCCATGACCACCACCACGGGGGCGCGGGGGCGCAGGTCCTCCTCCTTGTCCTCGGCGGTGTCAATGAGGCGCTCCTCAATGGTGACGATGACCTCCTTCTCCACCTTGCAGCCCATCTCCTCGGCGATGATGGCGGCGGTGTCGAAGTCGATGATGTCGCTCAAAGAGGCCATGACCCCGTTCTTAATGAGGCACTTGACCACCTCGGCTCCCGTTTTCTTCATTCTGGAAGCCAGCTCGCCCACCCCAATCTCGTCGGGGATGAGCACCTTGACGGGGGCCTTCTTGGCAATCTCCAGCTGGAGGCGGCGCAGGCGGTCCTGCTCCTCCTGGCGGCGCTTGCCCGAGGGGCCGCGGCCGCCCTGCTGGCGGCGCTGCTGGCTCTTCTGCTGAATTTTCTGCTTGCCGCCCCGCACATCCTGGCGGCGCTGGTCGGTGAAGGATTCCAGCCGCTCATCGTACTTGTCCAGGTTGACCGCCGGACCGCCCCGGGTGTCCACCACCTTCTTGGCGGGAACCCGGCTGGCGGGCTGCTGGACCGCGGGCTTGGCCTGCTGCTGTCCCTGCTGGGCCGGCTGAGGAGCGGACTTGGCGCTCTGCCCCTGAGCGGGCTTGGCCGAACCCTTCTTCTCTGCCTGGGGCGCGGCGGACCTGACCGCCTCCTTCTTGGGGGCCGCCTCCGGCTCGTGGTAGACGTCGGCATAGACCTGCTCAATGGAGTTGATCTGGTTGTGCTGGGTCAGATGCTCGAACACGATGGACAGCTCCTCGTCTGTGAGGGGCTGCATGTGGTTCTTGGGGGGATGGCCGTACTGGGTCAGAATGTCCATGACCTCCTTGGAGGGCAAAACCTTGCCGCTCCTGGTAAAGTCCTTGGCCAGCTTATGGACGGGATATTTAATCATCATAGATGGAAGCACCTCCTAGGGTTTCCGGAACGTTCCGGTGAGACGGCGGCCGCCTGGGCCGCTGGCTGGGCGTTTGCTCTGCCGGGCGGGGGGACCGGCCTCCTCTTTCTTCGGGGGAGGCGGGACCCAGGGCTTCTGTCTGCCCTCACGGAGATTTTTCTCATGCTGCCGCTGCTCCTTCTGCCGCTGGAGCACCCGGTCGGCCTGCTCCCTCAGCCGCGCGGCGGCGGGACCGTATTTGTCCGGGTCCCGGACGGCCAGCTTTTCCACGACGGCGGCGGAAAAACCGGCGTCGGTGAGGGCCAGCATGGCGCAGGAGGACCGGCCCAGAATGAAGCCCAGCTCGCTTTTGGCGAAAGGGGATTCCAGCCAGAGGACGTTTCCCGCCTCGCCGAAGTGGGCGGCCCGGCGCCGGGTGTTGGGGGCGGCGTCGGCGGCGAGAAGGAGGAGACTGGCCTGACGGGCCCGGCAGACGGCGCCCACCGGTTCCTCGCCGATCTCCAGCCGACCGGCCTTTTTGGCCAGGCCCAGCAGGCGGAGGATAGGGTCATTGGTCATCGGGTCCCACCTCCCTCATCTGGTTCTCCAGCTCCTCCCAGACCTCCGGGGGGAGCTGAGAGGAGAAGGCTCTCTCCAGGGCCCGGCTTTTCCGGGCCCGCTTCAAACACTCGCCGTTGGGGCACACGTAGGCCCCCCGGCCGGGCAGCTTGCCCTTAAAGTCCAGGGATACCACGCCTTCCGGGGATTTTACCACCCGGATCAGCGATTTTTTCTCTTTCATCTCCCGGCAGCCAACGCATTGGCGCATGGGTATCTTTTTGGGCAAGGCACTCTCTCCTTTGTCGGTCAGGACTTACTCCTTCGGAATCTCTCCGTTCTCTTCCGCCTCGGCCATGGCGTCCTCCAGGGCCTGTTCGGCGGCTTCCGCCTCGGCCCGGGCGATCAGCTCCTCAATGGGCTCCAGGGGAGCGGATTCGGGCTTGATGTCGATCTTATAGCCGGTGAGCTTGGCGGCCAGACGGGCGTTCTGACCCTCCTTGCCGATGGCCAGGGAGAGCTGGTCGTCGGGGACCACCACCCGGCAGCTCTTGGCATCGCCGGGGGAGGGGACCTCCTCCACCGAAATGACATCGGCGGGGGAGAGGGCGGCGGCGATATATTCCGCCGGGTCCTCAGACCAGCGGATAATGTCGATTTTCTCCCCCTTGAGCTCCTCCACGATGGTGTTCACCCGCTGGCCCCTGGGGCCTACGCAGGCGCCGATGGGGTCCACGTTGGGGTCGGGGGACCAAACGGCCATCTTGGTGCGGGAGCCGGCCTCTCGGGCCACGGAGCGAATCTCCACCGTGCCGTCGTAGACCTCGGGGACCTCCAGCTCGAACAGCCGCTTGACCAGGCCGGGGTGGGTGCGGGAGATGAGCACCTGAGGGCCCTTGGTGGCCCGGCGGACCTCCACCACATAGACCTTCAGCCGCTGGCCCTCTACATAGCGCTCCCCCTTCACCTGCTCGCCGGAGCCCAGATAGGCATCGGTGAACTGGTCGCCGGCGTGGAGCCGCAGAGATACGGCGCCGTTCCGGGGGTCGATCCGGGTGACCACGCCGGTAAGCAGCTCGTGCTCCTTGGTGGAGAACTCGTCGTAGATCATACCCTGCTCCGCCTCGCGGATGCCCTGGATGATGACCTGACGGGCGGTCTGGGCGGCGATGCGGCCGAAGGACCGTGCCTTCACCTCCATGCGCACCGTGTCGCCCAGCTCGGCCTGGGGCAGAGAGCGCCGGGCCTCCTCCAGGCTGATCTCGGTGGCGGGGTTGTCCACCGTCTCCACAATGTCCTTCTTCAGGAACAGCCGGACGGTGCCCGTCTCCTCATTGGCCTCGATGACCAGATTGTCTCCCACGCCCTCGTGGTCCCGGCGGTAGGCGGACAGCAGAGCCTGGGTCACCTTCTCCAGCATGTAGCCGGGCTTGATCCCCTTCTCCTCCTCAATCTGGTGGATGGCCTCGAAAAACTCCTTGCCGTCCATCTCGTTGCTGTTGACATTTTTCTTTGTCACTCTCTTTGCCACGGTGTTTTCCTCCTAAAGTCAAACCCGCAGGTACAGCCGTACCAGCGCGATCTCTTGTTTGGTAAAAACGGTTTCGGAGCCGTCCGCATCCAGGGTGACGTTCCCGTCCTCAAAGCCCTTCAGCAGCCCCACAAATTCCTTGCGGCCCTCCCGGGGGCGGTAGAGCTTCACCTCCACCTCCGCGCCCTGAAAGGCGGCGAAGTGCTCGGGCTTTTTCAGCGCCCGGTCGGCCCCGGCGGAGGAGACCTCAAAGGTGTAGCTGCCCTCGATGGGGTCGGCCTGGTCCAGCAGGTCGGACAGGGGACGGGAGACCGCCTCGCAGTCGTCGATGGACACGCCGCCCTCCTTGTCGATATAGACCCGCAGGAACCACTGCCCCGCTTCCTTTACATATTCCACGTCCCACAGCTTGCAGCCCACGCCCTCCACCACGGGGAGGGCCAGGGCGGCTACGGCGTCGGTCACTTTTGCCATAGCGGTTAAAACCTCCTGAGAACCGGTGCTTTTCCAGTTTTTTCAACAATAAAGAGCGGAGCTGCAACCCCACTCTTACCATACTACCTTACTTTCTGGTTATACTATACCACATTATTATCAGGATTGCAAGGGATTCCCCCGAAGTTTTTTCCAAAAAACATTGTAGCTTTCAGGGTCATTCCCGTCAAAAACGGTCAAAAAATCCAATTTGACCGTCCATTCCCTTACTGGACCGGGCAAATCGGACATATACTAGACCGCGGATGGAGCTTCCGTGCAAAAATGAAGCGGGAGGAGATCACAATGAAAAAGAGCTTGACCGCGCTGGCCCTCGCCCTCACCCTGGCGGGGACGCTGGCGGCCTGCAGCAGCGACCGGGACCCCGCCGCCGGCGGTACCAACGGCGGTACCAACGGCGGCGCCACAGGCGGCACAAGCGGCACTGCCAGCGGCTCTATCAACGGCGGCGGTTCCGCCTCCGGCACGCCCGGTACGGTGGGCCGGCGCTACGGCGGCCAGTCCGTCTACAACGGCCGTATCTACAACGAGCCCACCTATTTTGAGGACGGACGCTACGCCGCCGGCTCCGACGGCCGGGTATATGACAATAACGGCAGCGATGTGTCCCGGGACCTGACCCGGGGCGCCCGGGACATTGTCCGGGGCGCCGGGGACGCCGTGGAGGACATGGGCCGGGGCATTGGAAACGCCGCCCGTGACATCACCGGCAGCTATTCCGGCACCCCCAGCTGGGAGCCCGACTCCAGCGCCGTGCGCTATTAATCCAGACCGGGACAGGCGAAGGCCTGTCCCGGCTTTTCAATGGCCGCGCCGGGCATAGGGGGAAACAGGTTCTCAGAAAAAACAAAAAAAGGGAATTGACAAATGGGGAAGGATAGGGTAAGATAATTTGCAATCATTATAAAAAGGTGATGACCGGGACAGTAGGCTTGTTTTTCAGCCAAAGAGAGGGCGCGGCCGGTGTGAGCGCCTGCGGAGAACTTTGCCGAAGGTCACCCGCGAGCAGTCCGGATGAACAGCCGCCTGACGGCGCAGTAAGCCGGAACGGACACCCTCCGTTACAGGGGCAATGAGCGCATGGCCAAGGGCCGTGAATTTAGGTGGTACCACGGAGTTTCAGCTTCGTCCTATTTTTGGATAGGACGAGGTTTTTTCTTTATAATCGGATTCTACGGAGGTGACGTTTCATGAACGGATCGCAGGCGCTCATCGAGAGCTTAAGGCGGGAGGGCGTGACCCACATGTTCGGCTACGCCGGGGCTACCATCTGCCCGGCTGTAGACGCGCTGAGGGACGCCCCCGAGATCGGCTACACCCTGGTGCGGACCGAGCAGAACGCGGGGCATATGGCCTCGGGCTACGCCCGGGTCAGCGGCAAGGTGGGGGTGTGCATGGTGACCTCCGGCCCGGGGGCCACCAACCTGATTACCGGCATCGCCACCGCCTATATGGACTCCATTCCCATGGTGGCCATCACTGGCCAGGTGCCCAGCCACCTGCTGGGCCGGGACATCTTTCAGGAGGTGGACATCACCGGCGCGGTGGCCCCCTTCTCCAAGCACAGCTACCTGG